>Ga0302164_10000117_pt1 | contig 29499 bp, 23 predicted proteins | sample I_Fen_E3_1_FD_193500 | JGI IMG/M metagenome (GOLD analysis project Ga0302164, IMG submission 193500) | Peat permafrost microbial communities from Stordalen Mire near Abisko, Sweden - I_Fen_E3_1 | ecosystem: Environmental > Terrestrial > Soil > Wetlands > Permafrost | place: Sweden: Abisko...
TTAATGTAGAGAATTATTTTTCAGACCTGTCGACCGGGAATACAATCCTTTATTACAAAGGTAATGTTGATTCGGATGTCATAAATTATATTCTTGACACTGTTGAGGATAAGATGGTTGAGGTTAATGAACAATCTAAGCTCAGGAAGAGAGTCTATAATGTTCTGGTTGAAAGTCTTCAGAATTTATACCATCATGTTGACAGAGTTCCCGATGACTTTGAAGATCAGGCATCTGAAAAATTTGGTCTGATTGTAGTAAAAAAAGTACGCGACGGGTATAGAATTGTTACGGGAAATTTTGTGCATTTTGAGAACATTGAGAAACTTGAAGAAAAAATTAAGCGTATTAACAGATCGAGTCATGAGGAAATAAAGGAACTATATAAGTTTATTCTGAATCACCAGCGAATTTCAGCCAAAGGCGGCGGAGGGCTGGGCCTTGTTGATATCGCAAGGAAAACCGGTAATAAACTTGAATACTCTTTTAAAGCTTATAATAGTCATTATTCATTTTTCTATCTTGATATTTTAGTGAACGAAGAAAAGTAAAAACAATTTTTAAATCTGATAAATATGGAACCGATCATCATCGAAGGAACCCCTAAAACTCCTACAGTTAAATTTGATTCAACAGAAGGTGTCTTTGAAATCAAAGGACGTTCAATTCCAGAAAACTCAGTTGAATTCTATAAGCCTTTGGTAGACTGGCTGGATACTTATAAAGAATCTCCCCTTACAAAGACTGTTGTAAATATCCGTCTGGAATATTTCAACACAAGTTCATCAAAGTGTATCCTCGATGTTTTCAAGAAACTGGAGGCAATACACAAAGCCAAGAATGAGGTAGAAGTTAACTGGTACTATGAAGAGGATGATGAGGATATGCTTGAGGCAGGAGAGGATTATGAATCTATAATACGTGTACCGTTTAAAATGATTGAGATTGTAGAATAATCTTTGTTGCAACTATTCTGAATAGATCGGATATTCCAGATATTAAAGAGGCTGTCTCAACCGAGGCAGCCTCTTTAATATTTATTAAATTGATTACTAAGTGCATATTATTAAAAGATTCCAACCGATAGCTCAGAATCTTCCCTTCTAAGAATTAAATCTACTCTTTTTAGACATTTGCTGCTGATGCTATGATTCTCCCTATAAATCTCCTTTTTATTTATGCTGGCTGACTTAATCTGTACCTTTCTTTTTCTTTCCGAATATATATTCACCTGAATCGAGAAACTTCTTAAGCAATCTGAAATAGAGAGCCAGATAAATAAAGAATGTCATAATCCAGAGAACTATTACGTTGACTATATATGTATCAATCTTCATTCCGAAAACCTTCTTTTCGGGTGCATAGAAATGTGCTCTTATCAGTTTGTACTTTGAATCCATGAAGATTGGATCAAGTTTCTGTACCAGTTCACCCTTATATATAATCGTTTTTGTAGACTCATTCTTGTCTTTCACAAAGTCCTCAAGAGATTTATTGAAATAGCTATCTCTCAGTTTTAGAAATTTTTGAAGATTTTCTCCGGCAAGCCTCGATTTTAAAGCTTCTTTCCTGTTGCTGGCATCATTATATAGATTAACATAAAGTTTCCTGACAGATTCAACATAATTAATTGCTGCAGTGGCTATTTCAGGAGTAATTTTGTCAGTTGTGATCTGATCAGAATAAGCAAATCTAATATCCGGAACCAAAACAAGCTGCTTCTTAATCTCATTAGATACAAGAAGGAGGTTATCGGTGAATTCTTTATCTTTTATACCTTTGTCGAGATCGTTGATAATATCATCAAGAGCACCCTTTATCTCTACGTTCCAGTAGTCTTTCTTGAATACTGCTTTACTCATCTCCTTTTCGAAGAGATAAAATGGTCTCTCATATTCATTATATATGAACTGCTGAACAGCGAGGGCTTCATAACCCCATCGGGCAGTAATGAACTCACCATAAATTGGAATTGCAACCGGTGAGGATATATTGGGATTTAGCTTTTCGAATTTGATCATAACCCCACTTAAAATAAACTGAGGGATGACGAGAATAGGGATTAAAATATAAATGGTTACAACAGCCTTAAAACTGTCGGATATTACCAGACCCAGCATATTTGCGCCTGCCCAACAGGAAAAAAGTACGAGCCAGTATTGAAACATCATACCTCTGATCTCTGTAATACTATTGCCAACAAGCACAAATGTGAAAGCCTGGATTGCTGATATTGCAAACTGTACTAACACTTTTGACATCAGATAACTATTCCAGCTCAGATTGAGGAATGCCTCCCTCTTCAATATTTTTCTGTCTTTAATAATCTCTTCTGCACTAACTGTGAGGCCCATGAATATAGCTATGATTACCGACATGAAAATGTAGGTCGGGAGATTACTATTATCATAAAGAGTATAATGAGGATTTTTGATACTTTTATCATAATATCTTATAAGAAAAGCCAGGAAGAATACAAGGATTGGTGCTTCTAACAATGTAATAAGAAGATACTGTGTATCAGCAACCTTTGAAAGCACATCACGTTTGGTAAAAACAATAATCTGCTTAAGCTTGTTTGGAGTTTTGAAATTTATTTCTGGTATTGGACCACCGGGTTCGCGTTTATCTTCCTTCTTTTCTTCTTTGTAAAGGTTACTCCAGTCTGCCGGCGAGATTCTTCGTGTTTCTGTTGGTTGCCCGCTCTCTGTAAATACTTTGGTTTCGACAATATTGAATATCTGTTCAGGATTAACATTGCCGCATACATAACATTCGCTCTCGTGGTAATTCGCCTGTTCAATCTTTCTTTTGAAATACTCAATCGAATCCACAGGGTTTCCATTATATATAAGATATCCGCCAGTATCGAGGATAATAAGCTTGTCAAACATCTTAAATATCTCTGATGACGGCTGATGGATCACAATAAAAAGAAGCTTCCCCTTTCGTGCCAGATCCTTTAAAAGGTCCAGAATATTTTCAGAGTCACGCGATGAAAGTCCCGATGTTGGTTCATCGAGGAACATTATAGCTGGTTCACGTATCAGTTCAAGTGAAATGTTAAGTCTCTTTCGCTGTCCTCCACTAATTTTCTTGTTCAGGGGACTGCCTACCTGGATATTCCTTATTTCATTGAGTCCCAGGTTTTTCAGTACACTGTCCACTCTTGTTATGATCTCTTCATCAGTTAAGTTATCAAAGCAGAGTTTGGCATTGTAATAGAGATTTTCAAAAACAGTAAGCTCTTCAATAAGCAGGTCATCCTGGGAAACGTATCCTATCAGCCCTTTTATCTTTTCTTTTTCTTTATGTATGCTTATTCCGTTTATGAGCACTTCGCCATCATACGGATTGCACGACCCGTTTAAAACGCCCAGAAGCGTTGATTTTCCCGCCCCGCTTGCACCCATTATTCCGACCATTCTTCCTGATTCTTCCTTGAAGCTCATATGATGAATGCCCACGGTTCCACTCTTAAAGCGGAATTCAAGATTATTTACTTCATATACTACCCTTGATCCTTTGAACTCCTCTTTAAGGAATTGCATTGTTACATCCCAGTAATATATAGGTGTTATTTTATAACCTTTAATAGACGAACCCTGGCTGAACGGATATGCTTTGTCTTCCTGCAATAACTGACCGTTCATTGAAAGTTCTCCTGAACCAATAAACCTCACAAAGTACTTGTTGACAGAAGGCAAAAAGAGTATCCAGATATGCCCTTTCAGCAAATCTTTATAAACATGTTTTGCCTCCTTGTGTTCAAAATTCTTGATTCCGTTAATAATTAAAAGATCAGGAGATGAAGGAACATCCGTAAAAGAATTCAGAACAAAACTTTCAATGAACCTGTATTCCTCGAGAGTAATACTTAAACCTTCTGCAAGGGTACTTATAAAACCTAGTTCAAGCTTACTGACTTTCTGGTCGCCCGATTTGCAGAATTCGAGTACCTGTATAACGACTACTATTCTTTGTTCCTGATCGAGCTGACCCTGTTCATTGATCTCTATGCATAGTTTTCGGATCCTGATTGCAATGGCTCCTTCACGGCGTTCGGGACTACTCTTTTCAAGCTTTTTTCTCGCTTCTTCAAATTTTTCATCGTATATGGCGAGATACTTTTTAACCAGTTCCTGATTGAGCATACGCTTGAGAAAAACCTCTACAACGCCTCTTCGTTCTTTGTCGTTGCTCTGAGGTTTTGCTATAATAGCAAACAGCTGCATCAGGGTTACCAGTATCTTCTCACTCATAGTTCAGCGATCAGGTTAAAAATTCCCGGTTTGAAGATATGAAATTAGTTATTCGGGACAAAGAAACCTAATTATTGTTTTTAGCATAATATGAGAATCAAGGAGATGATAATATGTAGAGACAGGTCTCAGACCTGTCTCTACACTTTCTATTTTTTCTTGTTTTTATTCTCTACGGAATAACCAAATTTTCCTATCAACCTACCTGTTTCATAATATTTCCCATGTGAATAGCATATCGGAAGTGCCTCATCAAGCCTGAAGAGGCCGGTGTTTTTTTCAATATATTTTTCATCGGCATTAACGGCTACTACTTCCGATATAAACATGTGGTGAGATCCAAGTTCTTTTATCTCCCTGACAATACATTCAATATTTACGGGCGATTCTTTAATCAACGGAGCTTTAAGTTTAGAAGCAGGAACAGGAGTCAGCCCCATTTCAGTGAATTTATTGTGATCTTTTCCCGATTTTACACCGCACCAGTCAGTTGCAAAAGCAAGTGATTTTGTTGTAAGGTTAATAACAAACTCACCGTTCTTCTTAATTATATTGTAGGAATGACGCAATGGTCTGACAGAAATATAACACATAGCAGGATCAGTACAGATAGTACCGGTCCACGAGACAGTAATAATATTATATTCTTCCGGTACAGATCCGCAGCTTACCATTACTGCTGGCAATGGATAAATCATCGTGCCTGGTTTCCATAAAACTTTGCTCATGATACATAATTTGAGGCAAAGATAATTCTAAATGATATAAATTTGTTTCATACACATTTTTATAAATAAGAGTGATGGCATAAATCACGATATTGGTTGTTAGGCTCTGAAAGAGCCAAATGTGAATAAGGGGGTGTTGAAAAAGTCTTTTTTAACCACTAAGAACACAAAGAAGGCTCAAAGGACACAAAGTTAAAGCCTTGTATTGTAGCTCTTTGTGACCTTTGTGTAAAACCTTTGTGACCTTTGTGGTTAATGGATTTCGACTTTTTCAACAACCCCAAGTTTAGGGTATGCTTTAAAAAAATTAATCGTTTTGTCACATTGACATAATAATTTGATCCTGCAATGCCAAAACGACCATAATTAACACTGGCAGATATTTTGCAGATGTCTGTTTAAACACAATCATATGAACTTAAATAATTTCACCCTGAAAGCGCAGGAATCAGTTCAGAAGGCTTTCGATATAGCAAGCGCCAAAGGTCAACAGGCTGTTGAATGTGCCCATATTCTAAAAGGCGTCATCAGCGAAGCAGAAAGCATTACAAATTTTCTATTCGGGAAAATGGGAGTCAATACTTTATCCCTGACAAAAGAGATAGATTCACTTATTGACTCATATCCAAAGGTCAGTGGTGCTGATTCTTATGTATCTTCTTCAGTATCTGAAGCATTCAGAAAAGCCAATGATCATGCTGCCAGAATGAAAGACAAATTTGTTTCGACAGAGCATTTACTGATGGGTATTCTTGATACCGATGATAGAATGGCACGAATTCTTAAAGATCATGGCGTAACAATGAAAGAATTGATGGCAGCTGTGAATGAACTCAGGAAGGGAGCAACTGTCGATAGTCAGACTTCAGAAGAGACTTTTAATTCGTTGAACAGGTACGCAATCAACCTTAATGAAAGGGCACGATCGGGGAAACTCGATCCGGTTATTGGAAGAGATGAAGAGATCCGGCGCATATTGCAGATTCTTACACGCCGGACAAAAAATAACCCGTTGTTGATCGGGGAACCCGGAGTTGGTAAAACAGCTATAGCCGAAGGTCTGGCACACAGGATAATAAGAGGAGATGTTCCTGAGGATATTAAATCAAAGATTATTTACTCGCTCGATATGGGAGCCCTTATTGCGGGAGCGAAATATAAAGGAGAGTTTGAAGAGAGACTAAAATCGGTGGTGAACGAAGTTATCGGATCGGACGGAGAAATAATATTATTTATCGACGAGATACATACGCTTGTAGGCGCGGGAAAATCAGAAGGAGCTATGGATGCTGCCAATATTCTGAAACCAGCCCTTGCAAGAGGAGAACTAAGGGCGATAGGGGCGACGACATTGAGTGAATACCAAAAATATTTTGAAAAAGATAAAGCTCTCGAAAGACGATTCCAGGTCGTTATGGTTGATGAGCCCGACAGGGCAGATTCCATTTCAATACTTAGAGGTATACGTGAAAAATATGAAACACATCATAAAGTTATTATAAGAGACGAAGCGATCATTGCCGCGGTCGACCTTTCTACAAGGTATATAACAGACAGATTTTTACCCGACAAAGCAATTGACCTTATTGATGAAGCAGCATCAAAGTTAAGGCTGGAAATGAACTCAGTACCGGAAGAGATTGATGAAGCTGAAAGAACAATTACACGTCTTGAAATTGAGAAGGAAGCTGTCAGAAGGGATGGCGATACGGTTAAAGCGGAAAAAATTTCCCGTGAACTCGCAAATATGCAAACGAAAAGAGATGAACTGAAAGCAGGATGGAAGGCTGAAAAAGAGATGATTGATAATGTACAGGTCAAAAAGGAAGCAGTGGAATCTCTGCGGTTCGAAGCTGACCAGGCTGAACGAAGCGGCGACTATGGTAAAGTTGCTGAAATACGGTATGGAAAGATCATTGAACTCGAAAAAGAAATATCACAATTAAAGGAGCTTATAGAAAAGAAAAGAACTAAAGGTTCGCTCATTCAGGAAGAAGTTCGATCGGAAGATATTGCTGCAATAGTTTCTAAATGGACAGGTATCCCGGTATCGAGGATGCTTGAAAGTGAAAAGGAGAAGTTGTTAAGACTCGAATCTGAATTACACAAAAGGGTAGTGGGACAGGATGAAGCCATAACGGCTGTCGCTGATGCCGTCCGTAGATCACGGGCAGGACTGCAGGATCAGAAAAGACCATTAGGTTCTTTTATTTTTATAGGAACAACAGGCGTTGGAAAAACCGAATTGGCGCGAGCTCTCGCAGGATTCTTGTTTAATGATGAAAATCTGCTTACACGTATCGATATGTCGGAATATCAGGAGAGACATTCAGTATCGCGACTTATTGGTGCACCTCCCGGGTATATTGGTTATGACGAGGGAGGACAACTCACTGAGGCAGTAAGGCATAAACCCTATTCTGTCGTTCTTCTAGATGAAATTGAAAAAGCTCATCCTGACCTTTTTAACCTGCTTCTCCAGGTTCTTGATGAAGGAAGGCTTACAGATAATAAAGGCCGGACAGTGAATTTCAGGAATGTCATTGTTATAATGACATCAAATCTGGGATCAGAGATAATCAGAGACAGGATGGATAAATTGAATAACAAGTTGTCTGAAAAGGAAGAGGAACTGCTCAGAAAAGATATATTTATACTTTTGAGAAAGACACTCAGACCTGAATTCCTTAACAGAGTAGATGAAATTGTAATGTTCCGGCCTTTAACTAAAGATCAGATAAAGGAAATCGTGAAAATTCAGCTTGGCAATATCGAACATATGCTTGCCGATTATAATCTGAAACTTCTGGTAAAAGAGGATGCTCTTGAATGGCTGGCCGAAAAAGGTTATGATCCGCAAATGGGAGCCAGACCCGTAAAAAGATTGATTCAAAAAGAGATAGTAAATGAATTATCTAAAGAAATTATAGGCGGTAAAGTTTCAAAAGAGGACACGATTGTAGTAACAGTAAATAATGGTCATCTTTCTTTCAGTAAGGGAGATAAATAAATTGAGAATTATCTGAACGAACGTAAGCAGGTTTCCATATCTGTGTAGATCTGAAGAACAGTTTGAAGGTGAAGCATCTCAAACGACTCAGTAACTTTTGGTTCAGGATTAACAAATTTCAATACACCGTAATTGTTCCTTGCAGCTTTCATTACTGACAGGAAACATCCGAAACCTGAACTATCAACATATTCCACACCCTTAAGGTCAATTATCACTTTTGAATTCGAATTATTAAATAACTTTAGAATAGCTTCTCTGATGTCATCAATGATCAGGGCGTGGATTTTATTGACAGAGAAGGATATTATGTCTATTTTATCCTTTTTTTCAATATTGATCATTCATTTTCCGTTTAACCTGTTACTGATCAAATCATTAAGTTCAATGAGGGCCCCTTCTGTATCACTTTTGAATCTTTCCAGATAGTGTTCATATAATTGCGGTTCTTTTCCTTCCCTGGCTTGAAGTTCAAAGGTTTTTAGCATCTGCGCCAACTCTTCCATTCCCATAATAGCAACAGACGATTTTGCTTTATGGGCGAGTAATCCGAGAGCAGTATAATTCTTTTCTGCCAGATGGGATTTCATCTCATTATATATTTCAACCGATTGTTCCGTAAATATTACAACTATCTCGTTAATGATTCCGGTATCTCCTCCCGATACGGAATCAAGATATTCCATGTTTATGAATTTGTAATCCATTTTGACAGCGAGATATAATTTTTATACTGTTCGTAAACTATTTCAAACAAATATAATAATATTTTATTCTGGCAACAGGCAGTTTATCGTCATATTAATGTATATGGTTTTTAGAAAAGGAAATATTCGCTACTTTTATAGGTGTAAAATCCTGATGCTATGTCATATTTTCACAACTCTCTGATAGCGGTATTTCTAGTGGGTTCTTTAGTTTTGGATGCTCAGACAGATGTGTCAATCCGTCGTAAGGACTTCAAAAATAGTAAACCGGGGTTTGAAGAAGCCTGGAAACACATCGTAGATGGGAATACTTATTTTGAGGAGAAAGGTATTTGGTACAATGATGCATATAATGAATATTTGCAGGCTCTTGTTTATGATAATTCCAATGCCGGCCTAAATTATAAAACAGGAGTGTCGGCTCTTTTTTCAGACAAAAAAGAAGAGGCAGCAGGTTTTTTTCTGAAAGCTATTGAACTAAACAAAGATGTTGCCGGAGATATTCTTTTACTTACCGGACAATCGCTTCAATATTCAGGAAGGTTTTCAGAAGCAATTGAAAAGTTTACCGGGTATCTTATTTCTTCCTCGAAAAAATCTCAAAAAAATACCTTGCTGGCCCGGAAGTGTATAGAGGAATGTAACTCTGCCATAATTGTAACAAAAGATACTTTAAGAATATCTCTGGATAATCTCGGATCAAATATAAACTCTGTTTCAGATGACTATTCCGAAGTCATTTCTTCTGACGGAAAAACAATGTATTTTGCCTCAAGAAGAGAACTTCCCAAATCCGGAAAGCGGCATCCCGACACAAAGTTTGATGAAAATATCTTTATGTCACAATTAATCAATGGTTCGTGGCAACCGGCAGTTTCAGCCGGAAAGGAATTGACTACACAATATTGTGAAACTCCTCTTTATCTCAATTCAGCCGGTACGATGCTTTATATTTATGCCGGTTATTCAAACAATGGCGATATTAAAGTGTCATTAAATAAAAAAGGTGTCTGGAAAACACCGGGACCGGTACCATACAGAATTGACACCAGAGGATCAGAAACATCTTTCACCTTCACTCCTTCGGGAAACGAGATTTATTATGTTTCGGATCATGGAAAGCCTGATATAGGAGGGAAAGACATCTACTTCATAAAAAAGATCAGTGATCATAAATGGTCAAAGCCGCAAAATGCCGGGAGTATAATTAATACTATTTATGATGAAGAATCCGTGAGGTTTTCAAAAACAGGCGACACTCTCTTTTTCAGTTCCAGAGGTCATAACTCAATAGGCGGGTTTGATATTTTTTACAGTATAAAAAATAAGTCCGGTGCCTGGGATACTGTTAAAAATTGCGGTTACCCCATAAATACTCCATGGGATGATATCTTTTATTATCCTTCACCCGTTGATGACAGTTCATTTTATTTTGCTTCAAATCGAAGCGGAGGATCAGGCGGAACAGACATTTACCTGGGAAAAACACTTCCGCCTAAACCCATAATTGTAACTCCTCCTCCTAAGCGGGAAATTGATAAAATCAGGGATACCGTAGTAGTTGTAAAGAAGGCTGCTCAGGCACCTCCTGTACAGCCGGTATATCTTATAGGAAAAGTCAAAGATTCTGAGACAGGGGAACCTGTACTGGCAAAAATTGACATAAACGATATCTCAACAGGTGAAACTATGGGAACTACTGCCAGTTCTGATAAGGATGGCAGTTACAGGGTGAAATTGCCGGCTAAAAAATCTTATATGATAGATCTGAGGGCGACAGGATTTCTATCGGAAACAAGGCGGATTGATGTTCCTGAAAACTGGATGAAAGAAGATTATAACCTTAATATTGAATTGATTAAAGTTAAAGTAGGCAAGAAAGTAGTACTGAATAATATTCTTTTTGAAACAGGGAAATCGATACTTACTTCCGGTTCATACAAAGAACTTGACCATTTGCTGAATATTATGAAGGAGAATGCCATGATGAAAATTGAAATTTCGGGTCATACAGATAAAACCGGAAGCGAACCACTTAATTTTAAGCTCTCAGAGGCCAGAGCAAAGGTTGTTGTTGATTGGCTCATACAGAAGGGTATCGATCGTTCGCGAATGGAATTCAAAGGATATGGTTCGTTACAACCTGTTTCTGATAATACAACTGCTGCCGGGAGAGCTAAAAACAGAAGAGTTGAGTTTAAAATCCTTGAATTCTGATATTCATCAGATTTTTTAAGGAAAGAATTCATTTGCTTTGTGAATGCCACTATTTAATAGCGGATATTATTTATTGTTTAAATTAAGTTCTAATGAAGAATACTGCATTTATTAAATTTCATAAGGAGGCAGGCGCTAAAATGGTACCTTTTGCCGGATATAATATGCCTGTAGAATATTTTGGAATTAACGAGGAACATATCACGGTAAGAGATAGAGTAGGGGTTTTTGATGTCTCTCATATGGGTGAATTCTGGGTTACTGGTCCCTCTTCCCTCAAATTTCTTCAATATATTACATCAAATGATGTATCGGCTCTTTTTGACGGAAAAATACAATACTCATGCTTTCCGAATGGTAAGGGAGGAATTGTCGACGACCTGCTGGTTTATAGATATAATCCTGAAAAATACCTGTTGGTAGTAAATGCTGCAAATATTGATAAAGACTGGAACTGGTGTGTTCAGAATGCAGAACGGTTCGGACTGAAAACAGGTAAAGAACTTGTTAATGCATCGGATGGATTTGCTCAGCTTGCTGTCCAGGGTCCTTTAGCACTTAAAGCAATGCAGAAGCTCACCAAAACTGCTGTTGAAGACATGGAATATTATACATTCAAGGTTCTTGAATTTGCAGGGATCAAAGATGTAATATTCTCTGCCACAGGATATACCGGGGCCGGAGGATGTGAGATATATGTAAAAAATGAAGACGGACCTGAGCTATGGAATGCAGTATTTGAAGCTGGTAAGGAATTTAATATCAGGCCTATAGGTCTGGGTGCCCGTGACACTTTACGTCTTGAAATGGGCTTTTGTCTTTATGGCAATGATATAAATGATCAGACATCACCTATTGAAGCAGGATTAGGCTGGATAACAAAATTTACCGACAATAAGGAATTCATTGATAAAGCTCTGTTGTTGAAACAGAAAAAGGAGGGAGTTCAAAAAAGGCTGAAAGGGTTTGTCATGATTGAAAGGGGGATACCAAGACAGCATTATGAGGTTGTAAATGCCCAGGGGGAAACAATCGGTGAAGTAACTTCAGGAACTATGTCTCCGATGATGAAGCAGGGAATCGGAATGGCATATCTCAAAAAAGGGTACTGGAAAACCGGCACTGAAATATTTATACGAATCCGTAATAAGGATCTTAAGGCAAAAATAGTAAATCTGCCAATCTACAATAAAGAGACAAAGTAGTTGACTTTCTATCTGCGTGAATCTGCGCAATCTGCGGGAAAATCAAATTTTGTTTCCCGCTGATACCGCTGATTTTCGCAGATTTTATCCAGAGAAACCATTAAGTTGTATATGCAGAAAAGAAAACTCGAAACATGTTTTTCACCTGCTCTTTTTGAAGCTGAAGGACATAACAATTCTATTGTGGTAATTATAGATATACTGCGTGCATCATCGGCAATTTGCACTGCGTTTGCCAATGGCGCAGCGTCAATCATACCTGTTGCTGAGGTATCTGAGGCAAAAGAGTATAAATCAAAAGGATATCTTGTCGCTGCCGAGCGTAATGGTTTTGTCCTTGATTTTGCGGATTTTGGAAATTCACCATTCAATTTCACAAAAGAAAAGGTTAGCGGGAAAACTATCGTTTACAGCACTACGAACGGTACAGGACTAATTAACCTGGCATTATCAGCATATATGACAGTTATTGGATCCTTCCTGAATATAGGAGCACTTACACGATGGCTCATTAACCTCGACAGGGATGTCTTATTATTATGTGCAGGATGGAAAAACAGGTTTAATATTGAAGATACAGTCTGTGCCGGGGCAATTGCAGAAAAACTCATGAGAAGCAATTGTTATACAACGATCTGTGATTCAACACATGCAGCAATTGATCTTTGGTCGTTGGCATCTCCCGATCTGCCTGCTTATATTGAAAAAGCAGCACAGCGAAGCCGGTTGAGAGATAAAAATCTGGATGATTGCATTGAATTCTGTCTTACCTCTGATTTTACAGATAAAATTCCTGTTATGAAAAACGGAGCCCTTACTGTTGATATGTTATAAATAAATCCAATAAGTTTTAAATTTATGATGATCTGATTATTTGTATATTTTTGTAAATTACAGATCAGGTATAATCTATTACTAATTATAAAAAGTCCTTTATGAAAAAACACAATTTTTATGCCGGTCCATCAATTCTTCCTCAATATACACTTGATAAATCGATTGAAGGGATAAAAGATTTTGCAGGTTCAGGGTTATCCATACTTGAGATCTCTCACCGTAGTAAGGAATTTGTTGCTTGCATAAACGATACAATTGCACTGTTCAAAGAATTGTTGGAAATTCCTGCAGGTTATCATGTTCTCTTTCTTGGCGGCGGAGCAAGTTTGCAGTTTGCTATGGTACCGATGAATATGCTTAACAAAAAGGCTGCTTACCTTCATACAGGTGAATGGGCGGGTAAAGCGCTTAAAGAAGCAAAACTTTTCGGTGAGGTCATAGAGGTCGCTTCTTCCAAAGAAAAGCTATTTAACTATATACCAAAAAACTACATAGTCCCTTCTGACGCAGACTATTTCCATATCACTTCAAACAATACAATTTATGGAACGGAGCTTAAGATAGATCTCGATGTAAAAATACCTCTTGTAGCAGATATGTCATCCGATATTTTCAGCAGGCCGGTTGACGTTTCGAAATATTCTATTATTTATGGTGGTGCCCAGAAGAATCTGGCTCCTGCCGGAATGGCTTTTGTTATTGTTAAGGAAAATGTTCTTGGAAAAGTAACACGTCCAATTCCTTCAATGCTCGACTATCGGGTTCATATTAAAGGCGAATCGATGTTCAATACTCCTCCGGTCTTTACAGTTTTTGCTGCACAACAGACCCTCACCTGGCTCAAAAACCTTGGTGGAGTAAAAGCCATTCAGAAGCTGAATATTGAAAAAGCGAAAGTCCTTTATGATGAGATTGACAGGAACAAATTATTTGTTCCTACAATTCCCGATCCTGAAGACAGATCACTCATGAATATTTGTTTTGTTATGGCGCCAGAGTATAAAGAACTTGAAAAACCTTTTGCTGAATTTGCCAAATCAAAAGGAATGCTGGGTATTGAAGGTCACCGTTCAGTAGGAGGATTTCGTGCTTCCACGTATAACGCTCTTCCGAAAGAAAGTGTAGAAGCGCTTGTGGCGGCCATGAAAGAGTTTGAATCAAAAAATTAGGATATCCTATATTTAAGAATGCAAGGTCGTCTATAGCTTTAATTTACAATTAAATCATCAATATGAAAGTACTTGTGGCTACAGAAAAAGCATTTGCCCCGGTTGCTGTTAACCAGATTCGTACGGTAACAGAGGCTGCAGGTTATGAACTTGTATTACTCGAAAACTACAAGGATGCTTCAGATCTCCTTGCTGCTGTTCCGGATGTTGATGCCCTTATCATTAGAAGCGATCTGGTGAATTTGGATGTACTTGATGCTGCAAAGAAACTGAAAATTGTTGTCCGTGCCGGTGCCGGGTACGATAACATAGATCTGCCGGCTTGTACTGCTCACAAGGTGGTAGCGATGAATACACCTGGTCAGAATGCAAATGCTGTCGCAGAACTGGCATTTGCTCTGATGCTATATCAGGCTCGTGGTGGATTCAATGGAAAATCAGGAACCGAGCTCAGGAGGAAATCTCTTGGAATTCATGCTTTCGGAAATGTTGGAAAACATGTTGCCGAAATCGCCAGAGGATTTGGCATGGATGTATACACTTTCGATCCCTTCGTTCTTGAAAAAGAGATTAAAAAATATGGCGTTAAAGTCTGTAATACCACTGAAGAATTATATTCAAAATGTCAGTATATCTCCCTGCATATGCCATCCAACGAGAAAACAAAAAAATCAATTGGCTATGATCTGTTGAAAAGGATGCCTAAGGATGCGGTACTCGTCAACACAGCAAGAAAAGAAGTAATTGATGAAGAAGCCCTTCTGAGAATATTCGCAGAACGGACCGATTTCCGGTACCTTACTGATATAGCGCCTGATTGTAAATCGACTTTTGAGGAAAAATATAAAGGACGGTTTATCTTTACAGAGAAGAAAATGGGAGCCAATACAGAGGAAGCCAATTTGTATGCATGCCTCGCTGCTGCCAGGCAAATTGTTGATTATTTCAAGACGGGGAATGAAAAATATAGGGTAAACAAGTAATACTTAATATGTTATAATTAGATGACAGTTATTAAACCTTTCAGAGGATTAAGGCCCCCTTGCGCTCTGGCAAAAGATCTGGCTTGTTTACCATATGATGTGATGAATTCTGATGAGGCAAGGATTATGGCGAAGGAAAAAGAGTGCTCACTCCTTCATATTACAAGATCAGAAATCGACCTTCCTGCAGATATTGATACTCACTCTGACCTTGTGTACAACAAATCAGCGGAAAATTTCCGGAAATGGCAGACAAGAGGATGGCTGATTCAGGACGAAGAACCACACTTTTATATTTATGCCCAGACCATGAACGGTCGTACACAGTACGGAATCGCAGGGTGTGCCTCTGTCGACGACTATCTTAACGGTATAATTAAAAAGCATGAACTGACACGTCCCGATAAAGAACAGGACCGCATGGTTCATGTCCGTGTAAATAATGCAAATATTGAACCTGTATTTTTTACCTACCCCGCAGTAAAAAAGATTGATGATATCGTACATAAGATAGTCAGCAATGAGAAACCTGAATATGATTTTGTTGCCGATGATGGTTTTGGGCACCATTTCTGGGTCGTAAAAAAACCTGAAACAAACAAACTTATTGAAAAGCTGTTTGCTGAGAAAGTTCCATACACCTACGTTGCGGATGGCCATCACAGGACAGCTGCCGCGGCGCTTGTAGGAAAGGAGAAACGTGATAATAACCTTTCCCATAGCGGAACTGAAGAATATAACTTTTTTCTTGCTGTTCACTTCCCCTCTGATCAGTTACAGATAATTGACTATAACAGAACTATCAAAGACCTGAATGGTCTTACTATTCAGGAATTATTAACAAGACTGGAACATTCATTTGTTATTGAGGAAAAGGGCAGCGGAAACTGTAAACCAAAAAAGCTACATAACTTCTCAATGTATCTTGAAGGTAAATGGTTCAGCCTTACTGCAAAAGAGGGAACCTACAATGACAATGATCCGATCGGGGTGCTCGATGTAACAATACTCACAAATCAGATACTCAGTCCTGTACTTGACATTCAGGATCTGCGGAGGTCGAAACGCATTGATTTTATAGGTGGAATCCGCGGCTTAAGTGAACTTAAGAAGAGGGTCGATAGCGGTGAGATGAAAGTGGCATTCGCACTATATCCGGTATCAATGGATCAGCTTATCGCAATAGCTGATTCAGGTCATATCATGCCTCCCAAATCAACATGGTTTGAACCAAAACTTCGAAGTGGATTGGTTATCCATCTGCTGGACTGAATTTTTATATTATAATAGTTTACGAACTTCTTTGTGAACTTTGTCTAAGACCTTTGAGATCTTGGTGGTTAATAGATTTTATTTTTCATTATTTTTATGGTTTAATATTTCTAAGAGATGTCTGATATTATCGGAAATATTAACTTTTTGAAATCACAGCTTCCGTCATCAGTCAGGCTGGTTGCTGTATCAAAAACAAAACCGGTAAGCGATATTTTCGAAGCCTATAATACAGGGCAGAGATTATTCGGAGAAAACCGTGTTCAGGAACTCCTGAATAAAAAGGATCATCTTCCAAAGGATATCGAATGGCACCTCATCGGGCATCTTCAGACCAATAAGGTAAAATTTGTAGTACCTTTTATAAGTTTGATACAATCTGTTGATTCATACAAACTTCTGGTTAATATTAACTATGAAGCTTTAAAAATTGAAAGAGTTGTCGACTGCCTTATTCAGATTCATATAGCAACTGAAGAAACAAAATTCGGATTTTCAATGCAGGAGTTGCATGAAAATCTGAAGGCTGAGAATGTGTTAAACCTGAGAAATGTAAGGATATGCGGTATAATGGGAATGGCTACATTGACTTCCGACATTGATCAGGTGAAAAAAGAATTCAGATTTTTGAAGGAGTGTTTTAATTCCTTAAAGGAGAGTTATTTTAGATCAGGATCTTACTTCAACGAAATTTCAATGGGAATGTCGGGAGATTATGAAATTGCTGTACAGGAAGGAAGTACCATGGTAAGAATCGGAAGCCTGATTTTCGGTGAAAGATTATCTTTCCAGAATAGCAATTAATTCAAGTGTCAGCTCCTTCTTCTCATTAATTTGGGAAATATGGGTTACCTCCAGCATTTTCATAATTTCTTCTTTAGTGGCCTTGCTTAATTCGCGAACTGACTCCTCGATTACCGTAAGACATTCAATTGCGGTTATATAATCTCCTTTCAGAAATACTTTTGCCAGATCAAGGGAATATTCTGAATAGTTTAAGCCCGACTGCCAGCATGAAGATACTAACATGCTTATCGTATCGGGTTTCCACTGTTTCCTGATTTCATTTATAACCTCCTGACAAACACTCTGGTCCTTCAGATCATTCATGAAACCAGTGATGTTTTTTCTTATTGAAAAATCATTGGTCTTATCAAAAAAGGCAGTAAGTAAACCAATTGCGCCTTCAAAGGGCTTCTCCTGTCGGAGCAAATCGATTGCTTCGGTTATTGCTTTATTGTTATCTTTATTAAGTATTTCATCAAGCTCTTTGATCCTCTTCTCTGATTTTATCATATTTAGATTATTTTAAACAAAGTTAGAAATACCATTAATTAGTTGAAGCTGTTTTTGAAAAATAAAAATATTATACTAATTTAGTCGTGAAATAGGATTGACAATTAAATATTTATATCATGAATAAAAAATATGGAATTTATTCACAAATTCTGATTGTAGTTTTAATGTTTAGCAGTCTCCTTTTAGGCTGTAAGTCGGGAGGTCCAAAAACACCTAAGGAAGATGTGACAGTTAGTGTTCCGAAAAACAATACAGCTGTTGTAGAGGACATTAAGCAGGCACAAAAGATTTTTAATGCCCTGCCTTCTCCGCTTGAATCAGCTATGCTCATTAAATCGGCCGGTGCACGGTTTGATCAGGCACTGCTCAATCCTGTTGGTAATGTAAATAGCTATGTAACGAACAAGAGCATGGCTCTTAACCTGGGAATTTATACCTGCGATTTAAGTTTTGCCAGTTTGTATGAACAGACACAGCTTATTATCGATTATATGAATGCTGCAAAGAAAATGGCTGATGGGTTGGGTATACTTAAGGCAATTGAACAATCGCAGATTGATAAACTCGAGGAAAATATCAATAACAGCGAAGTTATCATGGAGATTGTAAGTGAAACTTTCATGAACTCAAATTCATATCTCTCAGATAATGGTCAGGCTGCAATTGCAGCAATGGTACTGGTTGGAGGATGGTTTGAGGGATTATACATCTCAACTCAACTTGTTGATATGAAAGAATTTAATGGCAATAAACTTGTTGGAAGGATTATTGATCAGAAACTCTCTATCGACATACTCATCAATTTACTGGAGAGTAGCAAAGGGAATCCTGCAGTTGATGACCTGATAGTTCAGGTTAAAAAACTGAAAGTGGTTTTTGACAAAATATCAATCACAACTTCAAAAATCAGACCGGAGTTTGACAAGACTTCAAATACCACTGTCCTCAAATCAGAAATAAAAACTGATATGACTCCTGAAGTATTCAAAGAACTCTCTATAGCAGTTTCTGAGATAAGAAAGACATTCGTAAATAACTAACCCCATGAGAATACCTAGAATAATTCCAATACTGGCATTGCTTATAGCTGCAACCACACTTAATGTAGATGCTCAGTGTAAAGCCTTCGCTAAAAAAGTTTGCATCCCTGAATTAGGTGCATATACGCATGATGGGAACTATCATGCTGCCATACTTGTTGAAGGAGAAGAGGCTGAACTCTATAAAACATTCTATTCGGATATGGATTACCGGGTCTCAATTTGCGGAGAAGATAAACTTCCGGAAGTAGAATTCAGGGTACTTGATGCAAATAAAAATGTACTCTACTCTAATAAGGATAATAACTTTGCCAGAACATGGGATTTCAAATTGCAATCCAGCCAGCAGCTTAAAATTGTAGTTAAAGTTAATTCATTTAATAAACCGGGTGAAACACCGGCAAGCGGTTGCGTGGCAATAATGTTCGGATTTAAAATAAAAAAATAATATTTTTTTTATAATTTTATATTGTAGAGACAGGTCTGAGACCTGTCTCTACATGTTTTCTGCGTGTTTTATCCAAGTTTAGGTGCCAGATACCTGCCTGTGTAAGATTCTTTACATTTAGCCAGATCCTCAGGTTTCCCCTCAAAAACTATCCGGCCGCCATTTTCCCCACCTTCCGGCCCGAGATCAATAACCCAGTCGGAACTCTTTATCACTTCCTGATTATGTTCAATCAGTATCGCTGAATGTCCATGATCGACAAGAGCATTTATTGATTTAAGAAGTTTATTGATATCATGAAAATGTAATCCTGTTGTCGGTTCGTCAAAAATAAATAATATATGTCCGCTCGCCCGTTCCTGACTTAAAAAGTAAGCCAGTTTTACCCTCTGACTCTCACCACCCGACAGGGTACTTGATGACTGGCCCATCTTTATATAACCCAACCCCACATCTGAAAGAGGTTTCAGCTTCTCAATGATTCTCTTCTCATTCTTTCCCTGATGTACTTTGAAAAAATCAATTGCTTCATCAATAGTCATCTCAAGCATGTCATAAATGTTTTTTCCATGATATCTGACCTCAAGTATATCTTTTCTGAACCTCATACCTTTGCAGCTTTCACAGGTCAGTTCCACATCGGCCATAAACTGCATCTCAACTCTGATTATCCCTTCACCCTGACACTCTTCACATCTTCCTCCTTCAATATTAAATGAGAAATGAGATGCCTTAAAATTATTTTGGACCGAGGCCTGCAGTTCAGAGTACAATTTGCGGATCTCATCATACGCTTTAAGGTATGTAACCGGATTTGACCTGCTCGATCTTCCTATCGGATTCTGATCAACAAGTTCAATTCCTGTCAACCCGGAAATGTCACCGGCAATATCCCTGTACTGACCTGGTTTTAAGTTTGTTGCATTAATCATATCAGATAATACCTTATATAAAATATCTGATACCAGGCTCGATTTTCCCGACCCGCTTACTCCGGTAACAGCAGTAATTGTGTGAAGAGGAAACTTAACATCAATTCCTTTAAGATTGTTTTCCCTTGCACCTTTGATTTCAATATAACTGTTCCATTTTCTTCTGGTTAGGGGAACCGGTACAACTAACCTTCCACTCAGATAACTGGCAGTAAGAGATTTATTTGATGTTGTAAGATCGAGTCCGCCCTGATAGACTACCTCACCCCCGAGCCTTCCGGCCTCCGGACCCATATCAATTATTTCATCGGCTGCCCTTATTATTTCTTCTTCATGTTCCACTACCAGAACTGAATTACCAAGGTCGCGCAGTTCTTTTAATACTGTAATTAACAGGTTGGTGTCACGTGGATGAAGCCCTATACTGGGTTCATCGAGAATGTACATCGAACCTACCAGATTACTACCTAATGAGGTTGACAAATTAATTCTCTGGGATTCTCCTCCTGAAAGTGATGAAGATAACCTGTCGAGGGTAAGATATGGAAGACCAACATCAACCAGGAACCTTACACGGACCGTTATCTCTTTGATCAGCCGTTCGGCAACTTTGTTATCTGTTTCATTAAGCTCCATTGAAGACAATACGTCGTATAACTTTCCCACAGGAATAGAAACCAGTTCCTGTATAGTTTTTCCAGCTACCTTCACATACCCGGCCTCTTTACGTAATCTCGATCCTTTGCATTCAGGACAGATTGTCTTTCCACGGTAGCGGCTTAACAATACCCTGTACTGAATTTTAAATTTTTTTTCTTCTAGATGTTGAAAGAACTTGTTTAGTCCATAGAAATATTTATTTCCATTCCAAAGCACATCCATCTGCTTGTCAGTAAGCTGATAAACGGGCTTATGTATAGGGAAATCAAACAGACCGGCATTGGCGATCAGTCTCTCTTTCCACTTTTTCATTGTTTCACCTTTCCAGCAAACAATTGCGTCCTCATAGACTGAAAGGTTCCGGTTAGGCATAACAAGGTTTTCGTCGATACCTATTATCTTACTGTATCCCTCACAGACAGGGCATGCACCAATCGGATTGTTAAAGCTGAAAAGATATTCTGATGGCTCTTCAAAAAGTATCCCATCCTCTTCAAATTTATTTGAGAAACTTTCATGAATAACACCGTTATCCCCTGTTATAACTGCCTGGCAATATCCTTTTCCCGTTTGAAAGGCAGTCTGCGCAGAGTCGGCAGCCCTGCTGAAACTATCGGCAGAATGATTTATTACAAGCCTGTCGATTACTATATTTATCTGTTGTCCTGGTTTATATTCATCCAAAGATTCCAGATCATCTATTTTGATAAGTTCACCATCATTCTCAATCCTGTTGAAACCCTGTTTCTGAAGGAACGAGAAATATTCTGATACTTTTATGTTATCAGGTATCTCGCCGGAGGAAGTTATAATTACTTTTGTTCCTTCAGCAAGTGTTGCGAGAAAATCAACTATATCATCTACGCTGTGTTTCTTGACCTCTTTCCCTGAAACAGGCGAATATGTCCTGCCGATTCTCCCGAACAGAAGTCTCATATAATCATATATTTCCGTTGAGGTTCCGACTGTGGAACGAGGATTTCGGGAATTTACTTTTTGCTCTATTGCTATGGCAGGAGGGATACCGTTTATAAAATCAACCTCGGGCTTATTCATCCGGCCAAGGAACTGACGGGCGTATGAGGAAAGACTTTCAACGTATCTTCTCTGGCCTTCGGCATAAATAGTGTCAAAAGCAAGTGAAGACTTTCCTGACCCTGATACTCCGGTTATTACTACGAGTTTATTCCTGGGAATTTTAAGAGAGATATTTTTCAGATTATGTACCCTTGCCCCTTTGATTTCAATACAACCCTCCATATCTGATCCTTTAAAAAAAAAATGTGTTAAAATTCTGTTAAAGATCAAAAGTAATACTTTCAAATCAAAAAAAATGCTTTCTTTGTATTTCGAATAGTTCCTAACTTAAAACTGACCGCCTATAGAATATCTCTACTCTAGTTAATTTAAAGAGAGAGTTATGAATAATACGATTTCCGATTATGAACTGATTCTGAGGTTCATAAAAGGCGAGGAGTCCTGTTTTGAAAAGCTAATCCACCGTCATAAGAATAAAGTTTTCGCATATATAAGTCTTTATATACGCGATCAGGCGCTCGCTGAAGATATCTTTCAGGATACATTCCTTAAAGTAATTCAATCTGTTAAAGCGGGGAAATATTCCGACAACGGGAAATTTATTTCCTGGGTGATGCGAATAGCGCATAACCTCATTATAGATCATTTCCGCAGAATCAAGCAAATGAATACTATTTCGAACGATAACTATGAATCTGATATTTTTAACTCAAAATCGTTTGCTGAGGATAATGTTGAAGATGATATGATAAAACGACAGATTCAAAAGGATGTCAGGAATATGATAAGTCATTTACCCGATGACCAGAGGGAAGTAGTTATCCTCAGGCATTATGCAGGTTTAAGCTTTAAGGAAATTGCTGATATTACAGATGTAAGCATAAATACTGCTCTTGGTAGAATGAGATATGCACTGATTAACATGCGAAGAATAATGATTGATAAAAAAATCAGTTTAACTATTGATTAAAACTGAAGTATTGTGCAACGTTAATTTTTAAACAATTGTTTATACAATAAAAAATACTGTCGGCCGTTTTTAAAGAAATTGAAAACATGAAGCCTATGGTATTAATTTCTACTCAATTTATCACATTCCGGGAAATCAAAGTTAAAGACATAGATCTTATAGAAGATGCGATGTGTTTAAACACTGAATTCTTTGATGTGATTGACCTACTCCGGCAGATAAATGAAGTCCCGGAGCGATGTTTGACTACGAGCCTGATAAAAAAGATCAGGAAAAAGGTTTAAAATTGCGAAATAAACACAGGAATATTTCCTGTGTTTTTTTTGGAAAAATCAAATTAAAATAATATCTTTGTGATATTAATATAATATCATATCCTATGAAACAAGAATTTATTGTAAAACCCAATTCGGGTTACTTAGCAGTGCTGATGTCAATTTTATTCATCGGTGGCGCAATTGCCGGATTCGCTTACGAAATAATCTGGCTTGGTGTAATTTTCACATTGTTCTTCATCTTCACCGCCATTGGATTCACAGTTGTTGATCCAAACGGATCGTGTGTTATGGTTCTATTCGGTGCATATAAAGGTACAATAAGAGAAAACGGATTCTTCTGGGTAAACCCTTTTTATATAAAGAGGAAGATCTCTCTCCGAGCCCGGAACTTTAACAGCGAACCGATTAAGGTTAATGACAAGATCGGAAATCCTATCAAAATAGGACTTGTACTGGTCTGGAGAGTATCTGAGACTTATAATGCAGTATTCGATGTTGATGATTATCAGCATTTTGTTTTGGTTCAAAGCGATGCTGCCCTTCGTAAACTCGCAGGATTATATCCTTATGATAACTTTGAGGATCACGAAGCTGTTATCGCTCTCAGAAGTGGGGGAGAGGAGGTAAACAATGAGCTTGAGAAAGAAATAAGGGAACGGCTTCAGATTTGTGGAATTGAAGTTATTGAAGCCAGGATCAACTATATTGCCTATGCCGAAGAGATTGCCAATGCCATGTTGAGAAGACAGCAGGCTTCAGCTGTTGTATCAGCCCGTTTTAAAATAGTGGAAGGTGCAGTCTCGATGGTGGAAATGGCCCTCGAACAGCTTTCTGTAAAAAAAATTGTAGAACTCGATGAGGAGAAGAAAGCTGCTATGGTAAGCAACCTTATGGTTGTTTTATGCGGTGATAAAGACGCTACACCAATAGTAAATACAGGAACTTTGCATTCATAATATGAGTGAGAAAAAACCATTTGTTCTAAGGATCGACCCTGAGAAACTAAAGGCTCTGGAGAAATGGGCTGCCGATGAATTTCGCAGTACTAATGGTCAGATTGAATATATACTTGACCAGGCTCTTCGAAAATCAGGCAGATGGAAAATAAAGTCAGAAAATATCAAAAATGAGGAATTATGAACGATAATCAGGTACTAAGATACACTTGCCCGAAATGCGGCAAAAAAGAGTACGAAGTTGGTGAAATGTGGACCTTTAGCAGTTTCTGGACAAAAATCTTCGAACTTCGTACCCGACAATTTACTTTCCTTTCATGTCAGAACTGCAAGTATACGGAGATATATAAAGTTCCGAAGAAAAAGATCGGAGAGGTAATTAACTTTCTGGCCAGATAAAGCCTGTATTACTGATTTATGAAGTAAATGGAATGGCAGGCAGCAACGCCTGCCGTTTCTGTTCTCAGACGACTTGGACCCAGATGAACCGGTAAAAACCCCCTGTTTACTGCAGAATCAACCTCATCTCTGGTAAAGTCACCTTCGGGACCAATCAGAATTATCGAATTATCATTTTTTGAATATACTTCAGAAACATTTTTCCTTTCGTTTGACTTGTCGCAGTGAGCTATCATCCGTATCCCCATTAAATCCTTATTTATAAAATCTTTAAAACTGGCCGGTTCATTAAGTATAGTTTTGGTGGCTTTGAGTGATTGTTTCATGGCTGAGATTATAAGATTATTTAGTCTTTCACTCTTAATTCCAGGCTTTTCAGTATTTCTGCATAACAGAGGGGTAATCTCATCTATACCAATTTCAACACTTTTTTCTATAAACCATTCAAATCGTTCAGGGTTCTTTAAAGGTGAAATAGCAATATGAAGTCTGTAATTTCTCTTTTCGAAGTCTTTTATTTTTCCTGTAATATCTATTGAACACTTATTTTGATCAGGGTTGCTGATGATTCCTTCATAAAGGATCCCATTACCATCAATCAGCTTCACAGACTCCCCTTTTGTCATTCTTAATACTCTGATTAAATGTTTTGACTCTTTTTCGTCGAGAGTGTATGTATCACCGGTAATATCGGGTGCATAAAATATCTGCATAAAGATCAATTTGCACAAAATTAAGGAATTTGAACTTATCTTTGAGAACGATTGAAAATAAACTATATGAAGATTGGTCTTCTTTCGGATACGCATGGATGGATTCACCCCAGGTTATTTGATCATTTTGCAGGATGCGACGAAATCTGGCATGCAGGCGATATTGGTAACATTGAAACTGCCGATAAAATAGCCGCATTCAAACCATTTAAAGCTGTCTATGGTAATATTGATAACAGCATCGTAAGGTCGGTTTATAAAGAGACTTTGATTTTCATAGCTGAAGAAATAAAGGTGTGGCTTACCCATATCGGCGGAACACCAGGACATTATGACCGTAAGATATTGCCTGCATTATATGAAAATAGTCCTGATCTTTTCATTTGCGGACATTCACATATAGCTAAAGTTCTGTATGATAAAAAAGCAGGATTCTTGTACATGAACCCTGGTGCAGCAGGGTATAATGGTTTTCACAGATTCATGACGGCAATCAGGTTTCAGATAGATGGGAAAAACATCCACGACCTTGAAGTGATTGAGCTTGGAGAGAGGGGCAAAATCATTTTATAAGCCCATTTAAGTCTACTGAATTATCATCAGCTTTATTATCCGACATCCTCTGGAGGAACCTGCCAAGACGGTCCTGAACTGCAATCATATAAGTATAAGGTACCTTAATTGATGATTGGGGGTCCTTCCTGTCATTCAGTTTCGTTTTAACAATAATTGTATTATAACTATTGTTTCCCGATTGTGTCATCATTACCCCTTTGAAATATGAGAAATAATACCAGGTAGATTCATCTGCTTTAAGGTAGATATCGAACATATCACCCGATCTTCTTCGCTGAATCTCAATATAACCGTCTACGTAAACATTTACAGGCTGTTGCCCTATGAAACCGATACCTATTTTGCCGCTCGACCGGAAAGATGAAGTGGATTCATTCCAGAAAAGTTTTACATCATTGAGAAGAAGTTCGTAAGTAAATTCTTTTGGCAGGTTCCTGGATGTTCCGTACAGATCCATTTCCTCTTTCACCTTTGTTGCAATATTCACCCCCATAAGATCCTTCAAACCCTTGTTGTTAAAATCTGTATTCAGATTAACCGGTTTAAGAGAGGGCATCATTTTTATCTCATCTGCCATAACCTTGAGAGCTTCTTCTGAAAAATGAAAATCAAGGGCAAGTATTGCATCAATATTGACTTTTCCGGAGTCTATATCATGAATTACTTTACCCGCACTGGTTAATTTGACCAGGTCAAGATTTGCACCAAAACTAATGTTTCCCTCTCCGGACAATACGCAGTAGTTCTTGTCGAAGGCAACCATATTTCCCGGAAGAGTCTGATCAATGATCTTTTCGCGGGAGGCGATTAAGTATCTTCCTTTGGCTTTCTCGTAGTAAAGCCAACCATTGGAATTTATCAGGGCGACATCGCTCCAAGATTTTTGTGGTGAGAGGAAAGCCGGATAAATATGAATTGAATCAGTATTTATAAAAGATCCTGAAAAGACAAGATTATCATTTATGTCTCTGGGTTTATCACTTAGCGGGATCATTACATTTTTGGGATCAATCTCGCATTTGAATTTAATGTTGTAACTATCCAGTGTCCTGCAGTTATGTAAAACACCTGCAGCTCCAGTAAACATGAGATTGTCAGCCCTGGCTGAGAGAGCAACGTCACCGCTAAAGGAAAATGCGGGGCTCAGCATGAATTTTTGGGAATCAGGTATATAGCCTTTGGCGTAGGTTGTTGCAGTGTCGACCTCCAGTTCAGGAAAATTAATATGCTGAACCTCTTTCCCTTCATTTACATAATCGTATACTGCACTTCCTGTATAGCGTTTGGTCGATTCAATATCAATCGTGGCATAATGTAAAATATGTTTGTGATTCACAACAATACTGGCGTTCGTCATCTGTTGTATTTTGGCTCTCCTGTTAATTATAATCTTCCCGCTATCGGGTTGAATAAGAGCATCTGCAATATGGATATAATTTATGTTTTCCGCTTCGATATATTCCTGGTCAAGATGATAGCTTCCTTTCCATGAAGAAAAAGCGACAGTATCGGAAAGATTGTTTGTTGCGAAGAAGGTTGGTTTATCGAGTCTGGTAAAGTCGAGTTTAAGCAGCTTATCAGTTGTCAGAAGGGGAGTATTAGACTTACCCTTTTGTTCCATACTGAGAATATGATTTCCCATATTATATGTAAAATCTGTCATAGTACAGTAATATTGTATCTCCGGGAATTTTACGAGTGACGAATCAGTATTCAATTTGAAATGTGCCATCCTGAGGTTAAAATTGATCTCTGCGTTGGCATCCTCGGCAATAAATGAGTAACCGTTTGTGGAAAGTGATTTTAGGATATAATCAGCTGTATCGGCTTTGATTACATTTGAGGTAAAACTGAAAAGATTTGATGTAATTTTTGAATCTGTTAAATTAACTACTCCTTTCCCGTTCAGTTTTGCCGGAGTCAGACTTAAACTGCCATCGAGTGTTGTTCCGTTTTCGAACATATTGAATGTTTTGCCGGCTGCATTGGTTGCAATCCATTCATCTTTTTGAGTGAGCCATTTAATGGCGACGTCCTGGCTGTTAAGAACGGGGTATTTACCGGATTGGTCCTTTTCGGTAGTGAATGCTGAAGCGTGGGTCACCATTGAATCGGGGTAGAATTTGAATTCATCAGAGACAGTTGTTGAAGTCAGATGCTTCATTGTCCCACTGCCTATCAATCCCTTGTTGCTCATATTCAAGGCATTGTATAAGATGCCTCTGCTATTGTAGACTTCAATTCCTTCAGGAGGGATGGTCATATTAAATCCAAGAGAGTTGTTTTCCTGGATTACAAGATATTGCCTCCTTGGCTTGAGAATATTCCCTCCGACAAATTCTCCGGAAAGGTTCATATCCTGATGAGAATAGTGATCTATATTTTTGTAGGTGAAAGGATCAATTTTGAAATAGAAGTCCTTCTTTTTGTAAACACCTTCAAGTCCTGGTATTTTATCATAGAAAATATAAGAGTAAGTTGTAGCATTTATGATCGGATACTGTTTCAGGCTTTTCAAACCTGATTTATTATTCGGATTATCGATATAGAGCTGTGCTGTTCCCAGCTGTATCAGGTTGTCAACATTTGTTACGATTGGGTTACCAAGTTTATCCTTCTTATCAGTCTCTACAGCAATCTTAATGGAATCGATTTTTTGAAGCCAGATCTTAAAGGTATCGTAGCTGAAGGAGAATTTATGCCCGAAAATAGTAAACAGACCAGCTTCAACTATACCGTCAAAACTAATATCTCTGTTTTTCCAGATAGTAATTTGTTTATTATAAGGATAAATTGTGACCTTTTGGGAATCACTCAGAAGAAAACCGGACACTCCGTTTACAGTAAGTCCGAATTTTTTCATATCGAGAACAGCATTATCTGTAGGAGCCTTTGTTTCGCTGACAATATTTATGATATCATAGTCTTTCCTTTTTGCATATGAATCGAGGAAATCCTTCGTTTTTTTCTTTATTGTTATCTCATTATTTGTCTTGTCATAGAATATAAAACCTTTATTGGCCAGATCGATGCACAACCCTGTTACTGCTTCCACAGGCTTATTCAGCCATTTGGCAAAATCTTCCACTGGAAATGTCTCGGAATAGAACCATTCTGCAAACTTCAAAAGACGATTCAGGGGATGGAAATCATCGAGTCCCATCAGTTGTAAAAAATAATCTGAATTGAAAAAGGATGTCGATTCAAATTGTGCCTGGCCAAGCGATGCACCCCGGGCATGCGACAGAACTATTTTCGATTCGTTCATATTCCACGACAAATATTCAAAATACATGTCGAGGCTGTGGAAGGAATCAAAATAGGGACTCTTTGAGACGGGATTGTTTGACCGATAGAGATTTACCTGCCTTGTTGAAGCAAAGTATGAAAACCCCAGGTTTGAATGATAAATTGAATCCTTATCAAGATAAAGCGACATAGTAACTTCCTGGCTTGTTAAACCAGCTTTTGAGAATTGAAACTCTTTGGAACGGATTCTGAGATAAAGAGTATCATTTCTGAAAAGTGTTATTTTTGCAGGCTTGGCATTTTCCCCGGTTCCTTTTATATTTGCTCCTGCGAATGTGAGTCCTCCTTCATAATTAACCCCTTTATACAGGTTTTTAATCTTAAATTCTTTTGCATAAGTCTCAAAACGGGGGTAGTTAGCTTTTTCCTTATTAGTATAAGAAATTGCCTGGTCGGATAGTAATCCTAATACCGGTTTTTTAAAATATGAAGAATATGTGAGTCTTGCAGAATCAACAGCAAAACTGCTTCTAGTCAGATTGAGGGAATAA
>Ga0302164_10000120_pt1 | contig 29193 bp, 23 predicted proteins | sample I_Fen_E3_1_FD_193500 | JGI IMG/M metagenome (GOLD analysis project Ga0302164, IMG submission 193500) | Peat permafrost microbial communities from Stordalen Mire near Abisko, Sweden - I_Fen_E3_1 | ecosystem: Environmental > Terrestrial > Soil > Wetlands > Permafrost | place: Sweden: Abisko...
CATTTTTTGTACTGCTATGGCTAAAATATTCATACAATGCCATTTTACTACCGTTAGGTGTTAGACGCTTTACAATAGTTTTTTTTAAGGGTGTATTAACGGATCCGCCCGGCCCTAAAAATTTAGGTTCATAATAACTATCCCCCATTTGAAAGCCCTTTATCTCATCAGGTTTTAAAAATTTTGCTTTTTTAGAACCGTTTTCAAAAAAATGAATACCAATATCATTATTCAGGCTCCAGTCTTTTTTGCCCAATAATAGTTTACCATACAACACCACCGAATCGCTCATGAATAAAGTGGCGGGTTGCGCATATTGATTATTGATGGCCCCGCCTGGCTCAATGGTTACAGGGCGGTTGGGGTCCATATTAATAGCAACATTGGTGTTGCTGTTATTTCCATAATTGGATTGACTGCTGAAATGATACACCGAAACAGTGTTACCATCAGAGCTGTAGGAGTTGGGTGGTTGAAAGTTGTTGCTATACCTTGCAATAGTAGAAATTCTTGCATCCCCAAAAGAGGATTGTGAAGAAAAATTAGTGTTATTAAAATTGCCGGTAAAGTTATGATCGAGCGAGGCGGCACCAAAAGTAAGTGGTGCGCTGTTGGTATACAATTGTCTGCCTGTTACCAGTGAACCAACAATATTGCCATCCACATATAAATTTAAAGTTTGCCCGTTATTTACTGCAGCAATGTGATGCCAGAAATTATCATTCACACGAATGCTGGTTGAAAGGAATTGCTGATCGGTATTTAAATTGGACAAACCTTCATACATACCGATATAACCATTATTGATGGTAATACCAAAATCTCCCGAGTTGTTGCCATTGGTTTCGTTGCCAAAAAGATAGGGTCGCTGCCAGTACGTATCGCTGCTTCTGTTATCATTTGTTTTTACCCAAAACTCTACGGTAAAAACGGAAGCGCCATTTAATAAGCCGCTTTGTGTAACAATGGGCTGGCCGGGGTTGTTATATTGTGCTAGTGTTTTAGTTGCAAAAAAAATGCAAACTGCAAAACCTAGTAGTTTAAAAAATTTCATACAACTGTTTTATTGTTTGGTAATTAAATCCTGTAATGCATTGAAATCGATATTAGCGATAGCTTTATCTATTAAATCTTTACCGCCCTGCATTTTAATAATGATATTGTAAATAGTTAATTTATTGGCATTAGGTGGATAAGAAGTAGACGTTGCTTTTATGTCAAACCCCGGCCCGTTATTACCACTAACAGGTGGCGTGAATTTTCCAAAATATATACCTTCTTTGCTGCTCATCCAGTCACCGTCACTATCTTTTGCTATGGGAGAATATATTTCAAATGCTGCCCCTTTAATATTATGCGTAACGATGGTTTTATTTTTATCTGCCAATTTTAAATCTGTTTCTGTTTTATTGCTGGCATTAAATATGATGGTGATGTACAAATTATTTTCGGCTTCTAATTTTTTTATGTCTGGAGCATTGCCATTTAAATTGGTCATGGCTTCTGTTAGCGCTTTGCCATATTGCTCCATGGTGATTTTTTTTGCTGCCATTAATTTGTATAAAGAATCCATTTTTGCTGCCTGTATTTTTTTATTTTCAGTAGCGTCATTAGTAATACCCATTGCGGCATCGCTTACAATTCTTATAAAACGTAACCCAAACCGGTCATCATTACTAAATAACTTTTTTTGTGCATCCAGGGCAGTAAGGCCATTGTGAAAATAATCGCTGCTGCAAAAGGGCCTGTCTTGCACAGGTATGGTAATATCAGCACAGCCCGCTTTCATACTGATATTAATATTGTTGGTACCTGCAACATTTGTAAACAGGGCTGCCATGCTTTTTTGTACAGCATCGAACAATTTATTATTCAATGCTTTTTCACAAGCCGATGTGGTACGTACCCAATTATCATCGTCTAATACACTGGCATAAATAGTAGGGTCGCAATTACAGCCAGGTAATACATCGGATTTTGCATATTGGGGTTCACGGAAAAAATGCCCTGTGCCGGTAATATTACCCATGATTGCCTTATCATAACCTTCAGTACGGGTTAAAGCTGCAGCGCCACTAAGCGTAAATGAAATTTCCGATGGTGTGATACTGCTGATATGTACATGAAGTGGTTTGTTTCTATCACCTATCTGGGGATCGTATTTTGGAGGTGTAATGACGAATTTATCTTTTTGCAGCGACAAGGAAATACTGTCATTAAATTCATAACAATCAAAATCATTATCGCTTTGATTGAAATTAATGAATGCGATGCCATTTATCTCCTCTTTTCTATCCGCATATCCCTGGTCGGGCTTTGTATTAAAATGTTTATAGCCATTGTGCGGATTTAAAAACCAATAACCATGAGGGTTATCAAATTTAAAAACGGGCTTTGAAAAGTTTATAGTAACAGGTTTAATACGCACATCTGCCGAAGTAAATGTTGCGGTAAAACTTCCGTTTTGAGCATGTACAGTTTTTAATAAAAAATAGGTACATAACAATAACAGGAAATACTTCTTTAAGAATTGTTGCTTATTCATATTTAAATTAGTGGATAATAGCCATTTTTTGTGTGTAATTATTTTCGCCATCAGTAATATAAACAGTGTAAGCGCCTGCTGGAATTGCTGAAACATTCAATTGAATTTGCGGCGCCGATTTTTGCAGCAATTGTTTTACCAATTGCCCACTGGCATTTATCACGTTGATGGCAATATTTTTTCCAATACCGGATGGTAATTCAATAGTGGCCATGTTGCTGGCAGGGTTGGGGTAAATATTGATCACAATACCACTGTTGTTATTGATCCTTACAATGGGCGAATAAGTGAATGTGCCATTGATATCCATCATTTTTAAGCGGTAATAAATTATACCTGTTGGAAAACTATTGTCGGTAAAACTGTAGGCTTTATTTGTTGCAGTACTGGTTTGTGCATTGACTTTTCCAATAGGAATAAAATGGATACCGTCTGTACTTCTTTCCACATTAAAATATTGAGTATTGATCTCATTGGTGGTTAACCAGTTTAATAGTACAATGCTGTTTTGTTTTTGTGCATTGAATGATAGCAATGTTAATGGTAGCGGAGTATTAACTGCAAATGGATATACATAAGTTAATCCCCATACATCAAAGCTTCGGATGTAAAACACATGGTTACCGTTGGGCAATGTACCAATGTTGGCGGCAAAGGAATAATTATTCAGGTCATCCGTAGGTGTTATACTCACTGTAGTGCCGTTACCAAACCCGGGGTCAGTATCTACAAAGTATTCCAGCTTGCTGATAAGTCCTGCTGCCGGGCTTGCAGGAATCGTGATATTGTTAACTACAGCAAAATTTTGTATGTTGGTATGCCCCCATTTGCCGGCGGCATCTTTGCTTCTTACATACAGCCGGTGCACACCGGTAGATAGTGTTCCGATAGTTACCGGATAATTATTTAGGGTAACATCATTGGCTGGTGAAAATGAAATAGCCGACGCATTATCAAATCCGGGGTCGGTATCTACAAAGTATTCCATTTTTGTAATATTGCCTGGTGTACCGTTTGGAGGAATAGTGCTGCTGAGATTAACGATGAAAAAAGTTTTGATATTGGTATGGCCCCAGCCGCCATTACTGTCTTTTGACCTGGTGTACAATTGGTGTACCCCGTTTGATAGCCCGTTTATATTAACTGCAAAGCCGGATACAGTAACATCTGTTGATACGGTAAATGGAATATTTGTACCATTGCCAAATCCTGGATCGGTATCAATAAAATATTCTATTTTACTGATATTGCTTAAGCTGCTATTTGCTGGAAAGATAGTGGCAAGGTTGACAATAAAAAATGTATTGATATTGGTATGGCTCCAACCGCCATTGGCATTTTCGCTACGCAGGTATAAACGGTGTACGCCGTTACTTAATCCTGGTAATGAAATGGGAGTATTGGTAACCGTTACATCATTTGCCGGTGTAAAAGAGATGGAATTATTGCCATTGCCAAAACCGGGGTCGCTGTCAATAAAATATTCAATCCTGGTTACATTGCCGGCGGCTGGGTTGGCAGGAATGGTAAAACTTACCTGGGCGATGGCATTGCAAAGCAGTAATGAAAACAACACTGCTAACCCGTATTTTATTTTAATAGTTGTCATGATAGTTCTTTAAGAATAAGGTTAATGCCGGATGTTGTATTAATGCGAAATGGTGCTTACAGTAATGTTCATAGTGGTAGTACCACTACTAATTGTTGCGGGTGCTGTAAATGTATAAATACTGGTTACAGAGGGCATACCAGATAACACATAAGGTGCCGGGCCACCAAATGGTCCGCAATCAACCGGGCCGCCGTTTAATACGCCAGCGCCAATTGCGGGCGAACCTGCCTTTAATACAAAACGGCCATCACTGCTGTATCCTGCTGCACTGTTCCAGCCCACAAAAACATTATTTAGTGTTACGTTTTGCTGGTTGCCATTTGTTGCAGGTATACTAGCATTATCGGCAATGCAATTAAAAAGAACATTGGAACTCAGGTAGGCTCCAAAATTAGGTGCGCTGAGAATATTATTTTGAAAAGTAAAATTGGTACAAATGAAATAAGTGCCACCATAACAAAGGTTATTGATAAAATATCCGGTATTAACATTGATGGGGTTACTGGCAAAATTTATTGCGTAAAAGCCGTTAAAAATATTATTGTAAATAATTAAATTTTCGGCTTTGCTGTTATCATTGTTGTATGACCCTATGCCAGATAAAACATTTTGACGTATCGTGTCGGCATAAGTATTGTATCCATTAGTGTTTACATCTATTCCACTGCTAATGTTACAACGTTGTATAGTTATAAGGCTATCTTCTAAATAAAACTGGGCGCCACTAATACCGGTAATTGTACTGCCTTTGCTTCCAGGTAAAAATTCTATGTATGCACAATAGCTAATGTTAGTATTAGCCTGCGTTTTTGGATTGGCTACCATTGGGGCCGTTTCTGTAAGATAATAGCCTGAGCCGATTATAGTTAATTTTTTAGTAACATTAAAGTTTGGGTAAGCTGTGGCAGAAGCTTCTAGGTGAATAGTATCTCCTGAATGTACACTGGCGCTTGCCACGCAGGTTACAGGACTAGTGAAATCGGCCACTACGCCGAGGATATTATTTACCCGCCATATTTTTGCAAATGCGCCGGGGATAAAAATAAATGCTGCTACTACGGATAAGGTTACAATCTTTTTCATAATGTGTATTTTAAAAATGTTTGCTTGTTATAATTATGTTTAATTTTTAATAGCCAATGGTATTTGAGGTGACCTGGTTAGGGGTAGAGGTTACAATTTTCATGGTATGCTGCGAATGCACGAATGCTGATTTCATCAGGTGTATGATATCAGTACCCGTACCGCTAAGTGTCATGGTACCTGTAGTGCTGCTGCTTGCTATACCATTGGGTAGCGACCTGGTGGCGGCATCCTGTGTAGTTATATAATCGGTATAATCCACTACACCCGTGCCAACATAGGTAATGGTTTCTGTAATGTAGCTATCCCTGGTGGTGCCATGGGTATTTGAAGAATCATGAACAAAATTTATACTCAATACCCTAAATATTTTTGGTGGTACATTAGGTGGCGCTACTACTTTTTTATCAGGAATAGTTTGTGTTTGCGAGTTTGCGCCCACAGAGAAGCTTACAGCCAAAATTAATATAAGGATAAATTTATTTTTCATAATTTTTAGTTATCAATTATTTTAAAACCGTACACAATTAATAGGTGATACTGTTTGATGTGATTGGCGTGGGTGACATTACCACGAGGGTAATCTTACAATAACCATTACCTCCATTGCTCATATCAACATGTACCATGTCAGTTCCAGTTCCACCCGGTGTTATGCTTCCGGTTTTATACGCAGGCGGAATGTTGGCGGTAGTGGTATTAAGGATTGCCCACTTATAGTTAATTACAGCCGGGCCGGTGGAGTTAATGGTACCTTTAAAATGATACACATTAGTACTGGCCGTACCGGTATGCGGCGTGATGGTAACAGAATCCTGTACTATTGAAACCGCTGTAACAGCAGCTGTTTTTAGCTGAACTGCCGGTGGTACAAAACTGGTTTTTGGCGGTATATTATTTTGTGCTTTTGTTTGTATTGAAAAAAGAAAAGCTATCATGATTATGAATATTTGTTTTTTCATAATTTTTTATTTGCATTTTGATTTAAAATGAATAAAATTTGAGCTCTTTTGGATGGAGGCAGTAGTAATATGAAGCATTAAAGTACCATTGAAATTGCTGTTCACTAACCATTCACAACTAACGGTATCATTTCCCTTACCACCAAGTGTTACGTTGTTTTGGTTTACTGTAGTACCATCACTTTTGTCCCATATCAAATTTGCTGTTTTCAATTGCCCCGTAGAAGTTATTATAGCATTAAATTTTATTTTATGAGGGCAATTTCCACTAAGCGTAGATGTATCAGCCGATAGCACAATACTGGAAATATTTTGGCCATTTGCGCTGGAAAAATCAATAATAAATAGTAATAGAAATAAAGTCTTTATTTTTTTCATTGTATAAGGTTTAATTAATTGGGTTTATTTTTTTACAAACTCCACCCTTCTGTTATTGGCTTTTCCATCTGGTGAAGTATTATCGCTGATGGGTTTGCTTTTGCCATATCCTTTGGCAGTTAACCTTGATGCATCAATCCCCATGCTGATCAATTGTGTGCGTACAGCGTCTGCCCTTGCCTGTGATAGTTTTAAATTTGAAGCATCGTCCCCGTCGCTGTCGGTATGGCCGCCTACTTCAAACTTAACATCAGGGTTGTCTTTCATGATCTGCACAATGCCATTCAATGTGCCCATGCTTTCCGGTTTAATGATGGCTTTGTTTACATCGAAGTTGATACCGTGCGTAACGATCTTGGTATCTGTAAATTTCTTGCCCAGCATATTCATGCCGGCACCTTCTGCTATACGAACATTACTGAAGATTAAGGAGCCATCCTGCGAACCAATGCCCCCCAATCCAATAGCGGCAACATCTAAATTGCTATTAGGTACAACTACGGCTCTTATTTGATCGACGTATACTTTTATTTGTTTGTTTTTATATGCGATAGCTACATGATGCCATTTGTTCAAGTAATTATCGCCTCCCATTTCAGCGGGATAATTGCCTATAAGTGTTTTTACTTCCGATCCGTCGGCACTCAAAAAATCAACGGATACATCATTGCTGTTAACGGTTACTTTTCCCAGGTCGTGGTGAGCATCGTCTTGAAAAAAAAGCATAATTTGATAGGCTTCTGGTTTTCTCCATGTATCAAATTCGATGGTCCATTCTTTGTCTAAATATTTCTTCTTTTTCATCAAAGGAGATACCCAGCCATAATTTCCATCAGTAATTAATAATGCGGTTTTTCCGTTAAACTGGTTTACTACGGCCTGTCCGTTTTGTAATTCCCAATGCGACGCAAACTCTCCTTCTTTGTCATCTAAAAAATTATCTTCAAACAATATTTTCTCGCCCGGAGTAAAATCATAATTCTGGTACACTTTAAAAGCTGCAGGCGTTGGTGCGGTTGTGGTATCTGCTGGTTTTGCACTTTGAGGAGTTGCCGCTGGCGTATTGTTTGCCGGTGTAGTGGTGTTGGTAGTATTCGAAGTTGCATTTTTAACACCGACCTCTGTTTTATCAAGTCCCTTGTCAATGGCGTTGTCAACCTTTTGATCGGCACGCTGAGATGTTTTGTTCTTTACTTTGGTGCCAATTTTTTTAATGAGCTGACTGTATGAAGTAAAGTTGAGTATTGATAAAGCAAACAAGACCGTAAATAACTTTTTCATGATTGTTTTTTTTTTGATAAGATTAAACAGTTGTATGGTTATAGTGTGATAGTGATAGTATCTAAAACGGTATGGCGATTTCCGGTACTTATTATAAGGGTATAATCACCATGGGGCAAATGGCTAACCTCTAATTTTTCAGTAAAAGAACTTTCTGAAAAATTCATTACTGTTTTACTCAGTACCATTTGTTTTTGGGCATTCAATAATTCATAATGCACTTCTGTATTGAGCGGCAATTTTTGTTTTAGTACTACCTGTTGCACTTTTCTGATAAATTCTATATCCGCCTTTGCCATGGAATAAAGTAATTACATAGCCAAAGCAATTGCAACGGGTAATGAATAACTGGCGGGTTTAAAAAATAAGTGGTGGAGAGTATTGAACCGGAGTTTTAATTTTGCAACGCACTCAGAAATTCCTGTTTTTTTCTGCGGCTGACTTCCAGCTCTTTTTGATTACTGAGTATTACGCTGCCACCTTCGCCTTTAATATATTTGGCCACATGTTTAAGGTTTACCAGGTAGGCATGGTGGATGCGGAAGAAGCGGTGGTTAAGTAAAAGGTCTTCGTATTCTTTTAAATTTTTAGTGGCTACAATTTTTTTGTTGCTGGTAAGAAATACCAGCGTATTATTGGCACTTGCCTCGCAGTATAAAATATCATCCACATTAATAAGGTCGATAGAGGTTAATGAAGAGATGGCAATCTTACCTAGTTCGGCATTACCGGGTTTTGATGCGGTAAGCAGTTCAGTCATCTGCTCATAGGTATGGCCCGGCAAAGATTTTACTAACTTTTCAATGGTTTGCTTCAACTCATCCAGGTCGATGGGTTTTAACAAATAATCAAACGCATGAAATTTTATGGCCTTTAATGAATAATGGTTATGAGCAGAAACGAATACGACTTTAAAATCAACAGTATTTAATTCACGCAATAATTCAAAGCCGCTTTTGCCGGGCATTTCCACGTCTAAAAAAACAACATCGGGTTTGTGGCTGTCAATAATTTTCAACCCTTCATCAGCATTAGCAGCCACGCCAACAATGCTCAATTGCGGTGCATGCAATGCAATGAGTTGCTGAAGTATACTTCTGCCTTTTGGTTCGTCGTCTATAATAATTGCCCTTAACATTTTTTAATTGTGGGGTAAATGTATGATAACTTTTGTACCTCCTGCATTTCCGTTTGCATCCAGCAGGTCAATAATTTCAATGGATGAGGCATGGGAATAGTTTTGCAGTCTTTCTTTGGTGATCTCCAATCCCATGCTTTGTTTATCGGGCCGCCTGGGTAGCAGGGCAGCGGCTTTGCGGCCAATGCCATTGTCTGTTATTTCAATCAAAATTCCATTATCATCATCATTAAACACCAACGCTATATTTTTTTTACCCGGCTTGTTGGCCAGTCCGTGCCACAAAGCGTTTTCAATAAATGGCTGAACGATCATAGAAGGAATTTCAATAAGGGGGTTACTGCAATTGTTTTGTATGCTGAATGTAAACTCATCGGTAAAGCGAAGTTGCTCTAAACTTAAATACCATTGCATCAGTTCCTGTTCTTCTTTTAACGGTACGGTTTCCTTACCCGAGTTTTCTAATATGCGGCGTACCAGTTTAGAAAACTGCGATAAATAATTATACGCGGCATCGGTATTTTTTGTTACAATACATTCCTGTATGGAATTAAGGGAATTGAATATAAAATGCGGGTTCATTTGCGCCCTCAGCGCTTTCATTTCCAGTTCGCTCATTTGCTGCTGCAGTGCTGCTTTCCTTTTTACAATATTTACCCTTCTTTTAAAAAGCCGGTAAATAAAAAAACCGGTAAGCAACAAACTCAACAGCAGGAACCAATTGGTTTTCCAAAACGGAGGATGAATAATAAAGTGAATGCTGATATTGTCAGTTGCAAAATCACCATTAGCATTAGCGGCACGTAATAAAATAGTGTAATTGCCCGGTGATAGATTGGCATACTGCACCTCGCCTTTGTTGCCCACATATCTCCAGCCGGTGTCGATACCCTGCAGGCGGCAGTAATATTGATTGCGGAAAGCATTAGTATAATCCGGCAATGCCCATTCAAAAAGAATATTGTTATTGTTATGATCGAGGTTGATGGTGTTGCTGCTGTTATAAGCTGCAATATTTCCATTGACACTGAATTTTGTAAACAAAAGTTGCGGTGCTGTTTGTGATGCCTGTAATATTTTCTGCGGATCAAAAGCAGTTAAAAAAGGAAGAGCGCCAATGATCATTTTTCCCGAAGGAGAGCAGTACATTGTTGCATCTAAATCATTGCTGTATAAACCATCAGCTGTAGTAAAGCGTTTGAAAATATTTTTTTCTTCATTAAAATAGATCAGCCCGTTCTTAGAGGCAAACCACCAGTTGCCCTGCAGGTCGGGTGCAAAATCATACACTGTCTTTTCAATTTCGGGCGGAAAATTAATTTTAGTACAGTGGTCTTTATCTTTCCATTTTATAATGGTACTGTTGGCAACAGAATAAAAATAGCCATTGTGTTTATGTATACGTGAAGTGCGCACGCCGGGGCCAACCTGTGCAATAAATGGCAGCGAAAATTTACCCGATTTCCTTTCATATAAAATGATACCTTCATCAAGGTCGCACAGCCATATATTGCCTTGTTCATCTTCCGCAGCATCTGAAATTACCAGTTTCTTTTTAATGGGGGCATTACCCGAAAAGCCTTCGAATATTTTAGTACATTTTCCTGATACGGTATCCATTTGCCAAATGCCTTCCCTCCAGGGAAAAATCCATAATTTTTTTTCACTGTCAAAAAAAAGGTGATTGATAAAATTCCTTGGCAGGGAGGTGCTATCCGCATCATTGTGGTCAAACCATTTTGTATTGCCCGTTGTTAAATCAAAATGTACAATGCCTTCTGTTGTGCTCATCCACCAAACAGTATTAGTTTCTTTTACCAGAGAAAGCGCCGCACTGGCCTTTTTTTTACCCAGGTGATTTTTAAATAGCAGGTTACTGAAATTATGTAATTGCCTTAAGTTATCATCAAACTCCAGCACCATACTATCCCGCTCTCCGCAAACCAGCATATTATTGTTGATTGAATTAAAAACCACTTCCTGCGATGTAATAGAGGAGTTAAATACCTGCGTGTTAAAAACCTGTCGCTGTGGATTGTAAATGAGCAGGCCTTTATCTGTGTAAATCCATACCCAATTATCTGCCGATACATAATTACCCCTTACTGTTGGGTATTCGGCTAACAGCAATGGTTTTTTATACTGAAAAAAACTTTCTGTTACAGGATTAAATGCATTAAGGTTGCCGTTAAGCCAGAGCAAAAAACCACCATCGGGCTGCGGCACTTTTGCAATACTGTAAACAGAAGGCGGGCAACCCGGTTTATTAAAATAATTGGTAACCTGCCCCGTTTTTTTATCCAATAATTTTAATCCGTATTGCCAGTTGCCCACCCATAATTTATTGTTGCCTGCATTTAGTAATGTAAAAAAAAGTGGGTGATAAAGGGGGTCGTTGCCGGCAGATACCTGTTTTTTAAAAATATTGTTTGTGGTATTAAAAGACCACAAACCTTCTGCAGTACACAGCCAGCAATTTTTTTCTTCATCCAGCAATACATAATTCACCTTATTACAAAACCTCCGGTTGCCTGCCTGTTCGGCTTTACCGCATTCAAAAAAAATACTGCTGCCGTTAGTCGTATTAAATTTAAACAACCCCCCATCGGTGCCACACCAAATAAATTGTTTGTCAATGGCCAGTGAAAAAATAATGGCTGATGTACTGTAAGGGCTGGCAGCCAGGAAGTAGTTAAAAAAATGCTGCGCTTTTTTATTGTAACAATTTAATCCCAGCGAAGTGGCAATCCATATATTACCGTTGTCATCTTCTTTAATGTCTTTAATATAATTGTTAGTGATACTTGTAGTGTCTGCTTCCTTATGTTTAAACACTTTTATGGACGAACCGTCTAATAAATTTAATCCATCTTCAGTACCAATCCATACCAAACCCTGTTTATCTTTAAGCACACAGTTTACATGATTATCACTAAGGCCGTTTTCTTCATTTATTTGAGAAAAGATAAGGTTGGGCGGGTTTTGCGTATAGCCTGAAAAAGCACCGCATAAAAAAATAATAGTATGAAGAATTTTTTTCAGCAAAATGAATAGTGTTTATTTTCTTTCCATGCACAGCTCCACCAACACTCCATTGGTGTCTTTGGGATGAAGAAAACAAACCAGTTTATTATCTGCCCCTTCTTTTGGAGTTTCATTCAGCAAAATAAAGCCATCATTTTTCAATCGTTCCATTTCGGTAATAATGTTGTCCACGTTAAATGCAATATGGTGCATGCCTTCTCCTTTCTTTGCTATAAATTTTGCAATTACACCATTGGGGTCGGTGCTTTCCAGCAATTCAATTTTAGTATCACCGGCTTTAAAGAAAGCGGTATTCACCTGTTCCGTTTCCACCAATTCTGTTTTATAACAATTGGTGTTCAATAGTTTTTCAAATAAAGGAATAGAGATGGCAAGGTCTTTTACTGCAATGCCAATATGTTCTGGTTTTAGCATAAAATTATTCTACAACGATATTTTTTATAAAAGTAAAGGGAATTTTGTCATTATTGATACCCTCTATCTTTACTTCAATAGTTTTATCCTTTGTTCCGGGTAAAAAGTTGGTATAAATAATTTTATTACCATCAAATGTGTAATTGGGTTTCCAAAAAAGCGTGCTGTAGTTTGCGGGTTGAGTGGTGGCATCTATTTGCGATGCATCGGCATCATAACCGGCAAGTTTTAATTTGGGCAGGCCTTTTACGGCTTTGTCGGGATGGTCATCGGCTCTTTTGGTATATATAACCAGGGTACCTCCAGATGGGCCTCCAGATCTTGGTCTCCATCCGATGCCGTAAAAGCGAATGAGGGCAAGTTCATCTACTTTCATATCCATAATATCAGTTGACCCGGTTCCATCATCCACTTCTGCTTCATTGATATACACCTGCACTCCAGCGTTTTGGTAATGGCGGTTGGTTATTTTTGCTGTGTCACTGAAGTAACTAATGTCAACCTGAACTTCGGGTATTCTCCCTCTTATAAACTCAGCAACAGACTCAAAACTCAGGTCTTCCCTTGGCTTGGAAATAAAATCAAACTCTTCTCTCATCATTGGCCCAAAGTCAAAGTTGGGAGAAACATATTTTTCTACAAACAGCTCCTTGTCGGTTTTTTGGGGAACAATTTTTGTGTTTACAATTACTTCATTTAGTGTTCTCGATTTTTTAGTGCTATCACCACTATTTTTCAATATTGCTGTAGCAGGTTTATTTACAATGATTTGATTGGTACATAAATATTCTTTCAGTTTTTCATTATCCTGCGAAATATACAGATTAGGTAATTTGTCCAATACCAATCTTACATCGTTCTTGCCTTCCGATTTATCCGCCAGTTGATAATATACTGTGGCGGTATCAAAAAATAACAGGTTGTTGATTACGATGTGACCGTTCTGGTCGCTAATGGTTTCGTACAACTGTTTTTTGTTTTTGCCAATGTTGATCACAACATTTATCTTTTTGTTTTTTACAGGGTTATTTCCTTCTGCATATAGTGTACCGATTAGTGATATGAGTTTGTTTTCGGCAATGGGAAAAGTAATGTTGCCTTCAGGAATATTTTTTACAGATATGAGATAATCATTGAATTTGCTGAAATTGATAGCACTGCTTAATTCGGGCGTATGCAGGTTTTTGCCAATGCTGGCAGCATTGGTTTGTATAAAATTGGTTTTATTTTTTTCGATTGCGTTTATTGAAATGCAGCCCGTACCGGAGATATAATTGGGTAGCGTAATGTTGTAGTTTTTATTGTTAACGGAATCAATAATGTTGAGGGTATTTGTTTTTTCGTTGTTGCCACTATTATAAAATACTCTTTCAATATACACTTTTTTGTTGTCGTCCTTTATTCTTACAGTTAAATAACCCCCTGGTAAACTGGTATTGTTAATTTCCTCATGTTGCTGGCTTTTGCCTGCATCAAATTTTAAAATACTTTGAAATACTGGCTCATTGTCTTTTAAAATATCTAGTGTATAATTTAGCGGGATGTTATTAGTGTTGGAATTCAGTTGGGCCACATACAAAATACTTTTTTCCTGCGCTGTCAGTTTAAATGTAAGCCCTTCAGATGAAGCATCGGGTAAAGCAATCGTTTTTACATCACCCAGGTTGTCTTTAATCTCCAAAGAACATTTTTCATTTTTATAAGGGAATATATTAACGTTTACAAACCCCTGTTCATTGGTATTAAAAATGCCCAGCACTTCATTTTTTTGATTGATGATCTTACCAAAAACCGAAACGGGTTTATTGCCCTTAGTGCTAGCTTTTATTAATATATTATTAGATAATTCATTTACAAAGCTACCTCCTTCAAAATAATAATCTACTGACAGGTAAGTGGATGAAAAATTTTTGCTTTCGAGAGTGCCAGCGGTTATTACGTTTTCATCCACGGCTATTTTTTTAATAAAATCCAATCCCGGTTTTCCATTATCACCAAGGGTATAGCAGTATAGCAAGTAATAATCTTTTTTAAGGTTTGGTAGCACAAAACTTCCTGCACCAATATTATTTTCCATTGGCAATTTTTTGCTCAACACCTTATTACCGTTACAATCGTACAATTCTACAAAAATAGAAGTGGAAATATCCACCGGGGTATTTATTAAAAAAACCTGGAAGCAGATAGTTTCGGCAGGCATATAGATTTCCTTATTGGTAGTTAAGTACAGCTGATGGCCATTTGGATAGGGATGGCTATTTTTTGAAGACCCGTTTTTTATAAGCAAAACGAAAGCCAGGAACAATGAAAGGCGGTGCAATTGTTTCATAAAAGTTAGTTTTTGGGTTATCAAATTGAGTTTACGATTTTATAATGATTATAAATACCATATCTGCTGCTGCCAAATCCAATCATTGATAACAACGCTATCTTACCAATGGATCCAATGCCGCAATGTCAACATGTTCTGGTTCAAACATAAAATTATTCTACTACAATATTTTTGATAAACGTAAAGGGAATTTTGTCATTATTGATACCCTCTATCTTTACTTCAATAGTTTTATCTTTTGTTCCGGGTAAAAAGTTGGTATAAATAATTTTATTACCATCAAATGTGTAATTGGGTTTCCAAAAAAGCGTGCTGTAGTTTGCGGGTTGAGTGGTGGCATCTATTTGCGATGCATCGGCATCATAACCGGCAAGTTTTAATTTGGGCAGGCCTTTTACGGCTTTGTCGGGATGGTCATCGGCTCTTTTGGTATAGATCATCAGGGTGCCCCCCGATGGACCGCCAGTCCGTGGTCTCCATCCGGGTCCGTAGAAGCGAATAAGGGCAACCTCATTTATTCTCAGATCCATAATATCAGCCGACCCGGTGCCATCATCCACTTCTGCTTCATTAATATAAACCTGCACCCCTGCCGGATCGATGCCGAGAAGGCCCCGGACAGCAGGGTTGTATATTTGTGCGGAATAATCATGGTTGTTGATCACAACACGTACCTCCGGTATCCGTCCTCTTATAAACTCCGCCACAGTTTCAAAATCGATATCCTCTCTTGGGGTGGTTATAAAATCAAACTCCTCCCTCATCATCGGGGCAAAATCGAAGTTGGCTGAAACATACTTTTCAGTAAAATTTTTCTTATCTGTTTTTGGTACTGCAGCGTTATTTTTTACAGTTACCTCATTTAGTGTTTTGGAATCTTTACTATTGTCTTCGGGATTTTTTACATTGTTGACAGCGCTATTGTTTATAATAATTTGATTGGCGCACAAGTAATCCTTCAATTTTTCATTTTCACGGGAAAGGTAAACGTTAGGTTGCTTATCCAGCACCAATCTTACGTCGTTCTTTCCTTCCGATTTATCTGCAAGTTGATAATACACCGTGGCAGTATCAAAAAATAACAGGTTATTGATTATAAGGCGCCCATTTTGATCAGTAATGGCTTCGTACAATTGTTTTTTATTTTTGCCCAGGCTGATAACAATATTTATCTTTTTATTTTTTACCGGCTTATTGCCTTCTGCGTATAGTGTACCGCTTAGTGATATGAGTTTATTTTCTGCAACAGGTAAGATATTATTGCCAGCAGCAATATTTTTTACTGATATTAGATAGTCGTTGAATTTACTGAAATTAATATCACTGCTTAGTTCGGGTGTGTGCAGGTTTTTACCAATGGTGGCTGCATTGCTTTGAATAAAACGGGTTTTATTTTTTTCGATAGCATTTATTGAGATGCAGCCGGTGCCGGAGATATAATCGGGTAGCGGAACGCTGTAGGTTTTATTATTTACAGAATCAACAATGTTGATGGTATTTGTTTTTTCCGCATTGCCACCATTATAAAATACTCTTTCAACATACACTTTTTTGTTGTCGTCCCTTATTCTTACTGTTAAATAACCACCGGGTAAATTGTTATTGTCAATTTCCTCGTGCTGCTGGCTTTTGCCTTCGTCAAATTTTAAGGCACTTTGAAAAACGGGTTCATTGTCTTTCAAAATATCCAGCGTATAGTTAAGTGGTGTGTTATACATACCCGAATTCAATTGGGCTACATACAAAATACTTTTTTCCAGCGTAACCAGTTTAAATGTTAGCCCTTCAGATAAAGCATCAGGTAAAGCGATTGTTTTTGCATTACCCAGGTTGTCTTTAATAACCAAAGAACATTTTTCATTTTTATAAGGGAAGATAGTAACGTTTACAAACCCCTGTTCGCTGGTATTAAAAATGCTTACCACTTCATTCTTTTGATTGACGATCTTACCAAAAACAGATATCGATTTATTGTCTTTAGTACTGGTTTTAATTAAAATATTGTTGGATAATTCATTTACAAAACTGCCCCCTTCAAAATAATAATCCACAGCCAGGTCGGGGGCATAAAAATTTTTATTTTCGGTATTGCCGGAGGAAATAACGTTTTCATCTACCGCTATTTTTTTAATAAAATCCAATCCCGGTTTTCCATCTTCACCCGGGGTATAGCAATACAGCAGGTAATAATCGCTTTTAAGAGCAGGGAGTACAAAGCTTCCTGCACCAATATTATTTTCCATTGGCAATTTTTTGCTCAGCACTTTATTGCCGGTGCAATCGTACAATTCAACAAAAATAGAAGTGGAAATATCTGCCGGGGTATTGATTAAAAATGCCTGGAAACAAATGGTTTCGGCAGGCAGGTAAATTTCTTTATTTGTAGTAAGGTACAGCTGATGGCTATCGGGATAAGAATGGCTCGTTTTTGAAAACCCGTTTTTTATAAGTAAAACAAAAACCAGGAGCAATGAAAGAGGGCGTAATTGTTTCATAAAAGTTAGTTTTTGGGTCATAAAATTCAATTTACGATTTTGTATTGGTAATAAATGCCATATCTGCTGATGCTAAAAACAAGGGTTTTGCACAAATGGGTTACGAAATTGGAAAATTGACGACTTGGTCAGTGTTCAGCCACTTAAAATAGAACCTTTTGCAGTAAATTTGCTTTATTAAGACAGCAACTAAAAAGAATGATTTTATGTTGAAATTACCCATATACCTCGATAACAATGCTACCACACCAATGGACCCCAGGGTGCTGGAAGCAATGACACCTTATTTTATGCAGCATTTTGGTAATGCTGCCAGCCGTAACCATCCATTTGGCTGGGAGGCTGAAGAAGCAGTAGACTATGCCCGTGAGCAGGTGGCCAAACTGATTGGTGCCGATCCTAAAGAGATCATTTTTACCAGCGGCGCTACCGAAGGGGATAACCTGGGTATTAAAGGCGTGTATGAAATGTATGCCAGTAAAGGCAATCACATTATTACAGCCACTACCGAGCATAAAGCGGTTTTAGATACCTGCAAGCATATTGAAAAATTAGGCGGCGAAGTAACTTATTTGCAGGTTAAACCCGATGGCCTTATTGACTTGAAGGAACTGGAAGCAGCTATAAAACCTACTACCATTCTTATTGCCATCATGTATGCCAATAACGAAATTGGAACGGTGATGCCAATAAAAGAGATCAGTACCATTGCCCGCAAACATGGGGTGCTGGTATTTACAGATGGTACACAGGCTGTAGGAAAAATTCCCGTTGATGTAAATAAAGATGGTATAGACCTGATGGCATTTACCGCACATAAAATGTACGGCCCCAAAGGTGTTGGTGCGTTATATGTACGCCGTAAAAACCCAAGGGTAAAAGTAACTGCACAAATGGACGGCGGCGGACACGAAAGAGGCATGAGAAGTGGTACTTTAAATGTGCCCGGCATTGTGGGTTTTGGTAAAGCATGCGAATTGTGCAGGCTGGATATGGAAGAAGATACCAAACGCATTACTAAAATGCGTGACCATCTTGAAACTGAATTAATGAAACTTGAAGAAGCATACGTAAACGGCAGCAGGGAACACCGCTTGCCGCATGTAACTAATATTTCTTTTAAGCATGTGGAAGGTGAAGGTTTGCTGATGGGCTTTAATAAAAATATTGCTTTAAGCAGCGGAAGTGCCTGCACTTCTGCCTCTTTAGAACCAAGCTACGTGTTAAAGGCTTTAGGTTTGGGTGATGACCTGGCACACAGTTCGCTGCGTTTTGGATTAAGCCGCTTTACAACAGAAGAAGAAATAGAATACACCATAAAAGCAATAAGTGAAACAGTGTTGAAGTTAAGGGAAATGAGCCCGCTTTGGGAAATGTATAAGGAAGGTATTGATTTAAGTACTATTGAATGGGCAGCACATTAAAATTTCAGATTGTAGATTTGCGATTGCAGATTTACAGTCAGAAAAAAATCTAAAATCTACAATCAAAAATCTAAAATTATTATCATGGCATACTCAGAAAAAGTTATAGACCACTACCAAAATCCAAAAAATGTTGGTACGCTGGATAAAGGAAGCAAGAATGTTGGCACCGGTTTAGTTGGTGCACCAGAATGTGGTGACGTAATGCGCCTGCAGATACAGGTAGATGATGCAACAGGTATGATAACCGATGCAAAATTTAAAACCTTTGGATGCGGTTCTGCAATTGCCTCTTCTTCATTGGCAACAGAATGGTTGAAAGGCAAATCTGTTGATGAGGCTTTGAAGATTGACAACATGGATATTGTGGAGGAATTAAACCTGCCACCAGTAAAAATTCACTGTTCGGTTTTGGCAGAAGATGCTATTAAAGCCGCCATCAATGATTACCGTGTAAAAAATGGTATGGAAGCGATTAAGTTTGAAGAAAGCGTAGTACATTAATTTGATAATTAGCCAATTTGCTCATATGCTAATTTGGGCGTTAGTCTGGCCAATACCACATTATCTAATTAGCACAGTAGCACATTATTTATGGTAGCAACAGATAATTCTATATTCATAAGCGATAAGGCAAAAGCTAAAGTAGTGCAGCTGATGACAGATGCAGGCGTTGCCGGCGACCCCTCTTATTTTTTAAGAGTAGGTGTTGTAGGTGGCGGTTGCAGCGGGCTCAGCTACAAAATGGATTTTGATAACGAAGTAAAACCCATGGACCAGGTGTTTGAAGACAAGGGCATCAAACTGGTGTGCGACCTGAAAAGTTTTTTATACCTGGTAAATACCGAACTGGAATTTAGTGACGGATTAAATGGCAAGGGTTTCTTCTTTAATAATCCTAATGCCAGCCGAAGTTGCGGTTGTGGCGAAAGTTTTGCCGTATAGTGAAGCTCACGCTTCGCTCCAGTAGAACGAAACTCAGTTTAGTAAGGAGAAAAATAAACCGAAACTTTAGTTTCAGTGAACATATTTAAGCCCCCAACAGTATTGTTGAGGGCTTTTGCTTTCATAAAGTGATGTATTTATACCTTAGGTGGTTTAGGTGGTGGCGGTGGTGGAACGGGTGGTTTTGGAGCAGCAGGCGGTGGCGGTGGCGGCAATTGACCATACTTATTTTCGAAATATTCCGGCTTGGCATTCCAAACACTCATTCTTATTTTTTGAGTGATCCCTTTTTTGGTTAAAAGAATCACGGGTTCCTCTTTGGTTGACTGTACCAAAATGGCATAACCTTTTTCGTTCACTATTGCCGGTGGTGCTTTGGGCTGTTTGGGTGGCCTTGGCACATCTTTTACAAGTTTAGGTGGTGTAAATTGTACTTCCTGGGGCGGAGGAGGCGGGGGTGGTGCAGAAATAGGGTGCTTACCACTTTGTCCCATACCGTCTGCGGCAATCATACCCACAGCTAATACAATAATCAGTTTTTTCATGCTAAAATTTTTCTTTTAGATGCCTGCGGGACCATAATCCATAAAAAAAGCCTCCCGAGATCCGGGAGACTTTTCAGCAGTTGGTTTTGGGTAAACAACTATTTTGGTGAAGTCAAATCTAAAAGCGATTGTTTACAGGTATTTAAAACTTAAAAACTTAACCCCCTGTGCTTAAAGATTTTTGAATTATACAACTGTCAGTTGTTTAACAGCATATCCGGGAATATGACAATGGCTTTTTCTAAAGTGCTGCTTAAAAAGTTAAAATTTATTTTTTTTCTGCAAAAGATTGACCAAATCCCGGCATCTGGCATTTGCATAAAATTTAATATGGTGTATTTTAACGCTGTAAATTAACCGGTTAAGTAGTAAATTGCAGCAATTTTAAACCTCATGTGGAGTATCTGTAAAAAAGACCTGCAACAATTTTTTAGCAACCTTACGGGTTATATCGCCATTATTTTGTTTTTGCTTGTTAACGGCCTCTTTTTATTTGTATTAAAAGACAGCAATATTTTTGATTTTGGTTATGCTACCCTGGATAAATTTTTTGAGCTGGCGCCGTGGATCCTCCTTTTCCTGGTGCCTGCCATTACCATGCGTACCCTTTCGGATGAGTTTAAAGGCGGCACTTTTGAAATACTGCAAACCAAGCCGCTTACCAAATGGCAAATTGTGCTGGGCAAATATTTTTCTATCATCATTGTGTTGCTTTTTGTAATTCTTCCCACTTTCATTTATGTTTTTACTATAAAAAAGTTAAGTGTGCAGGGAGGTATCGATGGCGGTGGAATTACCGGCAGTTATATCGGCCTGTTTTTTTTAGCGGCAGTGTTTGCGGCTATTAGTTTATGCTGCAGTGGTTTAACCAGTAACGCCGTGGTTGCTTTTTTAATAAGCGTTTTTGGCTGCCTGGTTTTATTTTTTGGATTTAGTGCATTGAGCAAATTACCTTTTTTTGAAAATGGCTCCGATTACTATGTGGAAATGCTGGGTATAGATTTTCATTACCGCAGCATCAGCCGGGGTGTGCTGGATAGCAGGGACATGATCTATTTTGTAAGCCTAATCTTTTTATTTCTGTTGATCACCGTTAAAAACCTCCGCAAAAAATAAATGGGTGCAGTAAAAAAAATAATCAACAATAAGCTTTGGCTGCCACTTGTAATTGTATTGCTGGTGCTTATTAACTGGCTGGCATCTTTGTATCATACCCGGATAGATTTTACCAATGAAAAGAGGTTCACCTTATCAAAGGCCACAAAAAAAATATTAAAGGGAATCGATGATGTGGTTACGATAAATGTTTTTTTAAAAGGAGATTTCCCTAGTGGATTTAAAAAATTAGCGATCAGTACTAACGAAATACTAAGTGAGTTTAAAGAAATTGCTGGAACAAAGTTGCAATACAATTTCATAAGTCCAGATGAAGACATGGAGGGAACGAATGTTAAATGGGGCGATACACTTTCATCACTGGGTTTATATCCTTATAATCTAAAATCTCAATTAAAGGAAGGCGAAAAACAACAGTTAGTTTATCCTGTGGCATTGATGCGGTATAAAGAAAAAGTTATGCCAGTTAAATTATATAATGGCATTCCAAACATAGGAAGGCAGGAAATAAATAGTGCTGAAGCCTTAATGGAATTTGAGCTTGCCAATACTATATATAAACTTACTCACGATGATAAGCCGATGATAGCTTACTCAATTGGAAACGGCGAACCACCTGTTGGTAGTTATATTACTTATGACTTGGTTGAAAGTGTACTCAGACCGAATTACAAACTTTTTACTTTTAACTTAAACATACAACCGGAAATACCGGATACATTTAAATTATTGATGATTGTGAAACCAACACAGCCATTTAGTGATATTGAAAAATTGCGAATTGACCAGTTCTTAATGCGAGGAGGTAAGTTGTTGTTTTTTGTGGATAAACTCAATGCAGAAATGGATAGTCTGCGAATAAAAAATGAAGTGGTGGCTTATGACAGAGGATTGAAGTTAGACGATTTGTTATTTAAATACGGGGCACGCATAAACAGTGACCTTGTGATGGATCTGCAAAGTGATAAACTACCTTTTGACGTAAATGGTAACGGACAATATGAATTTCTTACATGGAATTATTTTCCTGTTTTTGCATCAAAATCTGATAACCTTATTAATAAAAATCTTGGTTTTGTGTCGGGAAAATTTGTTAATTCAATTGACACGATAGAGGCTGAGGGTATTAAAAAAACGGTTTTATTAAGCTCGTCTCCAAATTCGAGAATTATTGCAACACCTGCATTGATTAGTGGAAAGGAAAATGTAAACGCACCCAAGGATGAGAAATTTAATAAGGCAAATATTCCGGTAGCCGTTTTATTAGAGGGGAAATTTCATTCGTTTTATACTAACAGACTGTCACAGGAATTAAACGATTCATTGCAGAAGTATGGTGCGGTTTTTCAACAGCAGTGTCTTTTTGATAATAAAATTATTATAGCTGCAGATGGAGACATGGTGCTTAACTCGGTGCAAAAAAATGAACCGCTGCCAATGGGAATGAATCCATACACATATGGTTCAGAACAGCAGTTTCAATTTGCCAATAAAGATTTTTTACAAAACTGTTTGGATTACCTGGTTAACCAATCCGGCTTATCAGAAGCAAAAGCAAAAGATTATACATTGCGTTTATTAGACAGTAAGAAAGTTGCTGCAGAAAAAACCACCTGGCAGGTCATCAATATTGCATTGCCGGTATTGCTGGTATTTTTATTTGCGGTAATATACCAGTGGTGGCGTAAAAGAAAGTATACCAAATAAACAGCATGAGCAAAACCCAATTGATATACATCGTTCTTAGTGCGGTAATAGTTATTGCATTGGCATTAGACCTGGGCCTGCTCAGCAAAAAGAATAAAACCATTAGTTTAAAAACAGCATTGGTGCAAACCGTTTTTTGGGTATTACTTTCATTGGCATTTTGCGGCTTTATCTGGTTCGAAAATGAAAACGGTCATGGTAAGTCTGATGCCATTGCTTATATATCAGCTTATTTACTGGAGTGGTCGCTTTCTATCGATAATATTTTTGTGTTCATCATCATCTTTTCTTTTTTTAAGGTAAAAGAAAATAATTATTCCAGGGTGTTGTTGCTGGGCATTTTAATGGCCATTGTATTCAGGATACTGTTTATTGCAGTAGGCAGTGCTGCCGTGGCAAAGTACGAATGGATCATGTATATTTTTGGCGTGTTCCTGGTGTATACGGGTGTAAAGATGTTTACCAGCAGCGAAGACGAAGAATTTAATCCGGAAGAAAACTGGGCCTTCCGGTTTATGAAAAAATTTATGCGTACTACCGATGAAGAACCACATGGCCGCTTCATTATTACCCGGAATAACAAAGCTTATTTTACAAAACTTTCCATGGTAGTGGTAATGCTGGGTTTAATTGATATTGTGTTTGCGGTAGATTCTATCCCTGCAGTATTCTCTATTATTCCTGACCCCAGTAAAAAATTACTCATTTACTCTTCCAATATTTTTGCCGTACTGGGCTTGCGCAGTTTGTTTTTTTTATTGCGTGGCGCTGCCAGTAAATTTGATTTTTTGCAGCAGGGTATTGCCATTGTACTGTTGTTTATAGGTGTAAAAATGCTTATTGCTTACTGGGTGCATATCCCGGTGTGGGTATCATTACTGGTGATTGTGGTTTGTATTGCAGGTTCTATATTGTATTCTATATATCATCAGCGTAAGGGAGTTCCGAAAGATATTAAATAGTTAGATAGAGGATTGCCAGGCTTTCAAACGTTGGCAATCCTTAATAAATCTTAAAAAAACTTTCAGATGTACACCATTGCAGAAATTGAAAAAATAACCGGAGGCCGTTTTTTGATACAGAAAGATACGGCTGCCATCATTGACCATCTGCTGATCGACAGCCGTAAACTATTATTTCCTTCCACCACTTTATTTTTTCCCATTCCTGGTCCACGAAGGCAGGGCAATGCTTTTGTAAAAGACCTGTACCATAAAGGCGTGCACCACTTTATCGTTGATAAGTCTTTTGTTTTTTTACCCGAAGAATATGCAGACGCCAATATTATATTGGTAGAAAATGTACTGGCAGCATTACAAAAATTAACAGCACATCACCGTCAGCAATTTGAGATTCCCGTTATTGGAATTACCGGAAGCAACGGCAAAACCATTGTAAAAGAATGGGTGTACCAATTATTGCAGGCAGATTATAATATTGTACGCAGTCCCAAAAGTTACAATTCGCAAATTGGTGTTCCGCTTAGTGTTTGGCAAATGAATGATACCTTTACCATGGGTATTTTTGAGGCCGGTATTTCTTTACCCGGAGAAATGGAAAGGCTGGAAAAAATAATTCGCCCAACCATGGGCATCTTTACAAATATTGGCGAGGCACACAGTGAAGGTTTTGAAAATATTGGCAGTAAGATCAATGAAAAAATACATCTTTTTACTGATGCTTCCATTGTAATTTATTGTAAGGACGAAACCTTAATTGACGAAGCTTTACTGCAACTGCAGCAAAAAAATAATACCATTCTATTCAGCTGGGGGCAAAAAGAAGATGCCACACTCTGCATACACACTATACAAGTGCAGCCATTTAACGCTGTGCTTAAAGCAGTGTACAACAGAAGGAAGATCAGCATCTCCATACCATTTACCAATGATGCGGCAATAAAAAATGCCATCACCTGCTGGTGTGTATTGCTGTATCTGCATGTGGCTGATGAGGTGATCCAGGAACGCATGCTGCAACTGAAACCGGTGGAAATGCGGTTGGAATTAAAAGAAGGAATTAACAATTGTTCGGTTATCAATGACAGTTATAGTGCCGATATAACATCGCTTTCTATTGCGCTGTATTTTTTACAACAGCAACAACAACATCCCAAGCGTACGGTTATTATCAGCGATATTTTGCAAAGCGGTAAAACCAATGCCGCTTTATACGCAGAAATGGCAGACATTCTTCAACAAAAAAATATCAGCCGCCTCATTGGTATTGGTACCGAAATTTCTAAATACAGCAAAAGTTTTGCAGGCATAAAAGAAACCATTTTCTTTAATTCTACCAATGAATTTAAACAGCAGTTTCCCTCACTGCATTTTTATAACGAAACCATTTTATTAAAAGGCGCCAGGATATTTGAGTTTGAACAGATCAGTCATTTGCTGGAACAAAAAAGCCATCAAACGGTATTGGAAATAAACTTAAGTGCACTCATTCATAATTTAAAAACTTACCAGGAGCAACTACAACCGGGCGTAAAAATAATGGCCATGGTAAAAGCATTCAGTTATGGCAGTGGCAGTTTTGAAATAGCCAACCTGCTGCAATTTCATAAAGTAGATTACCTTGCGGTAGCTTATGCAGATGAGGGTGTGGAATTAAGAAGGGCAGGAATTACCTTACCCATTATGGTAATGAATGCCGAAGAAAGTACTTTTGATATGCTGGTGCAATTTAACCTGGAACCGGAATTGTATTCCTTTGGTATTTTAACAGCTTTTGAAAATTACTTATCACAATCCGGCATCAGCAATTACCCGGTACATATTAAACTGGATACCGGCATGCACCGCCTGGGTTTTGAGGCCGATGAAATAAAAGCCCTGGGCAAAAAATTAAGCGCATCGGGACAATTTAAAATTCAATCAGTATTTTCTCATCTTGCAGCAAGCGAAAATAAAATACACGATGATTTTACAAAACACCAGGCCGACTTATTTTTAAAAGGCTGTGCAGCAATTCAAAAAAATATCAGGTATCCTTTTATTAAGCATATTGCCAACACATCGGCTATTCACCGGCATAAGGAGCTGCAACTGGATATGGTGCGCCTGGGCATTGGCCTGTATGGGGTGGATAGCAACCTGGGCATACAGCAGCAATTAAGAAATGTAAGTACTTTAAAAACCACCATCTCTCAAATAAAAAAAGTAAAAGCCGGCGAAAGTATTGGCTACAGCCGTAGTGGCATTGCCGAAAAAGATTCTATAATTGCAACCGTACGTATTGGCTATGCAGATGGCTATCCTCGCAGCTTGGGCAATGGAAATGGTAAGATGAATGTGAATGGAATACTGGTACCTGTAATTGGCAATGTTTGTATGGATATGACGATGCTGGATATTACCGCCATTGCCGCAAAAGAAGGCGACGATGCAATGGTATTTGGAGAAAAATTGGCTGTAACAGAAGTAGCCTTGTGGGCCAATACCATTGCTTATGAAATATTAACCGGCATATCACAAAGGGTGAAGCGGGTGTATTATGAGGAATAGTCAATGGCTTATAGCTCATGGTTAATAGCAAATAGCCTGATAGTTAGCAGAAAAGTATGCCTGATTTTACCATGAACCATGAACTATGAACTATGAACCGTCATCCATCAACCATGAACCTTTCGTCTTATATTTGCAGCCAATTATGAAAGGAAAACACATTGCATTTATTATTGCCCTGGTGGTATTGGCCGATCAGGCCTTAAAGCTGTATATCAAAACGCATTATCAGTTAAATGGCGAACATAAAATTTTAGGCAACTGGTTTAGCCTTTATTTTGTTGAAAATCCGGGCATGGCCTATGGCTGGAAGTTTGGTGGCAACTGGGGTAAACTGGCACTAACCGTGTTCAGGCTGTTGGCAGTTGTGTTTGGTACCTGGTACCTGGGTAATATCATTAAACAAAAATACCATCGGGGTTTTGTTGTTTGTGCCGCATTAATTTATGCAGGCGCATTGGGTAATTTACTCGATTCTGCATTTTATGGATTAATTTTTGATAAAGGAATGGTGGCTGATCCGCTAACCGGCGAATATTCTGGCTACAGCGGACTGGCAGTGCTGGCAAAGCATGGTTATGCTTCATTTTTACACGGTAACGTGGTGGATATGCTGTATTTCCCAGTGATAGAAGGGCACTTTCCAAAATGGATGCCCGGCTGGGGTGGCGAAGATTTTATATTTTTCAGGCCAATATTCAACCTGGCCGATGCTGCAATATCAACAGGTGTAATTACAATTTTAGTTTTTCAAAAGCGATTTTTCAAGCAGCGTAAAAGCGATGAAACTAATCATACTGTGGAAACCAAGGCTTTGGTGAACGACGAATCTCAGGTTTCATAAAAAACTTATCTTTATACAACACTAATTTAATACCGGGGTATGAAAATTTTCAAATCTACTTTTCTGGTTCTGGCAACATTTCTGGCGTTTTTATCCTGTCAAAAAGAGCTTAAGTTTGATGACAATGGGGTATCTGTGGGCACCTTTAAAAAAGATGCCGCTGGCGATTGCCTGCCGGTTACCGTAAACGGGGTTTTTAAGGTAGATTCTGTGCTAACTACCGCATTATTTGTAGATGTACAGATAAACGCTACCACCCCGGGCACTTTCGATATCAGGTCGGATACGGTGAACGGATACTCTTTTGCAAGGCAGGGCAGCGTGGTGTTTGGTACCAATACTATCAGGTTATTTTCCACTGGCAAACCCATTGCAGCAGGCACCAATACATTTACGGTAAAATATGGTACCAGTACCTGCACTTTTGATATTACTGTGGTGGGATCGGCAACAGGAACGGCAGTGTTTACATTAGGCTCAGGCGTTGGTGGCGCATGCACAGGTGCTACGGCGGGTGGGGTTTATACAGTAGGTACAACATTAACACCTGCTAATACATTAACTGTACAGGTAAATGTTACTACGCTTGGAACGTACAGTATAGGAGCGGCTTCAACCAGCGGCTTCTTATTTAGCGGAACGGGGCTTTTTAGTACTTTAGGATTACAGAATGTAACCTTAACCGGTAGCGGAACCCCCACCACCGCAGGAAACGCAGCAGTGGCAGTAGTTACGCCTGCATTAAGTTCCTGCACATTTAATATAACGGTGCTTCCTGTAGTTACCGTGCCTGCAGTATATACTTTTGACGGAGGCTCGGGTATTTGCACCAATTTTGTACTTGCTGGAACCTACACCATAAACACAGCGGTAACCGCCGCCAATACAGTAACCCTGAATGTAACAGTAACCACACCAGGTACTTACACCATTACCACAAATACGGTTAATGGTATGTTCTTTACTAAAACGGGCACCTTTACCACAGCAGGTAATAATACCGTTGTGCTTAATGCAAGCGGCACACCTACTGCAGCGGGCAATGCAACATTTTATGCCAACGGAACCAGTAACTGTAATTTTACAGTCAATGTGCTTGCTGTAGTACCACCACCCAATACTGATTATTTTCCTTTAACCAATAATAGCTGGTGGAGTTATAACTTTTCCGGACTTACCGGTGTTGGAGATACAGCTTATAATGTGATCTACGGTACCAAAACATACAATGCAAATACCTATTCAGAAATGCAGGATAATTTCCAGGCAACCCCATTTGATACAGCACACTACAGAAAATCTGGTAATGATTATTGGGAGTGGGCCCCTACTGGCTATTATTCTTATTTTATAGGATTTGAATCATCGGTATATGTTGATATAAATTTTTTAAAGGAAAATTCCACATTAAATACCACCTGGACAACTACACCAGCGTACAGTGGTTTGGTTGATGATGGTACAGGCACGGGTAATTTAGTACCGGCAACTTTAAAATATACTTTTAAGATAACAGAAATAAATGCAAGTATTACTGTTAATTCAGTCACTTATACTAACGTAATTCATGTTACTGTAGCGCCTACGTTCACAGTTCCTTCTCTTGGTATAACTGATGGAGTAACTGAAAACGACGATTATTATTACGCAAAAGGGATAGGTCTTATAAAAATGGTATTCATGCCTACTGCGCTTATAGGCGGAGGCGCAGCAGATTCGTATGGGCTAAAAAATTATAAAGTATTTTAAAAATCAGATTTATGATAAAGCCATTTTATGGCTTTATTTTTGTCTTGGAACAAGGGTATTTAAAAAATA
>Ga0302164_10000122_pt1 | contig 28986 bp, 27 predicted proteins | sample I_Fen_E3_1_FD_193500 | JGI IMG/M metagenome (GOLD analysis project Ga0302164, IMG submission 193500) | Peat permafrost microbial communities from Stordalen Mire near Abisko, Sweden - I_Fen_E3_1 | ecosystem: Environmental > Terrestrial > Soil > Wetlands > Permafrost | place: Sweden: Abisko...
GAGTTCAGAACAATTCTTGCTGAGATAATTAAAAAAAACTCATCTGCCTCCGATTCTGTTATTATTAAAAAAACTTACTGGAGCTATGGCGGAGATAAAGTATTTAAGGTTTACTTGTCCCAGATATCTGCCGATCCGTCCAGAATTGATGAATTATACGAAGAGGTTACAAAATCAGGATTTTTATTTCAGGAAACTATTAAACAGCATCCGCTGCTGGATAAACTTAATCCCTCCTGCGTGAATACGATAAGGTTTGATACATACATAGATCCTGAAGGTAAAGTGGAGGTTATTTCAGCATATTTAAGAATGAGCTACAGAAACTGCGAGGTTGATAATGTTTCTTTAGGCGGTTGTTTTGTAGGAATTGACATGCAAACCGGCAGACTGAAAAAAGAGGGATTTTCCAACCTTATTGACCTTGGGGTAACTATACTCACAAAACATCCCGTAACGAACATCGTATTCGAAAATTTAACTATTCCTTTTTTTGAGGAAGCCAAGGCGTTAGTTATGAAAGCAGCAAGCTATATGCCCGGGATAAGATTGGTTGGCTGGGATGTTGCAATCGGAGTATACGAACCGATTTTGATAGAAGGAAACTCAGATTACGATAACACAGGAAATGATCTGTCAGAAGGAGGTTATCGCACCAACGCTGTATTCAAAAAAGTACTTCAGGAGTACAATGTTCTTAAAAAGCAAAAAACAGCAGATTAAATTTCTTAAAGTTTGATGTCTTAAACGGATTTAATTTCAAAAAATTGAGGAGATAATTAATATACTCTATTAAACAAATATTTATTTAAATTTGCTGAAATGACAAGATTAATCTAAATAATCAGGTTATGAAGAAAGGTATTGGTTTAATAATGGCGTTCATTCTGATTTTCTCAATCAACGGTTTTTCATTGGATTCACCAAAAAAAACACCTAAAAACCGTAAAGTTGAAATGACTAATAAAAAGAGCGCCAGATACGGTCTCAAACCATTGAGTAAAAAATCTCAGAAACGAATGCAGAAACTGAGAATAAAGAATCATAATCAGAAAAAGACAAACAATATGAGGAAGAGATAGATACACTATCCATTCTCACCTCTCCTCATATTCAAGCGCGACCAGCTGCAACTTAGTCAGGTATAAGATCAGCATCGGCATGTGGCCCGACAAATGAACCAAACTCATTTCGGGATGTTCTATTGTCCTAATACCAATTATATATGAAAAAGTTAAGTGATTCTAATATCAAATTCGTCGCTGGCATATTTATGATATCGATTTTTATGATTTCCAATAGCTGTAGCAAATCAACTGCTTATAATACACCTACTACAGGCAATACCGGTAGCACGGGTGGTACAGGCGGACCTGGAGCCAATCAGGTGTTTATACAGGGAATGGCATTTAATCCTGCCTCAATCACTGTTACAGCAGGTACAACAATTACCTGGACAAATAAAGATGCAATTGCTCATACCGTCACCAGTGATTCAAATGCCTTCGATAGCGGTTCAGTTAAGAGTGGGGGGACGTTTTCTTTCACATTTTCCACTGCCGGAACTTACTCATATCATTGTACAATTCATCCTTCTATGGTCGCTTCAGTTACTGTCAATTAACCAAAGCAACAAATTAAAGTTTCTAATCAATGGGATCAACCCGAAGCTTAAAAAACTTCGGGTTTCGTCTAATAACAGGGTAATAATCTGATACGCGGAGATAAAAAGATATCCTGTTTTGGGCAGGGTTGCCGAACAAAAAAGACAGATCTGAAAAAATAACGTTCGCTTAAAATGAACTGAACCTCTATTTATGAGCTTTGATAGTTGGGATCAGCTCTTCTCCTTCCAACTTAAAATTTTGAGGATCTTGTGGTGTAGTGAGATAAATAGGACTCCCCGGTTTCAATCCTTGTTCGACTATTACATTCTTTTCATTTGATTCGCCGAGAATGACAATCTCCTTTGTTTTATTTTTCATGTAAACAAATGGGATGCTGTCGGATCCTGTCTGAACACATTCAGTCGGGATATAGACGGCGTCACTATATGTTTTAATAATTATTTTGTTCCCGGTAGTCATTGTAGGCCTGAGAGCTGGGTCAGAGCCATCAATTCTAATCTGCACTTCAAACATTTTTGAATCGGAATTCGGAAGTTGTTCGCCGATATTTGCAATATTCATGACAGAACCATAATAGGCTTTTTGAGGAAAAGCATCTATGTTTATGTCAACTTTCTGACCAGGTTTAACCTTGCTTATGTCTATTTCGTTAATATATACTTTTGAAATCATAGAAGAAAGATCAGGAAGTGTTGCAATTACACGATCGAAGGGATTAATGGTTGCTCCGGCTTTTCTTTTGTTCCCGTTTCTGTCTTTTTTATAGATCACCATACCGGAAGCAGGTGCAATTATTGTAAAATTAGATAAGAATTCCTGAAGATCATTCACCAGTCTTGTCTCCCTGGTCAGATGCATCTTTTGATGATTCAGATCAGCAAGTGATTGAGCCACATAAAGTGAGTAGCTTTTTATCTTCTGATCAAGAGCTCTTTTTGCTTTATCGAGTGCTATCTCAGCTTGCCGGATTGTTGCCGGAGGCTCATATTTTGATTGAGCAAGTGTAATTTCAGCTTCTTCAACCACAAACCGTTGATTCTTAATGTCGTCTCTCTGATTGGTAAGAACTACAGCAGTATCGAGAATTTTCATATCGACGTTGTTCTGATAGGTCTTAAGAATTTCAAGTTCGTCCTTTAATGTATTTGCATATGAAGATCTGTCGAGCTGTGCAATATAATCACCCTTTTTAACCAGAGTTCCCTCAGGGATGATATCCTGTATTTTAAGATCCATTGCATGCATGTTAAATCCTCTCCCGGGACCTCCACGATCAGATCCCATTCCTATTTCAGGGCCTTTTATATCTATTGATTTTTCAGCAATTAATTCTCCGGAGTTTGTAACAGATATTTCAAAAAGTCCTTTTTTTACATCAATATAGGAATTGAAGTTACCTTTCCTTGATGTCATTTTATTGAAAACAATTAAAGCCGCTATGGCGACTACCACACCCCCGATAATAATTATTCTTTTCATCTGGCATTCAATTTTCTATGGTCAACAAAAAATAATTCCAATGGAAAGTTTAAAAATATTATGTTGCGGATTAAAGATCTTTCAGCATCCAGATGTTGCATCCGAAATGGCCCGATTTACCTAATGGTCCGGGCATGAACCTGAATCCTGCCTTTTCATATAAACTTATGGCTTTGCTTAGTTCAGGAAGTGATTCAAGATATAATTGCCTGTATCCTATCCTTCTTGCTGAATCGAATGATTTTCCCATCAATTTCCAGCCAATCCCTTTGCCTCGTTGAGATGCCAACAGATAGAATTTAACAAGCTCCCCACAGCCTTCGGGTAAACCCGGAGTAGGATAAATACCGCAACCTCCAATTATATTTCCATTATCCTCGGCTATCAGGTATTCTGATCCCGGGGCTCTGAAAAGTCCATAAAGATTATCTGTCGTCGGATCGAAGTAAACTGTCCCGGGCCGGTGAATATTAAACTCCCTGAACACATTACGGATTAATTCTGCAATTATCTTATTGTCTTTTTCTTCGATGGGTCTGTAAATGATATCCATAATATTAAAGTGAGAACCAGTAGTTCAATTTAATCAGAAAAACATTGTTTGGGAATATGCTCCTAAGTTGTTTGTACGAATCTCCCAAAGAAGCCTGAGAGTCATTTGTGTTGCCTGATTTTTCCGAAGACCAAACCAGATAGATGAAAGAGCCCAGTCTGTATTCCCATTTTGCTACAAGATTAGACCGGAACTCGTGAAAATTAAAGTCAGGATTAGCAATTGAATAATCTGTTCTTGGCCCACTTGAGTAATCATACAACTGGTATATTCCGTCGGTAAGGACAGGATCCTGATAGACGGCAAACCTTTCTGTATATTGTTTTGCTTTTGGATCGGTAATATATTTAAGTTGAGAATAACTTCCAAGTGAAACGAAAGGACTTCCATAATACTGAATAGAAAATTCAGGAGTGAGGTTCAAATCTACCCTGAAAGTGAGACCCAGGGTTTTCTGATCAATTGTACCAAGAATATACCTTGTTCCGGGCAGTGAATTTTCTGTTGTTATATATTGTAGCCTGTCATGATTATTCATATAATCCGCAGTCACTCCAAATTTCAGGTTATTTACAGGCCGGTAAGTTATACCGGGTGCAATCTGATAATTTATTGCAGAATTATTTCCTGTGTAGGTATAACTATACTGTACATTGGCAATTATTTTTTTTGACGGATTTGTGTTCAAATACCCGAATGACATAATTGAATGTGGCATAATCATATCATATCCGCCACGCAATATTTTCGTATCGAGAGATTGAGAATGATAAATCAGATTTGTTGATAAACTCCACTGGTTTTTAAATCCTAAATTTAATGATAAATGTGCTCCCGATCCAAGATACTGACCATTGAAGTTCCAGGAGTTAAATTGTTCGACACTTATTTCAAATGTATTGAAAATATATACCGGTTGGTTAATCAGATATGATAACTCATTCCGCTGGCTAATTTCATCAGCTGTATTCATATAACCAAGATCATTCAGCTCGAGTCCCGGAGAAAGCCATGTTGCACCGCTTGAATATTTCCACCGGCCTTTGGATCCTTTCCCGACCATTAATTTACCTCCCCAGCCTCCAAGATTGGTAGCAGTTGTATCATAGTCAAGATAGCTGGCACCAGGCCTCTGATAATATCTTGCGGATGATTGCTGCAGTAATGTGATAGCCCCTCTGCTTCCATTTATATAGCTTCCTATAATCTTTGCATCAACATAAAATTCTTTATCCTTCCAATGGTGTAATAAATCGAGACCTCCTGTATAAGCATCATTGCTCAGAGTCTCAAGGTTTTTATCTTCTATGACCCGGTTTGTTGAGGTAAACATACCTCCCACTACAGTATTTCCGGCGTTGAAACCTTTCTGGATCCGAGCCACGGTATAACTTGTAAGTGGCTCAACCTTTACAGTGCTTTTGTTCCCATCTTTATCACTCAGTCGTGCAAATTCGTTTGCCGTTACACTTTGAATAAGTCCGATAGAAAGCCCTTTTGAAGTGGTTCCACTTAACTTAATAGCGCTCAGGATCGAGGTCTTGTCAGGAGAATCAACAAAAAGGTTGTCATTCGGAGAAACATTTCGTGAAGGTGCATGGCCAATCCTCCTGGAATAGAATAAGCTCTGGTCGTCAAACTTATAATCGAAAATTGTTAAGCCTTCCAGAAAAAACGGCCTTTTTTCCTGGTAAAAAGTCTCAAATGCAGTCAGGTTTATGACTGAGGGGTCGGATTCAACCTGTCCGAAATCAGGATTAACTGTCAGATCAACAGTGAAGTTGCTGGAAATGCCAATTTTTGCATCCAGTCCTGCATTTCCACCCCATATTTTTCCCTTGTCAGTAAACGGATTACCCGGTTCTTGTTTCATAGTTTTAAGATCACCGAGAGCGTAAGGCATTATTTCCAGACGGCGTGACTTCTTCAACCCTTTTATGCCATGCAGTTCCCCGAAGTTAAAAAGGACTCCCGGTCCTGTCTTGCTTTGTATCTCCCAGTCACTTTCCTCCTGGTATCTTGAAATCCATCGCCAGACATGCAAACCCCATACCTGTTCATCCTTACCGCTATACCTCAGCTGGCTGAGCGGTATCTCATATTCTGCGACCCAAGCTGAATCTTCCAGTCCTGTTTTTACCTTCCAGACAGGATTCCAGTTAAGATCCCAGTTAACTGGATTAAATAAGACCAGGTCAATTTTCTGACCCCAGGAGGTTACTGTAAACTCGAAGCCAGTTCGATAATCATGATAACTATCAAAGTTTACCCCTGCCATATCGCCTACAAATTCATCGCGGACTCCAGCCTGTCGTAACATTTTGCGAGGTTCTCCATCATGTGAGCGTATAGCTACATAAAGGTTTCTATCGTCATACTGTATATTAAAATAAGTCGGATAGGAAGGTTTTGCCCCTTCGTTCGGAATCCACTGCCTGAAGTTTCCTGCCCATGTTCCCTTTGTCCAGCATTCATCATTAAGCTTGCCGTCTATGACAGGTTTTGCGCCAGCAAGCCGAGAAGTTGTGTATACTGGTTGTTTGGGTGATACGGATTGTTTCTGTATTGTATCCTGTTGAAAAACATAAATATTTCCATGAATTAATGAAAACCCTTCTGTCTGAGTAAAAAATGTTAAAAGTAAAATAAATACGATTTGTAAAGTTGTATTGAACCGGATCATCTGAAGTGAATTAAATAATGCAATATTTACTACTTCCAAAAATAAAAGAATAACTAATAAATAATTATGTTTTAGGATATTAAAAGAGTTAAAAAACTATAAACGTTCTAAACCGTTTAAACTTCTGTTTCAGATGCTGCCTCAAGACCCGTTGCAACCTCAGTTATAATACCCATCCTTACATAAACAGGACGAACCAAAGTCCGCAGTTCAGGCAGCTTTCTTAAGAAGAAAAGTGCACCGATAATAGTAACGAAGCCGCCTCCGAATATAGTCCATGGAGCGCCGATTAACTTTGCCAATCCGCCTGCAATGAGGCTGCCAAAAGGAGCAGTTCCCATTATTGACATAGAATAAAAACCCATCACCCTTCCCCGCTTATCATCATCTGTAATAGTTTGAAGGATTGTATTGCTTGCTGCAGTCTGCATCATCATTCCCAAACCGATGAAGATCATTAATACAAGTGATAGCGGGAATAATCTTGAAAAGGATAAACCCAGAAGTGCACTGCCAAAAAGGATTGCAGAGGCAGGAACAATTCTGCCGAGTTTAAGAACCGATTTTCTTGAAGCGAGAAAAAGGGCACCCATAAGAGCTCCAAAACCGGCTGCACCCATAAGAAAACCATATGTATGCGATCCTCCATGAAGGACTTCTTTTGCAAAAACAGGCATAAGTACAGAATATGACATTCCCATAAGACTGGAAATGCTCAGGAGGATGAGGAGATGTTTGATAGGCGCAAATCCAAATGTGTAACGAAAACCTTCGCCTAATTCTTTAAGAATCCTTTCTTCCTTTTTATGAGTTTGTGTAAAATGCAGTCTCATTCTCATCAAAGAGATAATTACAAATATGTAACTAACGGCATTTAGAAGGAAACAGACCCCTTCGCTTGTTGAAGCGAGCATTACTCCAGCGATTGAAGGTCCGATTAACCTGGCACCGTTAAACATGAGTGAATTAAGGGCAATCGCATTGCCAAGATCTTCCTTGTTCTCAACCATATCTATCACAAATGAATGACGTGCAGGCACGTCAAATGCATTTGTACAACCCAGAATAGCACTTAAGGCAACAATTTCCCATATCTGTATCACCCCTGCCAGGCACAGGCATGCCAGAACAGAGGCCTGAACCAGCGAAACAATCTGGGTTATAAGAAGAACCTTGTATCGGCTCCATCTGTCAGTTAGAACTCCGGCTACGGGGGACAGTATCAAAGTCGGAATCTGTCCTGCAAAACCAACGACACCAAGTAATAATGCAGAACCTGTCATGTGATAAACAAGCCAGGGCATGGCAATCCTTTGCATCCAGGTGCCTATAAGTGAAATGCTCTGTCCGGTGAAGAAAAGTCTGTAGTTTCTATATTGCAGAGACCGGAAAATTGTTTTGAACCTGTCCTTGTCATTCAGATGCCTGCCCTTGCCCATCAGATTTTTTCACAAATGTAGGGACATGCCATGGCATGTCCCTACAATTTACCAATGAATTTAAATTAAAATTTCCTTATTTTTTTACCGGGGCAATATCCATGATATAAAATGAATCGGGCTTAGGGGATCTTCTGGGTCTTGGATTATCTGTTGTTGCAGCAGGAGCCGGATTGAACTCGGCTGTAGGCGTATAAATATGATGAGTTTTTGTATCAAGAGCTAAGGTTCGTGCACCAGCTGAAGTCGGGATATTTTCAAGAACTTTGAAATTATCCTTGTCCACCTCCTGTACGACAGTCATTGTACCTTCTCCGTTTGAACTATAAGCACGTTTCATACCAGGGTCAAACTTTACGCCGTCACATCCATCACCTATTGGTAAATTAGCTACCACATGCCCATCATTTGCATCTATAACAACCATAAGTTTATTGCTGCAAACAGCAAAAAGACGATGTGTTTCATTATCAAGTGCAAGTCCGCTCGCTTCCTCTCCGGGTGCTATCGGCCAGGATTTTTCCACTTTAAGTGTATTTGCATCAATAACAGAGATCAGGCTCTTGTCTTCAATATTGACAAAAATCTTTCCTTTACCATCTGAAACGGGGAATTCAGGTTTGCCCTCCAGAGCAATTGTTCCTGCAACTGCATTTGTTGCTGCATCGAGAACAGTTGCATTTGAAGTCCGGCCATTAAATACAAACACTTTTTTTGAAAACTGATCGTACATAATTGCATCAGGGTTCTCTCCGGTGACTTTAATATCAGTTATTAAAGCCAGTGTTTTTAAATCAATAACTTTCACAGAAGCATTCCTGCCTACACTAATAAAAGCTTTGTTCAGATCCTGCGCAATTGCTATTCCATGAACTCCCGGAGTTTCTTTAATGGTTCCCGAAAGCTGACCTGTCTTTATATCGACAACCTGAACAACTGTTCCATGCGATACGAACAATCTTCCGGCAGCTTCATCAACTGAAAGATAATCCCAGCCACCATCGCCAGGCAAATGGATTTTGTTTAAGATACTGTACTCAGATTTTGAAGTCTGTCCAAATATGCCTGATCCTGAGACAAGGACTAACAGAAAGCTTAATAAAAGGAACGATTTTTTCATTTTGTCCGATTTAATTATAGATTCATCTTTTTTAATAATGACATTTACACCAAACCAATTATTCCGGTGTAAAATAACAATCCAGGAAATATTCCGGATTTTTAAATATTTGAGGCAAGATATTTCTGCAAACCAGAAAATAAATAATTTTTAATTTAACAATAACAGTGAATATTCATAACAATCATATGATGAAATAGTTCAAAGAATTCCCAGGAATAAGAGAAGCGAAATAATCAGTATCGTAAGCGTTGAAATTCCTATCGGGAACCATACCGGAGCTATCCAGGGTTTAGGTATAAGAAACAGTACATCAATAGTATTCAGGCTGGGTGGCCATTTTATTAAAACATACAACGAAATATAGTAGAACAAATCCCAGAAGGCAAATGTCCAGAGGAAAAACACTCCTCTTTCTGCCCATGAAACACCTGTAAGACAGGCGATTACCAGAAGCATTATTATGGTCGCTGCCTCCCTCGTCATCTCAATATTTAAAAATCGCCTGGGAAATTTTTCAATTGATACCTTATTTGATTCTGAATCAAGCATTCCAAGTGCTTTTCGCAGATATACAACCACCACTCCCTCGAGGTGAGCCATTGCGATTCCGAAAATTGCAAGTAATAATACTTTTGTTATCATGGAGTCTGCTATCTAATTTTTAATATAATTTATAATCCAAAAAATATTCCAACTATGCATAAGGACTGAAGTCCCCGTCAGCTGAATTATCTGTGTGTCTGCACAAAGGCATTAATCTCATTACAGAAAAAATCTTTATCCTGTAATATCATATAATGACCGCTTTTTGAAGAAATAACCATACTCTTATCAGTGGAGCTGATCCTGTTAAAAAAATCTTCACCCAGTGCCACCGGACAAGTGAAATCATATTTTCCCCATAACAAAAGCACCGGGATTGTTACTTTGCTAAGAGAAGTTGAAAATTGTGTTACAGCCAGTTCTTTATTAAAATTTGAATCCTCCGAATAAATCAGGTTAGTAAGCATTGCTGTGAGTGGGTATTTGTCAGAAATCATATATCTTAATACCTGAGAAACGATATTTATATGCTTTATGCTATCAATATAGTTCTCTGCATCAGTTGAATATATTTCCAGCTGCTGTGATTCCTCAAAACTGAAATTACCTTTATGCGCCTCGCAATAGTTTAGAATTGGAGTCCATTTATCAATATTTCGATTTTGTGAAACTTCATATTGCCCTACTGAAAGCAGTTTTTCCCGTGTAAGTGTATCATTCAGAGGATAATTATGACTTCCGTCAACATTTATAAGTCCTTTTATCATATACTGATTATCAGAACTTGTCACAAAATCAGCTGCAATCATACCTCCGAAACTATGTCCCAGTAAAAACAAACTCATATCCTCTCCATACCGGAATTTGAGTACCGTTATTACTTTTTTCAGGTCATTAACCATTACGTTGAGATGGAGATTTTCCCCGTTGTTGGCCCCTTGTGAGGCTCCTGCATTTCTCTGATCCCAATAAACCAGCGCGTACTTATCACCGATATTTTGTGTAATAAATTTCGTGTCATAGAAAAAAGCACCTGCTCCCGGTCCCCCGTGAATTATTAGAATAAATGTTTTGCTTGAGGTATTTCCCTGCACAAGGACACGCATTGCAGCTCCTTCATTTTCAACATAGAACACATCGGACGCGTTGTCAGAAAATGAAATTTTTTCTTTTTGACATCCTGTAATCAGAATTATGATCATGAAGATAAATATCTTTCTCATATCTTTCAATAATTAATTATGAGAAGGCGTGTAACGTACTCCGAGTTCCAGGACAGGCCTGAAATAAAGAGTGCTGTTATACGGGAACATTGAGATCAGATTCATTTTTGAAAAGACAGAAACAGGAATCTTTTTCTTCATCGATAAATCGTAACCAAATCCGCCTCCCAGAGTTATGAGAGCATAACTATAGCCTGCATTTTTAATAATTGTTACGGCACCATTGTCTCTAACCTTGTATGTCGTCCCGCTCAGAAATGTTCTGCTGTAGCCCGGCCCACATGAGAATTCAGAGATAAATCCGCCGGATCTTGTCCTCCTCATTATCCATTCTGCTGTGAGATAAAGATTATCATGAAATTCAGGATGATGATACCAGCTTATATTTCCTGAGATATACCTGCTTCTGTAAAAAGATCTCGATACAGATTTCACTATCCATGTCTGATTTCTGATCTGAAAAACAGGAAATTCAATCCCTGCACTGATGCCGGGATAAATAACTGAGCTGTTGGAGGAAAGCTTAAGATTAATCCGTCTGACCTGCAAGTTATTTATTGAATCATTTTGAGCCTGGCAAATTAAAAAAGAAAAGAGGTATAGTATGAAAATCCCAGGTTTCAACATATTCTTTGAAAATTAATATTCATGAGATCAGCCAGTTTTCTGATCCTGTCTGATATATGCCCAGTACCAATAGCACAATGATGAGAGGGACCTGCTTTTGACCAGCTGTTTATGAATTCCCGGGCAGGTAAAGAAAATTTATAACGGCTGTTGGTGTTTCCTATCTGGAGAGTAGGACCCTCAACACATTGCCCCTGGGCCGAAAGAAGAGTTATCGTGCCATCACCACCCTGACAAACGGAAAGAAGTGTAACCGGCCCTTCTATAACCTTCATTTGTATTGATAATCCCTTTCCCGGCTTACCGTGAAAGACAGGAAGAGGAACAAGACCGACTTTCCCGTCTGCAATTTTAAAATGAGCGGGGCCATCATGACCCATAAGTATAATATCTTCATTAAAATCCATGGCATAGAATTCTGAGAATGACCCCCCTGCATTGAATGTATCCACTATTTTCATAGCGATTACATTCTTAATTTCACATTCACCGGCTACAGGTATATTTCTACCTGTCAGCATGGTCATCCCAGGTATCAGGGTAGTTACGATCTTCTCGTACCCGATGTCTCCTTCACCTTCGTAATAATATGCCAGCCCGCCCAGCCTGAATTTGTCAGTAAGGCAGTCCAGCGCAGCCGAACTCATTCCTGCCTGTTCGAGGTCCTCCTGTGAACACTCATCCGAAACATTGAACCAGTTTCTGAAGGCACTGATTTTTGTGGCTATATCACCGGCTGAAATTTTTTCTCTGAGGTTACGCAGTGTTCCGAATTCAATCAGTTCAAAATGACAACCGAATTTAGATGCAAGCATCGTCATGTCAGAATAGACATCCAGCATTCCGTTATAGTAATGACCCATTACTCCCACATTGCTATTTTTCAGAACCTTCATCACATAACATGCCTCGATCCATTGGCGGACTTCATTCCATACAAACTCCTCGCCAATAAAACCTGTTATAAGGTGATAACTCAAGCCAGCCCTGTTAAATACACTTGCCAGTTCCGGTGCTACACAACTCTGACAATATGATAGCCATTCACCTGTCATCTTTCCCCTGTCACCCATAGAATTGAACCTTTCATAATCAATAGCTTCTGACGGTTGCAGGTTAAGAACAATTACAGGGCAGTTCACCCTTTGAATCAATGGCAATACATTATGTGACAAAGCATAGGTAGAAATATTAAGGAATATAAGATCAATTCCGCTTTTAGTAAAAAGTCCCGCTGCGGCAATTGCCTTTTCAGGGTTATCTACCATTCCGGCATCAATTATTTCTGCGTTTGAATGTTCAAGCTTTTCTTTTATCCTGAGATGATTCGATAACAATTTGTCAAGCAATCCATCAAACTGGGGCCAGTATGTATCAAGCCCGATTCCAAACAAGCCGATTTTAATTTTGTCTTCCATTTTTAAAAGTCTTATAGTTGAGTAGAGCCAATCTTTAACAAATGAGCATAGAATCCATGAAAATCAAACTCAAATTTAATACGATTTAGTGCTTAAAAATCAAATAAGTTAATTTATACTTTTAAATGTTATTTTTGTTATTCAATGATGAAGCTAGACTGTTCTTGTTTTTATTAAGTTATTACTTTAGCACGCAATATTGCTAACGTATAACAAAAGACATTTCATCCTGTTATGATTAAAACATTGTTATTTATAGGCTCCGGAGGATTTCTTGGGAGTATTTCGAGGTATCTCGCCTCCCGTTATTTACAAAACAATTTCCCTTCCGCATTCCCTTTCGGAACCTTTCTGGTAAATATTTCAGGTTGTTTTCTGATCGGACTAATATATGGTTTCTCTGAACGAAGCTCACTCTTAACTCAGGGATGGAAAATGTTTCTTGCAGTTGGCTTTTGTGGTGGGTTCACAACATTCTCAACTTTCGCAAATGAAAATCTTGCGCTTTTAAGGGATGGTGACTTCTTCCATTTTTTTATTTATACAGGACTGAGTGTTTTTCTTGGAATAGCAGCAACTTTTTTAGGAGTCATAATAACAAAAATATAACGTCGCCATGCAACCACAAGACAAAGCTCATAGGTTAAGGATTTACATAAGTTCTACCGACAAATATGAGCATTCTCCTCTTTATGAGGTTATTGTATATGAAGCCAGATCATATGGTTTAACCGGAGCAACTGTTCTTAAGGGAATAATGGGCTATGGTGCAAGCAGTGAAATATACAGCAATAAACTTTGGGAAATATCGGAAAAAGTTCCCCTTGTCATAGAAATTGTGGATGAATCACACAAAATTGAACCGTTTATTGATCACATCAAATCATATTTTGAAAAGGCAGGTAAGGGTCATATCATCACGCTCGATGAGACAACAGTCATTATGCATAAAACAGGTAACAGGAAATAATCTTTCAATTTAAAATTTCTTTCAGAAAAATATTTTTGCAGCCAGGTAACCAAAATATAAGCCAATAAAGCAAAGAATAACTCCCAGACTTTTTACTATCCCAGATATTATTTTAATATTTATTCGCTGCCTGAAACGTACAAGCATGAATGCCAGCAGGTAGAACCAGAGAATACTTCCCACGGCCAGAAAAAAAGCATAGCAGATACTTATCGCCAGATGAAAATGAGGGGGAAAGGTTGTTGGCTCTGCTTTATGAACTCCCCTTTTGGGTATTTGAATCTTATCAAACTGTTCATGCTTTAATGCCTGTGAATCCACCATATGAGCGCCTTCAATTTTATTTATTTCTTTCACATTCTGATCAATCTGAAGAGCCAGTCCTCCTGTATGGAAGCCAAGGGAAGCAATTAATGAGATTACAAAAAAAGATGATGTCAGTGAGCCGATAAACAATGTTGGATTTAGAAAATTTATCATTAATCCGGTATAAAAACCACCCTTGTCCTTTTTTTTAATTTTGTCAACAAGATGACTATTATCCTGGAGATGTTCAATATCGAATTTTGTTCTTATAATTTTATTACCCAGGAAAATAAAGAAAATTGCGCCAGCCGTATACATATATGGAATTATTGGCGCGTAAAATGAATAAAGTTTGGTAACTCCATAAACAGCGATAAATACAAAAGTAAAATCGGCTAAAGATGCGCCCAGACTTACCAGGTTGCAGTAACGCAACCTTCCTTTAAGTGCATTGGAAGTGATCAGAATACTTATCGGACCGGCTATTGGCATTGCGAAAATAAATCCGGCTAGAAGCCCGGTAACAGATATTGTAAAAATACTTTCACCCATTAAACCTCAAGTTGAATGGTTATTGATAGAATATAAGAATTTGAAGTTGTCTCAAATGCCATCTAATGTCTTGGTTTCCCTTTGTGTTATTTTTTTCTTCAAAGCGTTTTGAGACATCCTCCCATTCAAACTATAAAGGTAAAAAATTGTTTAACTTATACCATTGTGCTAATGATATGATTCAGAAATTTAACGGGAGAATTCTGACTGAATCAGCAACATGTTGATTTTGAATCAGAACATCCGCATGTTGGTTCAGAATTATTAAGTATTCCACTGATAATACCTGCAGCACAACCCACACCTGATTTAACAGTTACAGCCTGTACCGGACAGTTTAATGCACAGGCTCCGCATTCCATACAATAATCTCTTCTAATAATGTGAGCTTTTTTTCCTGAGAGTTCAAAAACCTCATGGGGACAGACCTGTATACACATTCCACATCCGTTACATGTATCCTGACACAAATTAAGTGTCACTACATCAGGCAAATATACTAAATCCTTCATATTATGATATTTAAATAAACTTTCCAACAACCTGAATAACAACGCCTATAAGAGCAAAACCTATCTGCAAGGGAATAGAGACTTTCATCTCTTTCTTTACCCCGGACAATGAGGTGTATGTCGAGGACCCTGTCCAATTCATAGCCATAAATGAGGAAACAGTTGTTATAATGAAAAACCAGGATACTATTTCCATATAATCATTACCTGCTGATTTTAGTAATACCAGGGAAAGAAAGACAAGAAATCCCGTTAAGAATCCTTTAAAAGAAAATCGCCGGCCTGGTATATATGGAAGAAGAAGTGGTGTGAGTATGATACCTGAAAAGTAGGCTAATAATATTTTCAATATTGCAGGGCCACCCTGGCCATAAAAATCTTTATAAGAAAGACCCCTGCCACTCATTCCCGAAATTATAAAGAAAAATGCCATAGCTCCGGCAAGATAATACTTCCCATACATAAAATCATTGGGAATGAGTTTTATCCTGTCTCTGAATCCAAAGGTTACTTTCCGCATTTCCTTGTCTGCTCTGTAACCACTGTTTATAAATCTTTTTATGTCAGCTGCCCTGACAGGCCCATAATGCACGTTGAAACCAGTTTCCTCCTTAACTTTAAAGGCTGAAACTCCGGTGGCTCCAAGTTGAGGGAGAATCAGACGTTTGTGATTCACAATTTTATCGAGCGATACAAGTCTTATTCTGTTAACAAGCTCTTTCGTTCCAAAAGTACCCTTGCCTGCAGCACACCATACGTTTACCCCTTTTGTGTCCAGAACCAGAATCCATCCATTTACGCCTGTAAGATTTTTACGCAGAGCGTCGAAGGAAAGTTTGTAATTTGCAGTAACAAAGACATCTGATCCCGGACCAGGATTCCCGACTGCATAAAGGCCCGGACTGACCCTGTAATGATCACGCCGGATTCCCCAGCGCACCATTACAGCACCCATAAAATCAGTAAAAGAAGTTTTTGTGGAGATGAGCGGAATGGCGGAATCTGAGATTGTAACATTCCCGACAATAAAAGAGTTTTCCATATTTATTTAAAATCATTGTAAAAATTATTACAGTCTATAAAGAGCGCCGGTCAACAGAGGTTTAATGTGCTCTATCCGGCTATGACTATCAGTATCAGATCTGAAGACAGTATCATCATTTTTAAATTAAATTGTTTATGAATTTCTCAACAATACTTCTCAACATCCGGACATTTTTGGGATCAAGGCAGTAACAGGTCCTGGCTCCTTCGGTTGTACCCTGAATCAATCCGGCATCTTTTAATTCTTTAAGGTGCTGGTTAACAGTTGTCCGTCCAAGGGGAATCTCATCAGCCAGATCGCCGGTAATGCAGGTTTTTGTTTCAGCAAGGTATTCAAGAATTGCCAGACGTGCAGGATGACCTAATGCTTTAAACAATGTTGAGCAGGTCTGAAGTTCAGTACTGAAAAGTTCACTTTTGTTGTATGCCATGATAACTATATATTTGACGTAAATATACGTTATATTTTAATATGACGTATAAATACGTTAAGATTTATTTATAAATTCAAAAATTATTATAAAAGGAGATTACCTCTTATTTTCTTTCTCACACGGGCATGGAATAGACTTATGGCTTTTGAATTTATGCTGCGTGGCACAACCGGCCAGCAATAGTAATACCAAAGGAATAATAATCAGTATATTGGAACCCTTTGACCTTATAGTCTTCATGAAATATATTTATCAGAATTAATAATCATACCGGCTTATATTTCTTTACTAAAAATAAATAATTAATCCAGTCATGGCTTTAATTATTCAAGTAATAACTTAGAAGAGCATAAAATTATTGTGACAATAATCCTTATCACACCTTTCCAAACTCCTCAAGATACTTTTTAATATATAGATCCTTCTGTTTTGATTTGTACTGCATTATGAAACGGGGATGTTCCAATGGCACTATTTTGTCAAAAACCTTCAATTCTCCATTTAACTTCACAAGGAAATTAAAGTTTTTTCCAGTTCCAAGACAAAAGCAGGTTTCCTTTCTGATTCCAAATTCGAGTTGTTTGGCTAAACTATCTGTGATAAAGCCCTTTACAGCTGTTGTTAGCTTTGGGTTGTCATAATAATTATAGTTGATATTCTTTCCCTTATCATTAACCAGGATAAATCCAAGAGGACAGACAGCACTAATAAAAAATTTATTATAGAATTGCTCGACACCTCCGAAGGCTTCAATCATTTCGTATACAAAAACAGATGATGTTTCAAATGTTTTCAAACAGGGAATTGACAAACCGCATTTTTCAGCGAGCCTTTTACTGTCGGTAAATGGAATTCCTGTCACACCTGCTCCAAATCTTCCGGGATTGATCCCCATAATCAGATATCTCTGATTGGTATCATTATAGAACTTCTTATAGAATTGGGTTATTACCGGGAGGATGTGAGGATTATTACGGAATGGATTCATTATTGAAATCCCAGGGGGCAATGAGCCACTAAACTCCAGTTCTTTGAAGAATCTTATTACTGATTGGGAAAACATTAATCTTTGAGGCAACGCACCGAATATTTAGAAAACGGGGCTGTAAAAGCAGCCCCGTTTTAATATTATGCTGGTTGAAAAATTATAAATTTTTCTTTTGGAGTCATGCAAAAGTCGCATTTAGCTGTTACGCTTCCCTCATCGTAGGTATTACCGCAAACAGGACAAACCATCCATTTGGCAGGAAGGGTTTTTTCTCCTCCGGCGGCGACAGCCGTAAGAGCAGTCTTATAAAAAAGCTGGTGCTTCTTTTCAGTATCAAGTGCCCAGGTAAATGATTTAATCGCATCAGCGCTTTTTTCAGTGCGTGCTACAGCAATGAAGCCCGGGTACATTGTTTCCAGCTCATAGGTCTCACCTTTGATCGCATCTGTAAGATTTTCTGCAGTTGTCAGTACTGTATAAGATCCAATCTGAGGAGCTGTTATCTTTTCACCGAGCTTTTCAAGAACCTTTAAATGATTGGCTGCGTGAATGGATTCGGCTTTTGAAGTTGCGAGAAACATTACAGCAACAGTATCAAATCCTTCTGCTTTAGCTCTCTCAGCAAAAGCAGCATATTTAGCACTTGCTGTTGATTCTCCGTTATATGCATCCTTTAAATTCTCAATAGTTTTTACAGGCTTGGTAGTACATCCGGATATAAGTCCGGCGGCTAAAATTAAAAATAAAAATCTGGTAACTGTTTTCATAAGATTTAGTTTAGTTGATAATTTATAAGAATAGATTTAATCGCTCTGAGCATTTTTTTTATCCGAGACCTATCATGAAATTATAGACCATTGTACCTCCCATGTATCCGGTAAATGTCACGGCGGCGAAAGCCAGAAGATAAAAACCGAAAGCGATCCATTTCATCTGAGTCTCCTCTTTCTTCTTAACAATAAGCCAAATCCTGAAAAGCGTTCCCGCAACGATAAGGATCATTGTTACAAGAGCGCCGGTTTCATGGCTTTGAAATACTTTCAAAATCTCGCCCTCTGCCGGATGTTCAGTGAATAATTGTCCTGAAGCCCATCCTGCAATTGCAGTAAGAGATCCAAGTATCATCAGATAAAATCCGGTTCTTGACAGACATTTTTCTTTTCTAATAAAAAGAGCAGCAACCTCCGCAAAAAACCCTATAGTAATCAATGCAATGGGGAAATGTACAATTATGGGGTGTAAATGATCTGTATTGAACATGATTAAATAAGTTTAGTAAAAAATGATATTCCTTTTTTAATTAAAATAACTGTAAGTTATCCAAATTTAGTAAATTAAGGTTTACACTGGTGCAGTGTTTTTAAGAAAATTAGTTTGTCAATGAACAATTTCTTATCCCCGGCTTTCCGGTTAACTGATTATATTAGGATTACCTGATTAGTAAAACAATCAGAAATTAATTAACTTTGAACCCTTTTAAAACCGTACCAAACAGGGGTATAATGTCAGAAAAAACAGATTTGAAACCTTACGGTGAAAAACAAATCGCATTCGATAAGCGTTATCTTGAAATGGCACTTATCTGGGCTAAGAATTCATATTGCATAAGAAGGCAGGTAGGAGCCCTGATAGTAAAAGACAAGATGATCATCTCAGATGGTTATAACGGAACTCCTTCAGGATTTGAAAATATTTGTGAGGATGAAAATAATATAACAAAACCATATGTTCTTCATGCAGAGGCAAATGCCATAACAAAAGTTGCAAAGTCCAATAACTCCAGCGAAGATTCAACACTTTATGTGACAACATCACCATGTATGGAGTGCTCAAAGCTTATTATTCAATCGGGTATTAAAAGAGTCGTTTATTGCAACCAGTATCATAATACTGATGGACTTGAACTTCTGAAACGCGCAGGAATAGAATTGGTATATATTGATCCAGAAAAGAAAATATATGAATTACAATAACTCAAAAAGAACAGTTTTTCTTCCCGTAATACTGGGAATTGCGGTGGCTCTGGGTGTTATTATCGGAAGATATCTTCCTTCGGGGGATGATGTTTCACAACATTCCAATATCAGATCAAGAAATGATAAGTTAAATAGTATTCTGAATATTATTGAATCGAATTATGTTGATTCTGTTAACCGCAATGACCTTGTTGAAACGGCTATCCCTGCCATATTAAAAAAACTTGATCCTCATTCAGTTTATATACCTGCAAAAGATCTTGCCCGGGCCAACGAACCGCTTCAGGGCAATTTTGAAGGAATCGGGATCTCATTCAGTATGCTTACTGATACAATTCTGGTAATAAGCACAATCCCTGGGGGACCATCAGAGAAGCTTGGCCTTCTGCCGGGTGATAAGATCTTGTATGTCAACGACTCCCTGGTTGCAGGAAGGCATATTACAGATGAGAAGATTATGGGTATGCTTAAAGGCCCGAGAGGCACTGTGGTTAAAATAAAGGTTATGCGTAGCGGCCAGAAAGAACTTTTGCCATTTGATATAACCCGTGATAAAATCCCGATTTACAGTGTCGATGTTGATTATATGGTCAATGATCATATCGGATATATTAAGATCAACACCTTCGCAATGACCACTTTTGATGAATTTATGAAAGGGCTGCGCGAACTTAAGGATCATGGCATGACCAGTCTGATCCTTGATCTCCGTGGAAACTCAGGTGGTATAATGGAAGCTGCAATTAACATTGCCGATCAGTTCCTGAAAGAGGGTCAGTTAATTGTTTATACAAAAGGACGTGCTTCTCCGCGAAGTGAAGCTAAAGCTACCGGAAAAGGTGAATTTGAAGCCGGTAACCTTGTTGTACTTATCGATGAATGGAGTGCATCAGCCAGTGAGATACTCGCAGGGGCCCTTCAGGATAATGACCGTGGTACAATTATTGGCCGCAGGTCATTCGGAAAGGGATTGGTCCAGGAGCCTATCCCGTTTTCTGACGGTTCAGGACTGCGCCTGACTGTCGCCCGTTATTATACACCAACCGGCAGGTCAATTCAAAAATCATATAAGGGAGGATTTGACAAATATTACGAAGACCTGAATGAAAGGTATACTCATGGTGAGTTTGAGGTCTCTGACAGTATCCATTTCTCTGATTCGCTGAAGTTCACAACAGCCGGAGGAAAGATTGTTTATGGAGGCGGGGGCATCATGCCTGACAAATTTGTACCTGTGGACACTTCAGGAGTGTCACCCTATTTTGTTAAAACACGATCGTATATATACAGATTTGCTCTAAAATATACTGAAAACAACAGGGAGGTACTGAAGAAATATACGGAAGCCGGAGAGATGGGAAAATATCTCGATAAACAACCTCTTCTTGATCAGTTCGTTCAATATGCAACCGCCAATGGAATTAAAAAAGATCCGGCAGGATTAAAAATTTCAGGGACCATCATTCATACTCAGATAGAAGCATATATTGCCCGTAATATACTGGATAATAAAGGATTCTATCCCATCTGGGAAAAAATTGATACCACACTCAAATACGCTATTGAGTTTCTGAAAAAGTAAGTTGAGCCCCCTGAATGGGTGACCTCGTATCTTGTTACCCCCCTGCCCCCCTAAAGGGGGGTTTGTTCTCGTTTTTTAAGATATCTTTCTATATGTTCGCGGACAAGCCCCCCTTTAGGGGTGTTGGGTGGCAAAAAATCAGGAAAAAGAATTTACAAACTCCTTTATTACTTCCAGAGATCTTTGTTCTTCCTCCACAAAGCCCATATGTCCCGAATTTGTGAGAACAACAACTGTGGCATTGGAAGGAAGTTTCACTCTTGTCTGAATAAGTTCGCAGGGGATATAACTGTCCATTGACCCAAGCATCCACAGAAATGGAACTTTCCCCTCTTCCAGAAAAGATAACCTTGAAGGACGTATCATCATTCCGTTAAGCAGAGCGATTATCCCGTCACCAGGTAATAGTGCTGCAATATCTTTGGAACGCTGAAGTTCACCGGCAAACTTTTCAAGATTTGAAGGGGCAAACATCTTTATTACATTGTCAGGATACATAAGGTTCTTTTTCCCCATTTTCACTATCTCAATTTCGCGCTTTCTTTTATCTATTACGGCAGGAGGATCAGGAAATGGCTGCGAATGAAAAAGGCAATACCCTGCAAGCGAATCCGGAAAGAGCTCAAGGAAGGCCAGAGCAACATAGCCTCCGAGTGAATGGCCGGTGAGAAAGACTTTTTTAATATCAAGATAATCTATAAGCTCCTTTATACCAGTGGCTATAAACTCCATTCCGTGTACCTTCCCGTATACATCGGATAATCCATGACCAGGAAGATCAATTAAAATTACACGGAAGTCAGAGCTGAGTTTTTCAGCAAATCCGTTCCACACTTCAGATGATTCAAGGTAACCATGAAGAAGAACAATAGTAGCACCTCTTCCGGAATCGGAAAAGTGAATCCGTCCTCCTTTATAAGAAAAAAACATATCGATAAATTTTTTATTTTTGTAAAGGTAGCCAATAATCGGTTAATGAAATATCTCCAAAATGCTCGTTTTTAATTGTGATAATTAGCATTAAATTGTAAATCTGATTTAATAAATCTAACTTTGATAAACTTCCTTTTCTGGAAAAAAGATAAACGCTAAACATTTCATAACCAATGAGTAAAATTCTGTTTTCCTCAATATCCAAAAAATTTGTTATGGCCTTGGCGGGTTTATTCCTGCTCACCTTCCTGCCGGTTCATCTTTTTATAAACCTGATGCTGTTAAAAAGTGAATCCGGACCATTCAATACTGCTGCACATTTTATGGCAACCTTCCCTCTGGTAAAATTAATGGAGGTAGTCCTTTTTGGAGTGATCCTTATCCATATTTCATGGGGAGTTTTCCTTCAGATCCAGAATTGGCTCGCACGTCCTGTTGGTTATATGAGCAGCAACAAATCGGAAACATCCTTTTTCTCCCGTTTCATGATCTGGACAGGCGCTACCATTCTTACCTTTCTCATACTCCATTGGTTTAATTTTTATTTTATAAAACTCGGTCTGGTCAAAGGCAATGCTGAAGATTTTTATTCCGTCGCCCATAGTCTTTTTAAAATACCTGCATACGATATCATATATCTTACCTGTTTTACACTTCTTGGATTTCACCTTTTCCATGCTTTTTATTCCGCTTTCCAAACACTTGGCCTGAATCACAGGTTATGGAATCCTATCGTCAGACCTATTGCTTTAATCTATGCGATACTAATTCCTGCAGGTTTTGCATTTATTTCAATCTCATTATGGCTTTTCAGATAAATCCGAAAGGAAAAAATTATAATCATGGGTAAACTAATTTCTAAGATACCGGAGGGTCCGTTAGCAACAAAATGGACGAATTACAAGGCTTTTGTTAAACTTGTTAACCCCGCAAATAAGAAGAAACTTGAAATCATAGTTATTGGAACGGGATTGTCCGGAGCGGGAGCTTCTTCAGCACTTGGAGAACTCGGATACAGCGTAAAAACCTTTTGTTACCAGGACTCACCACGACGGGCACATTCTGTTGCTGCTCAGGGGGGAATAAATGCTGCAAAAAACTATCAGAACGACAATGACAGTACCTACAGACTTTTTTATGATATGATTAAAGGGGGCGACTTCAGAGCCCGTGAGGCAAATGTTTACAGGGCTGCCGAAGTAAGTAACCAGGTAATTGACCATTATACTGCATTGGGAGTACCATTTGCCCGTGATTACGGAGGAACTCTTGATACCAGGTCCTTTGGGGGAGTGCAGGTCTCCAGAACCTTTTACTCAAGCGGACAGACAGGACAACAATGTCTGCTGGGAGCATATTCTTCTCTAAACAGGCAGATAAAAAAAGGCAATGTTACCATGTATCCGCGCCGTGAAATGCTGGATCTGGTATTAATTGACGGAAAAGCCCGTGGAATTATAGCCAGAAATCTTATTACTGGTGAATTAGAAAGACATTCTGCTCACGCGGTGGTACTAGCCACCGGTGGCTATGGCACAATTTATTTTTTGTCTACCCTGGCTGTAAATTCAAATGCCTCAGCTGCCTGGAAAGCTCATAAAAAAGGAGCCTTCTTTGCCAATCCCAGTTTTGTGCAGATTCACCCAACTTCTGTTCCGCAACTAAATGAATTTCAGTCGAAACTTACACTCATGTCGGAATCTCTCCGGAATGACGGACGTATCTGGGTTCCGAAAACAAAAGGAGACATTCGGCCTGCAAATTCTATTCCTGAAGAAGAAAGAGACTACTACCTCGAACGAAGGTATCCTACTTTCGGCAATCTTGTCCCAAGAGATGTCGCATCCAGGGCTGCCAAAGAAAGATGCGATGCCGGTTATGGTGTCGGAGAAACGGGGCTTGCTGTCAATCTTGACTTCAGGGACGCCATAAAAAAACTTGGGAGAGCGGTCATAGAAAGCCGGTATGGTAATCTGTTTGACATGTACAAAACAATAACAGGGATCGATTCATATGAAGAACCGATGCGAATTTATCCGGCCGGCCATTACACAATGGGCGGATTATGGGTTGACTACGAACTTATGACCACAATTCCCGGACTATATTCGATTGGGGAATCCAATTTTTCTGATCATGGAGCAAACCGCCTGGGAGCCAGTTCTCTTATGCAGGCATCAGGCGATGGTTATTTTATTCTGCCAAACACTATTAATAATTATCTGGCAGATGAGATCCGTGTTCCTAAAATTTCAACTGAACGACCAGAATTTGAAGAGACTGAAAAAGCAGTTATTGAAAGACTTAATAAATTTATTTCAATAAAAGGAAAACAAAATGCCTCATCTTTTCATAAACGTTTGGGCAAGATTATGTGGGACCACTGCGGAATGGTACGGAATGAAGAAGGACTGAAGAAAGCGCTCACTCTGATAAAAGAATTAAAAGATGAATTCTGGAGAGATCTTAATGTTCCCGGCGGATCGGATGAGGTTAACCAGGAACTTGAAAAGGCAGGCAGGGTAGCTGACTTTTTTGAATTAAGCGAACTGTTGGTTAATGATGCCCTTGCAAGAAAAGAATCTTGCGGAGCGCATTTCAGGGAAGAATATCAGACACCTGAAGGGGAAGCTCTCAGAAATGATGATGAGTTCGCCTATGTTGCTGCATGGGAATTTGCCGGGGAAGGGAAACCTGCTATACTGCACAAGGAAGAACTTAAGTTTGAGGAGGTGGAGATGAAAGTAAGGAGCTACAAATAATGGCAAGCGGTACGCGGTTTGCGGTAAGCGGCAAAAAGAGGATATACATTTCCCGTATACCGCATACCACATACCTCACACCGCATACCCATATTAAAAAGACAAAAGATTCTTCTGAGTATTAACTTTTTTGAAAATCGGGAAGCATATGAAGCTTACACTAAAAATATGGCGCCAGAAAAATGCAAAATCCAAGGGTGGGTTTGAGACTTATCAGATGGATGACGTATCTCCTAAAATGGCATTCCTTGAGATGCTTGATGCTCTCAACAAAAAGCTTGTTGAAGAAGACAGAGATCCGGTAGCGTTTGATCATGACTGTCGCGAAGGAATCTGCGGGTCATGCGGAATGTACATTAATGGTCATCCACACGGACCAGTACCTGCAATAACAACATGTCACCTTTCCATGAGATATTTTAAGGAAAATGAGACCATCTGGATAGAACCCTGGCGGGCAAAACCCTTTCCGGTTATAAAAGACCTCATTGTCGACAGATCAGCTTTTGACAAGATCCAGATTGCCGGTGGATTTATCTCAGTAAATACCGGGGCCGCTCCCGAAGCCAATTCAATTCTTGTGCAAAAGGGAAAATCTGATGAGGCCTTTGAATCAGCTATTTGTATAGGGTGCGGTGCATGTGTGGCAGCCTGCAAAAATGCATCTGCAATGTTATTTGTTTCGGCAAAGATCTCACAGTTTGCTCTTTTGCCGCAGGGACGCATTGAGGCCAGGGAAAGAGTAAGAGCTATGGTTGATATGATGGATAAAGTCGGATTTGGTAACTGCTCAAATACAGGAGCTTGTGAAGCTCAGTGCCCTAAGGAGATCAAACTTGCAAATATCGCCAGAATGAACAGAGAATTCTATAAAGCATTCTGAAATATTACCCTTACTGAATAAATACATGGAATGAACCGGAAAAAATTTGTTAAACTTTTATCAGTTTCAGGCGGAGCACTTGCAGTTACATCCTTTCGCGGCTTTCCAGAGTTTATCAGTTCTCCAGAAAAGACTAAATATACTCCTGAAAAAAACAAAGAACTTTCAGCAGACGTGGTGATCTGTGGTGGTGGATTGGGTGGTTGCGCCGCTGCTATGGCTGCATTGAGAAATAATTTAAGTGTTATTCTGACAGAGGAGACAGACTGGATAGGAGGGCAGATAACTCAACAGGGTGTACCTCCTGATGAACATCAATGGATAGAGACTCATGGGTCAACAAAACTTTACCGCGATTTCCGAAACTCAATCCGGCAGTATTATAGTCGTAATTACCCTCTTACAGAAACAGCAAGAGCTAACAAATACCTGAATCCTGGCGATGGTTCAGTATCCCGACTGTGTCATGAACCCCGTGTGGCGCTGGCAGTACTTCGCGATATGCTTGCTCCATATATAAGTTCAAAAAAACTAGTATTACTGACTGATTATAAAATCTTTAGCGCTGATGTTACAGGTAATCAGGTTAACTCTTTAAAAGCAATTAACCAGATTTATGGAAATAGCATTGTTCTTTCAGCCCCATATTTTATTGATGCTACAGAACTAGGTGATCTGCTTCCACTAACAACAACTGAGTTTATTACAGGCACAGAATCCAAAAAGGATACCGGAGAGTTGCATGCACCTGAAAAAGCCAATCCTGAAAATAACCAGGCCTTTACTGTCTGTTTTGCCATGGACTATATTCCCGGTGAAAACCATGTAATTGACAAACCTGCCGACTATGAATTCTGGCAGAGTTATAAACCGAAACTGAATCCCGGGTGGCCTGGAAAACTTCTTGATCTATGCTATACAGATCCTATAACACTGAAACCAGTAGTAGTTGGGTGCAATCCTGAGGAGATTAATCCCACATCTTTATTTAATATCTGGACTTACCGCAGGATAATAAATAAAAATAATTTCGTTCCAAATACTTATCAAAGTGATATTACAATTGTTAACTGGCCTCAAAACGATTACCTGACGGGCAATCTGATTGGAGCCGGTCCTGAAGAGTTTAAGATACATGTTAGCAGAGCCAAGCAACTTAGTCTGTCCCTTTTATACTGGCTGCAGACTGAAGCTCCACGCCCTGACAAAGGTTATGGGTGGCCAGGAATAAGGCTTCGCGGTGACATTTTAGGTACAGAAGACGGCTTGGCCAAGTATCCATATATCCGCGAATCACGACGTATAAAAGCATTATTCACAGTCCGGGAGGAGCATGTCGGTCTTGAAAACAGATCTTTGATAACAGGCAAAACAAAAGATATTACTGCTGCTGATTTTTACGATAGTGTCGGGGTTGGTTATTACCGGATAGATCTCCATCCATCAACGGCAGGAACAAACTACATTGATGTTGACTCCCTCCCATTTCAGATTCCGTTGGGCGCGCTTATTCCGGAACGCATTGAAAATCTGATTCCTGCAAATAAAAATATTGGTACAACACATATTACAAATGGCTGCTACAGGCTACACCCGGTAGAGTGGAATATCGGAGAAGCTGCCGGCTCACTTGTTGCCCATTCCCTGAACAGGAGAGTAATTCCAAGAGTTGTGCGAGAAAATAAAGAATTGCTTGGGGAATTTCAGAATCTTATTCATTCCCAGGGAATCGAAACACAATGGCCTGAAAGATAATATTGCTTATCGCAGTTAACTTTGATGTTTCCAGCCTTGATTAAATTTAAGATATTGTATATTTGTCTTCGACTGACAATAATTACCTGTAAAACCACCTCTTTGTAAATACTTCTCAAAAAGAGGATTATTCATTAAATCATATAATAGATGAAAGCTGAACATTCACGCCGTGATTTCCTGACAAAATCAGCCCTGGCCGGAATGGCTACTCTGGCAGTTCCGTTAACAGCCTGTGCGAGCAATGAAAATACTCCGGCTCCTGTTAATTATCCTGAATCGAAATTAATAGTACCAAAGGGGAATGCTCTGACGATAACCGGAACGTTTCTGGATGAAATATCGCATGATATTCCTCATCAGAACTGGGGAGAAAAAGAATGGGATATTGAGTTCGGCCATATGAAAGCAATAGGCATTGACACTGTAATCATGATCCGTTCCGGATACAGAAAATTCATAACATTTCCTTCCGAATATCTTCTTAAGAAAGGTTGTTATATGCCCTCAGTTGACTTGCTTGATATGTATTTACGTCTCGCTGAAAAATACGGTCTGAAATTCTATTTCGGATTATATGATTCCGGGAGATACTGGGATACCGGTGATATGTCGTGGGAGATAGAAGACAATAAATATGTGATCGATGAGGTGTGGAAAAACTATGGCAGCAAATACAAGAGCTTTCAGGGATGGTATATCAGCGGCGAGATCAGCAGGAAAACGAAGGGAGCAATAGGAGCATTTCATGCTATGGGTAAGCAGTGCAAAGATGTTTCAGGTGGTCTTCCCACTTTCATTTCACCCTGGATTGATGGTTCAAAAGCGGTAGAGGCAGCTTCAGGAGATCTCACAAAAGCAAAATCTGTATCTGTTCAGGAACATGAAAAAGAGTGGGGAGAAATCTTCGATGGGATTCATGATGTAGTGGATGCATGTGCATTTCAGGATGGTCATATCGATTATGATGAACTCGATGCATTTTTCTCGGTAAATAAAAAACTGGCAGATAAGTATAAAATGAAATGCTGGACAAATGCGGAGACCTTCGACCGGGATATGCCGATAAGATTTTTTCCTATCAAGTTCGATAAACTCAGGTTAAAACTCGAGGCTGCCAAACGTGCAGGCTATGACAAAGGTATTACATTTGAATTTTCCCATTTCATGAGTCCCCAATCAGCTTATATTCAGGCAGGTCATCTGTACGACCGGTACAAAGAATACTTTAATATTAAATAATTATGAAGGAACATTCGAATCAGATAATATATGTTGTCTGGCTGTCAATAGTTGCTTCCCTGGGGGGATTTCTTTTCGGATATGATACGGCAGTAATATCCGGAACAGTGGATCAGGTTTCATTACAGTTTCACCTCAATAACATTACCAAAGGATGGTACGTCGGATGTGCTCTCGCAGGTTCTATCGCAGGTGTTATGGTTGCAGGTTCTCTGAGCGATAAATTCGGACGAAAAATAGTACTTCTTCTATCTGCGGTGTTATTTTCCATATCGGGAATAGGGTGTATGGTTGCAGGAAATGAGGTACAACTGGTCATTGCCAGAATTAT
>Ga0302164_10000124_pt1 | contig 28862 bp, 23 predicted proteins | sample I_Fen_E3_1_FD_193500 | JGI IMG/M metagenome (GOLD analysis project Ga0302164, IMG submission 193500) | Peat permafrost microbial communities from Stordalen Mire near Abisko, Sweden - I_Fen_E3_1 | ecosystem: Environmental > Terrestrial > Soil > Wetlands > Permafrost | place: Sweden: Abisko...
CTTGTAATCAGTAGGTCGTTGGTTCGATTCCGACAGGAGGCTCTTTAAAATCAGGGCGCTACAATCGTAGCGCCTTTTTTGCATTTTAGAAGCAAGTCGTTTAAGTTAGTCGATATGAAAAGTATTCTTCCTGCTTTCCTGTTATTAGCGCTCGTATCCTGCAACACGGATCGTGAAAAGGAAACGATTTCCAACTATGTGAGATTTATCTGGAGGGTCAAATCAGACAGCCGTTTTGAATTGAAAGAACTAAGGGAGACGGGAACGATCAAAGGAAAGGATTCACTTGAAATCCTATTTAAGCAGTTCAGCCAAGGAGAAAAAAAAGCATATTCAGCCGATTCATTAATTGCTGATTATGAGAAAGATGAGCTTTATAATTCCAATTTGCTTAAGAAAACAGAAGCCAAAATTGATTCTTTTAAGAAGATCAATTTAAGTGATAACACATTCTATGTTGAATATGTCAAAAGCCTCGAGCAGCTTAGAGACTTTACTGCTAGCCAAATTCGTGAACTAAGGGCAGAAAAATATTTGCTAAACAAATACAAAAGTGATCCCGATGAAGTTCTTTGCCGTCGAATTTTTTGTCGTTATAGAATAAAAAAAGAAGCCCCTGACACGACTTCAAGAATAGTCACTCAAATTTTTTATTTATCAAAGGATACAAGGCGGGTTTTGGTTGTCAAGCACGATTCTTCTGCAAATAAAAAACCCAGGCCGCAATAGCCTGGGTTTCCGTTTTAAAATATCCCTTGATTTAATTAATCATACTTGCTTCTACCTTTTCTTTTTCAGGTCTCAAGGCACGCACTGCTGCACCTGCTTGCCAGAGTTCGCTTTCACGTACTTCCTTTAATTCTTCTGCAAGTTTCTCGCGGTAGTCCGGCTTGCTGCAGGTATCGATGGTGCGTTTTGCTTCAGCTCCGCTGGCAACACTTTCATAGAGTTCTTTGAAAACTGGAAGAGTTGCTGCTTTGAATTTTTTCTTCCAATCCAATGCACCGCGTTGCGCTGTAGTTGAACAATTGGCATACATCCAGTCCATACCATTTTCGGCAACGAGCGGCATTAAACTTTGTGTTAACTCTTCCACGGTTTCGTTAAATGCTTCAGAAGGAGAGTGCCCTTTGGAGCGCAGCACTTCGTATTGCGCTTCAAAAATTCCTGCAATAGCGCCCATTAATGTACCGCGTTCTCCCGTTAAGTCTGAATAAACTTCTTTTTTGAAATCTGTCTCGAACAAATAGCCTGAACCAACACCAATACCTAATGCAATTGCTCTTGCTTTCGCTTTTCCGGTCGCATCCTGGAATACTGCATAGCTTGAGTTGATTCCTTTGCCTTGCAAGAATAATCTCCTTACAGAAGTACCAGAGCCTTTTGGAGCAGCAAGTATAACATCAATATCAGCCGGAGGCACTATGCCTGTTTGCTCTTTGAAAGTCACACCAAAGCCGTGTGAAAAATAGAGCGCTTTTCCTTTTGTCAGATGCGGTTTCAATGTTGGCCAAGTTGCAATCTGCCCTGCATCTGATAATAAATATTGAATTATAGTTCCTCGCTTAGCAGCTTCTTCAATGTCGAATAATGTTTCGCCAGGAACCCATCCATGTTGTATGGCTTTATCCCATGTCTTTCCACCTTTGCGTTGACCAACGATTACATTGAATCCATTGTCGCGCAGGTTCAGGGCCTGAGCCGGACCTTGCACACCATAACCGATAATGGCAATGGTTTCACTCTTTAACACATCCAATGCTTTTTCCATTGGGAATTCTTCACGGGTCACTACTTCTTCAATTGTTCCCCCGAAATTGATCTTTGCCATTTTTATTTTAGTTAATTGTTATTCGTTAATAGTTACAGTTATTAGTCTTAATTATAAGTATGTCTTTGCTTTACAGCGATGACGATTCCAGTTGCCCAGCTTTGCTTGGTTAGTTTCAGATCATTTCTCTGTTCAATATTTTTTATCAACTGCGTTGCTTTTTCTGCATGACCGTCAGGCCAATTTGGTTGAGGAAGCATATCATCAATAATATAGAGACCACCTTCATTGAGCATGGCAAGAGCTTCATCAAGCATCAGATACTTGCCGTGCCACGTGTCAGCAAAAATGTAGTCGAATTTATTATTCTTGTTTTGAGTAATCCACTCTCCTCCATCCAAACAAACAAGCTTAAGCCTTTCATCTTCCGCTAAATATTTCTCAGCGATCGATAGAAAATTTTTATCGTTATCAACGGACACCAGGGTGGAAGATTGATCCATTCCATCCAGAATCCATGAAGTAGAAAGGCCAGTGCCTGTACCAAGCTCTAAAAACTTTCCCGAGGGTTTTGAACCTGCCAATGTTCGCAGCAATGAACAAGTCAAAACATCCGATGCCATTGTAAAGCCTGAGTGCTTTGTTGACTTATCGATTTCAGCGTAAGCTTGGGGATATTGCTGTTTGATTGTGTCCTCCATACTTAATCCACATCTACAATTCGTTCGCTCAATTCAATATATGCAGTACTTCCATCGTGCACGGTCACTACATCGACTTCAATAAGTTTTTCTAATTGCAATTTGCATTTTTCAGCCAAATCGGTTGTGGTGTGCACCAACAGGATGATACCTCCTCTGCGAAAATCATTTTCATCTTCAAAACCCATCAATTTTTTGATGCGAACGCGTCTGCGATTGAGAATATTGATAATACGGTTAAGCACGGAAAAATTATTATCAGACGAAAGTTCTATGGTGAAGTCCTGTTTCATATGCTAATTATTTTTGTGGTGCTTCTAACAAAATATCACTTACCGATGCCCCAGCAGGAACCATGGGAAACACATTATCTTCTTTGCCCACTACAGCTTCAAGAAAATAAGGATCCTTCGAGTTTAACATTTCTTTGATTGCAGCAGCGAGGTCTTCACGCTTGGTCACTTTATTCGCTTTGATTCTATATGCCTCTGCTATTTTTACAAAGTCAGGATTATCCATTTCAGTAAATGAATAACGTTTGCCGTGAAACAGTTCTTGCCACTGACGAACCATGCCGAGGAAATTATTATTCAACACTAAAATCTTAATGGGGATTTTATACTGCATGATCGTGCCAAGCTCCTGTATCGTCATTTGATAGCCACCATCGCCAATCACCGCCACCACTTGTTTTGATGGCGCACCGTAAGCCGCTCCGATAGCAGCGGGCAATGCAAAGCCCATCGTGCCTGCACCACCGGAACTGATACTAGTGCGGGGATTTTTATATTCATAATACCGCGCCGTTGTCATTTGATGTTGACCAACATCAGTAACAACAACAGCTTCTCCTTTTGTAAATTCTGAAAGAAGGTGAACCACTTCGCCCATTACCAACGGACCGCTCGGATTAAACTCCTTTTGAATTATTTTGTCATTTTCAATTTCGTTGAGAGCGTGAAATTTGTCTAACCAATCTTTATGATTATTGATCTTGCATTTGTCAATCAAAGCACGCAAAGCTTCTTTCGCATCGGCGTGAACAGGTACGTGTGCTGGTATGATTTTACTGATCTCGGCTTTATCAATGTCGATATGAATCACCCTCGCCTGCTTGGCATACTTACTCACATTTCCCGTAACACGATCATCAAAGCGCATCCCGATGCCAATGAGCACATCACACTCATTGGTCAATACGTTTGGTCCATAATTGCCGTGCATTCCCAGGAAGCCTACATAATTTGGGTGATCGGTAGGGAACCCGCCAAGACCTAGTAGTGTACAAGCCACCGGTATCCCGGTCTTCTCTGAAAACGCAATTAATTCTTTTGTAGCACCTGAGAGGATGATTCCTTGGCCGGCAAGAATGTAAGGCTTTTTTGCATTATTGATCAATTGTGCAGCCTCATCAACCTGTGCATGTTGAAGTACTGGTCTGGGCCGATACGTGCGGATGCCTTCACACTTCTTGTATTCCGCGGCATCGATGATCTCATTTTGAGCATTCTTGGTGATGTCCACCAATACAGGGCCGGGTCTGCCAGTACGTGCGATATAAAAAGCTTTGGCAACTGCCGATGCAATATCTTTTGCTTCTGTTACTTGTACATTCCATTTTGTAACTGGGATTGTAGTATTCACAACGTCTGTTTCTTGGAACGCATCAGTACCTAGCAAATGCGCAAAGACTTGGCCTGTGATACAAACAATAGGAGTGGAGTCAATCAAGGCATCGCCCAGTCCAGTTACTAGATTAGTTGCGCCAGGCCCAGAAGTAGCGAGGGCAACACCAACCTTTCCGCTCACACGCGCAAAGCCTTGTGCAGCATGGACTGCACCTTGTTCATGACGAACTAAAATGTGGGTAAGTTTATCCGCATAATGATAGAGGGCATCATACACTGGCATGATCGCTCCGCCTGGATAACCGAAAATTGTCTCTACACCTTCCTCAACGAGTGAGCGAAGCAAAATTTCTGATCCGGAAATCCTTTCCGGCGAACTTTCTTTAACCGCAGCCTTTGGCTTTGGTTCAACCTTCGTCTGTAACGCATCCATCGGCAGCTGTTTTTACTTGTTTCGCATATTTGTACAACACTCCGCTTTTTACTCTCAACGCCATTGGCTTGTAGTGTGACCTTCGTATGGCCAATGTCTTTTCTTCCACTAATAAATTCAATTGGTGTTTTGTGATGTCGATCTCAATCCAATCACCATCTTCGACCAAGGCAAGAAGGCCACCATCAAAAGCTTCAGGTGTGATATGACCAACTACAAATCCATGTGTGCCTCCTGAGAATCTTCCATCCGTGATAAGTGCTACAGTTTTTCCCAGACCTGACCCCATGATTAATGAAGTAGGCTTTAGCATCTCAGGCATTCCTGGAGCACCCTTTGGTCCCGCATAACGAATGACTACTACGTCACCTTCTTTTATTTTCTTTGATTGAATTCCTTCGAGCACTTCCATCTCACCATTGAATACCCGTGCTGTTCCTTTGAAACGAGTGCCCTCCTTACCGGTGATTTTTGCAACAGCGCCTTTCTCGGCAAGGTTGCCATAAAGAATTTGGATGTGTGCCGTCTTCTTGATGGCTTTCTCGATGGGGTAGATAATATCTTGTTTGCCAAAATCAAGGGGCACGATCTCTTTCAAATTTTCTGCTATTGTCTTTCCTGTAACAGTGATGCAATCGCCATGCAGATAACCCTTGCTCAAAAGATATTTCATCACTGCGGGGGTGCCACCAATTTTATGCAAGTCTTCCATCAAGTATTTTCCACTTGGTTTAAGATCGGCTATCAATGGAGTTTTGTCGGAGATGCGTTGAAAATCTTCCTGTGTAAGTTTCACACCCACTGATTTTGCCATGGCGATCAAGTGAATTACTGCATTTGTAGAGCCACCTAATGCCATCACTACGGTCAACGCATTTTCAAATGCTTCAAATGTCATGATGTCTCTTGGTTTCAAATCTTTCTCTAACAAAACGAGAATTGCTTTTGCAGCCTCGACGCACTCGTTCGACTTCTCCTTGCTTAGTGCCGGATTCGAAGAAGTGAATGGCAATGCCATGCCGAGTGCTTCAATCGCTGATGCCATTGTGTTTGCGGTGTACATGCCGCCACAAGCACCAGCACCAGGACAGGAATTTTGAATGATACCTTTGTAATCTTCGTCTGAAAGTTTATCAGCTAATTTTTCACCCAACGCTTCGAAGGCTGAAACGATGTTCAACGATTTCCCTTTCCAGTGGCCGGCAGCAATTGTTCCACCATAAACCATAATGGAGGGACGATTTAACCTGCCCATCGCGATAAGCGAACCCGGCATATTTTTATCACAGCCGACTACCGCAATCAATCCATCATAATATTGCGCACCGCATATCGTCTCAATAGAATCGGCAATCACTTCACGGCTCACTAATGAATAACGCATTCCCTCTGTGCCATTGCTCATCCCATCACTAACGCCAATCGTATTGAAAATCAATCCTACCAGCTCTTGATCCCAAACTGCTTGCTTCACCTCAGAAGCCAACGCGTTGAGATGCATATTACAAGAATTGCCATCAAAGCCAGTGCTCGCAATTCCTACCTGTGCTTTTTTAAGATCGTGTTCGGTTAAGCCGATAGCATAAAGCATTGCCTGCGATCCTGGCAATGTCATGTCTTGAGTTACTGTCTTACTATATTTATTCAGTTCCATTCTGTTCTCTTTGTTTTAGCTGCTACAAGCTCCTGCTTTGTGCAGTTTTTTCTTTTGACTACAAAATTCTAACTCCTAACTTCTTTTAAACAATTACGTAAGCATGGCTCTTCTCCATGACAATATTTTTATAGGCCTCCTGAACAATCAATCCAAGAGATGATGCCCAAGGCTTATTAAGTCTTTGTCCTTCAATAGAACCGACTGCAGAAATCTGTGCAGCGGTACCGCAGAAGAATGCACTATCGGCTTCGAACAATTCTTCCGGTTTAAATAGTTTTTCTTTTACGGGTAAATCCAGCTCACGGCAGATGTCTAAAACGGTTTGTCTAGTAATACCAGGCAAAATATTTCCTACAGGAGGTGTATAAAGGACACCGTCTTTCTCATAGAAGAAATTTGAACCAGGGCCCTCTGCCACGAAACCATTAGGATCAAGCATAATGGCTCCATCAAATCCTCGTTGTTTGGCTTCGGTAAAAGCAAGGACTGAGTTGACATAATGGCCACAAACTTTGGCTTCCAGCTTCGTGCTTTTGGGGTTAGGGCGCTGATAGGAAGATATGCATACAGATGCTTCGGTATGGTTAAAGTACTTGTCCCACTCATAGGCAGAGATCATCAACGATGAAACATGAGATGAAGTGAGCGTCAGGTTTTCTCCTGCCATAACAAGAGGGCGGATGTAGGCGTGAGAGAGACTATTTTTTTCGAGTACTTGATAGCTGATTTGCGTAAGTTCTTCAACGGTGTAATGAACTGGAATCCCTAATATTTCACAACTTCTTAGAAGCCTTGAAAAGTGCTCGTAAGGCTTAAAAATTTTCGTTCCGTGAATAGTGTTGTAAGAACGAATTCCCTCGAAAGCTCCATACCCGTAATGAAGTGTTTGACTAAACAAACTTGCTCCAGCATTTTTTGCTTTTACAAATTTGCCATCCAAAAAAAGTATTGAGTCTTCGTTATAATATTCCATGATTTATTTTGAACAATCGTTAGTTTGCGCTCATCTCTATAAAACAAAACCGCCCCGAAAAATCGAGGCGGTTGAAATTTTTTTGTTATGAATTAACTCACCTCTTCTTTTCCTTATAAAGAATAATATCACTGACGAGTTCAAGTGAACTTGTTTTTAAAGTAAAAGGATTGGTGATTGTATTTGTCATGTTATAAATACTCCTACAACGTTAAGAAAAATTTGTGATCAGGAATCAATTAGCGATAAAAAAATTATCGATTCTGTAAACAAGTGTTAGGTAGTTGAATCAACTTTTTTTGTGAGATATTCTTCAAAGTTCAAATTAATTGTTCGATCTTCGTGCGGAAGAATTATAGAACAATCGCCCTGCTCAACCATCGTGTTTTGGCAGGGCGATTGTCGTTTAAAACTAGTCCGTACAAACTAACGATTGTTGTGAATTCTGGTCCAAAAACAATTTTTGAAAAAATCTGGGACGCTCATGTGGTGAAGCGTGCCGAAGGTTATCCCGATGCCCTTTTTATTGATCGCCATTTTATTCATGAAGTCACAAGCCCACAAGCATTTGACGGATTGCGTAAAAGAGGTATAAAAGTTTTCAACACATCTCGAACAACTGCCACTGCTGATCACAACGTGCCTACAAAAGACCAGCACCTTCCTATTAAGGAAGCCTTGTCTCGGCACCAGGTTGAAACGTTAAGAAAGAATTGCAAAGACTTTGATATTGAGTTGTATGATCTCGGTCATCCGTATCAAGGCATTGTACATATCATCGGTCCTGAGTTGGGGTTAACTCTTCCTGGAATGACAATTGTATGTGGTGATAGCCATACGTCAACACATGGCGCGTTTGGAAATATTGCGTTTGGTATTGGTACAAGCGAAGTCGAACAAGTGTTAGCTACACAATGCATTTTGCAATACAAACCCAAGACCATGAAGATTGAGATTAATGGCAAGTTGGGTAAGGGTGTGGTCAGTAAGGATATTATTTTATATATCATTTCTAAGATATCAGCCAGTGGTGCCACTGGCTTTTTTGTTGAGTATGCGGGAGACGCGATTCGCAGCCTTTCGATGGAAGCGCGCATGACGATTTGCAACATGAGTATTGAAATGGGTGCACGCGGTGGATTGATCGCTCCCGATGAGATTACTTTCAACTACATAAAGGGAAGAAAATTTGCTCCGCAGGGAAAAACATTTGATGTAGCGATTGAGAATTGGAAGAAACTAAAGACCGATGAAGGCGCTCGCTATGATCAAGTATTGACTTATGATGCAGCCGACATAGCACCAATGATCACGTACGGAACTAATCCAGGGATGGGAATGAAAGTAACCGACCGTATTCCTACAGCAGCAGAATTAAAAGACATCAACGAACAAGCTTCCTTTAAGAAGTCGCTTGAATATATGGGGCTTGAGCCAGGTTCTGAGTTGCTTGGCAAAAAAGTAGACTACGTTTTTATTGGAAGTTGCACTAATGCACGTATTGAAGATTTACGATTAGTGGCGGGCATGGTGAAAGGAAGGACAAAAGCTAGCGATGTTGAAGTGTGGGTAATCCCTGGTTCAAAACAGGTAGAAGCACAAGCAAAGAGTGAAGGCCTTGACAAAATTTTTGAAGCAGCAGGCTTTGAATTAAGAAGCCCTGGCTGTTCAGCTTGCCTCGGCATGAATGAAGATAAGGTACCTCCTGGAAAATATTGCATCAGCACCAGCAACAGAAATTTTGAAGGAAGACAAGGGCCAAAGTCAAGGACTTTTTTGGCGAGCCCGCTGAGTGCTGCTGCGGCAGCAATAACCGGTAAAGTAACAGATGTTAGAAGCCTCATCCCCGACCCTTCTCCACAGGAGAAGGGAGTTGAGGTTTACGAAAAATAAATTAAAATAAATCCAGAAGTCCCTCTCTTTTGGAGAGGGACTTAGAGTGAGGCTATGAAAGAAAAATTTATAACATTAAAATCAACGGCAGTTCCTGTTGCTGTTGAGAATATTGACACCGATCAAATTATCCCTGCACGCTTTTTAAAAGCAACAACGCGCGAGGGATTTGGCGATAATCTTTTTCGCGATTGGCGATATGATGCCAACAACCAACCCATCACTGATTTTGTTCTGAACAACCCAAAATACTCGGGAAAGATTTTAGTAGGCGGAAAAAATTTTGGATGTGGAAGCAGTCGCGAACATGCGGCATGGGCGATTCATGATTTTGGTTTTAAAGTAGTGGTGTCCAGTTTCTTTGCTGACATTTTTAAAAATAATGCATTGAACAACGGACTTTTGCCGGTAGTTGTTTCTGATGATTTCTTGAAGAAAATATTCGAGACAATCTCTAAAAACCCCAAAACCGAAATCGAAGTTGATTTACAAAATCAAACCATCGGGTTTGACGGTCAGGAAGAGAAATTTGAAATCAATCTTTATAAAAAAACATGTATGATCAATGGCTACGATGACATTGATTACTTGTTAAGTCTGAATAAAGAAGTAAGGGAATTTGATTTCGCGCATTCATGAAGAAGAAAATTGTCATTCTACCTGGTGATGGTATCGGCAAAGAAGTGACAGCCGAAGGAAAAAAAGTATTGGAGACTATTGCTTCCTTATTTGATCATGAGTTTGAATTTGATGAGGCAACGATTGGTCATGATGCCATTGAAGCAACTGGAAATGCATTGCCGGATGAGTCTCTCACTAAATTGAAGAACTGCGATGCAATTTTATTCGGAGCTGTTGGCCATCCTAAATATGATAACGATCCGACTTTGAAAGTAAGGCCAGAACAAGGCTTACTAAAAATGCGGAAGGAGCTTGGACTTTATGCAAACCTGCGACCGATAAAATTGTTTGATGAATTGTTGGGTGCATCTAGCATCAAGCCAGAAATATTGAAAGGCTCCGATATTCTCTTCTTCCGTGAGTTGACCGGTGATGTTTACTTCGGTGAGAAGGGCAGGAGAGATGACGGCAAAACAGCTTTTGATCTCATGATCTATCAACGCTATGAAGTTGAGCGGATCGCCCACAAAGCTTTTCTGGCAGCTAGAACCAGAAAGAAAAAAGTAACAAGTGTTGATAAAGCCAATGTACTCGAGAGCTCAAGGTTGTGGCGTGAAACGGTGCAAGAGATTGGTAAACAATACCCTGATGTGCAACTTGAGCACCAGTTTGTAGATTCAGCTGCCATGAAGCTCATTCAAAACCCAAGAAGTTTTGATGTAGTGGTCACCGGAAATTTGTTTGGTGATATTCTCACCGATGAAGCTTCACAGATCGCTGGATCGATGGGTATGTTGGCATCGGCATCCGTTGGTGATTCAGTTGGGTTGTATGAACCTATCCACGGAAGTGCACATGACATTACAGGAAAAGGGATTGCTAACCCGCTCGCTTCAATTCTGTCGGTGGCGTTGTTGCTTGATATCTCATTTGGTTTGAAAGAAGAATCAGAATTGGTGATCAAGGCTGTTGAAGAAACATTGAAGCAAGGTTATCGCACGGTTGATATCGCTGATAAAACTATCCCCAAGGAAAAAATATTGAACACCCAACAAATGGGAAGCTTGATAATTCAGCAATTGGAAAAAGTAAGTAAAGAAGTGGCACGCATTTAAAATACAGATTTATGGCTCAAAAAATTCAAGTATTCGATACCACTCTTCGCGATGGCGAGCAAGTACCCGGCTGTCAGTTGAGCACGGAGGAAAAGGTAATCGTGGCGAAAGAGCTCGAAGCCCTTGGCGTTGACGTGATCGAAGCCGGCTTTCCGATTTCAAGTCCAGGTGATTTTCTATCTGTAGTAGAAATTTCGAAGGCAGTAAAAGAACCGGTTATCTGTGGTCTTACGCGCGCAAAGAAAGAGGATATTGATGTAGCGGCCGAAGCACTGCATCATGCCAAGCGCGGTCGCATTCACACGGGTATTGGGTCGAGTGATGTACACATAAAAAATAAATTCAAATCAACTCGCGAAAAGGTATTAGAGCAAGGTGTGTCAGCGGTGAAATATGCCAAAAGCAAAGGTCTTGAGGTTGAGTTTTTTGCTGAAGATGCTGGTCGTGCTGATCTTGCGTTCTTAGCACAAATGACCGAAGCGATCATTGCAGCGGGTGCGGATGTAGTGAATATTCCAGACACCACTGGCTATTGCCTTCCTCACATGTACGGAAAACGAATTCAATATTTGTTTGACAATGTAAAAAATATTGACAAGGCAGTCATCTCTGTTCATTGTCATAATGATTTGGGTATGGCAACAGCGAACACGATAAGCGGTGTTATGCACGGAGCACGTCAGGTGGAAGTAACGATCAATGGAATAGGGGAGCGTGCAGGGAATACTTCACTGGAAGAAGTTGCCATGATCTTTCAAGTGCACAAAGAATTAGGTTTTGTTACCGGCATTAAATCCGAAAAAATTTATCCGATCAGCAAGTTGGTTTCTAAAATGATGCGAATGCCTGTGCAGGCGAACAAAGCGATCGTTGGAGCAAATGCATTTTCTCACTCTTCAGGAATACACCAAGACGGGTTCTTAAAACACGCTGAGAATTACGAAATTATTAATCCAGCTGATGTTGGTGTTCCTTCTTCATCCATTTTACTTACGGCCAGAAGCGGGCGGGCGGCCTTGAAACACCGGATGGAATTATTGGGTTACAAATACGGGGGAGAAGAACTCAACACGCTCTATGAAAACTTTCTCATCGTTGCTGATGAGAAGAAGGAAGTGAACAACGAGGACCTGATTATGCTTGTAGCAAACTTACCCGTCTTGCATCGCTAAGCATCTTCAAGATTTAGCCGATTTAATAGTTGGCTCTTCAGTTGAATGTTCTCTTTCTGTAAAAATTCAGTTTTAATTAGGAGGCCACCTAACGACGTAATTATTTATTTACCAAGCTCTCATTCAAAGTGAGAGAAGGCCTCTAAGGTTATTTCCTATTTCTTTTATGCCCCATGTGCGGATTGCGAAAACTTGGGATAGCCAGCAAATAATATTGCACTCCAAAACCGATGTTTACATCAAAACCGTTAATTGGGGAATAGTAAGCTCCGAACGTTGGGCCAACACCCCAATTATTTGGATTTATCGCTCCTTTCTTCTTGGGTGCTGGCTGCACGTTTGGGATTTTAGGATTTGTCCAAACAGTATCTGAATGGACGAAATGTTTAATTCTTATTGTATCATACCGATAGATTATTGTATCGCGGTAAATGATTCTTCTAATCACTGAATCTTTAGTCGCCTTCTGTGAAAAACAAATGGAGCAACTGAGGAGGAATAAAATAGTGATTGCACTCTCTTTCATAATGTTCGGTTGAAAAATGAAAGTTATTAAACAAATCTGAACCTCCATGCAGGTCAAGAAGTAATTGCGTAACTGTTGATGTCACGGTGCTGGTTGCAAGCGGGAAGCAATCCGACAAATTGTGAGAGCCAGAAAAATACGAGACACTCACCGGGAAAAATACATCACGAACGCGGGAATAACCCCGTGTTTTTTTTCTTGACTGCTTTTTATGTTTGCGCCCTGCGACATAAAACATGCACACACTAATTTATTTGTTGACCTATTTTTTTGTGCCGTGGCATGAGCCGTCTCTTGGCTTGCACGCACCATCAGTGCAGGCGCACGGATCAACCGTTAGTGAGCACCGGCCAATGGTGCATTGGCACGTATCATTCGTCACCAGGCACGGGCCTTGGGTGCGTTCGCACCGGTCGGCCGTAAGGCGGCAAGGGTCATCGGTGCCATTGCCCCGGGCGAGCGTTAACCCGCACGGATCATCAGTGCGGGAGAACCAATCAGGCATCACTACGCACGCACCATCGGTGCGGCCGCACGAGCTGTCGGTGCGCATGCCACGGGCACCCTAAAGGGCTGAAAAGTGGCTTAATCTACCCAAAAACACATTTTTTTAATAATAAACATTTATACTTCATCCTTATGGCAAAGAACAATTATTTACCCCGTGCTGACAAAGACAGGGCTGTATGGCTCAATAACTTTAGTGGCAAATTCGCAACGGCCTCAACGGGCTTAGGTTTTCTTGCGGCCGATGTTACTTCTGTGAACAACGATGCAGCTATGTATAATTACCTCATCAACCTGGTGGAAATATTTACCACTGCAAAAGAGCAGCGGGTAAACTACAAGAACCTGATCAAAGACGGTCCCTTGGGTAGCCCCGGTGGCACATTGCCAGTTGCACCTACAGTGGCAGCCGCACCAGCAGCAGTGGCACCTGGCATTTTTCCACGCATCGCTCAGTTAGTGCAGCGCATTAAGAACAGCCCGACTTATACTGAGGCCATCGGCCGCGACTTGGGCGTGATCGGTGCCGAGCAACTCATGGATGCAACTATCGTAAAGCCTGTACTAAAATTAGTCTTTAAAGGAGGGCAAGTGGAAGTGCAGTGGGTGAAGGGTGATGCTGATGCCGTACACATTGAAACGGACAAGGGCACGGGCACATGGCAGTTTTTGGCAATTGATACCGTGCCGCACTATCCTGACACCACACCCATTACTGCACCGGGCGTGTGGAAGTACCGCGCCATGTATATGGTAAATGACGAGCGCGTGGGCCAGTGGAGTGATGTGGTGAGTATTACTGTTGGGTGATGCATGACTAAAGATACCTGCAAGGCTGAGTTTAGCCTTGCAGGTTCTTCTTACTTCTGATAACAACAAGTTGCGCCTATTCCCTATTTTTGATGGTATAGGCGCAACTAATTTTTAATTATGATGCACTACTATATCAAAAACCACCACGGAGAGAAGCGACTATTTGTTCAATTTCCATACCACAGGGAAACCATTAACCAACTGAAAAAAATTACTGCTTGCCTTTGGAGCAAAAGCGAAAAAGCATGGCACGTGGAAGTCAGTAACCAGGTTTTTGAGAAGTTAAAAAAAGCGTTTCCCGAAATGCGGCCATTACAGCCAATAGCCGATAAAGAGTTCTCAATAAATAAGGCGAGGCCAGAAAAAGCTGCTGCGAAAAAACAAACCGTGAAGGCTGTTTGCTATCGGCCTGGCCGCTACCGTGTCATCGCTTTTTATAACCCACTATTAGTGGAAGTACTGAAATCATTTCCATATGCCACTTATGATAAACCCAATAAATGGTGGAGCGTGGCCATTGACGAGCGGCAAAAAAAAGCACTTGAAGATTTTTGCAAAGCAGCGGGCATGAACCTGCAATGGGAACATGCTGTGAAGCCGGGAACGCTGAAGCCGAGGCCACAAGCTTTTGAAATACCTAACTACCGCACCTGCCCCGATGCCATGATGCAAAAGCTTGAAACCATGCGCTACTCACCCAAGACAATAGAGGCTTATAAACAACTGTTTGAAGAATACATTAATTATTATCCGGCTAAAAAGATTGACGATATCACCGAGCCGGAAATAGTTGCCTACGTACGTTACCTGGTGCAAGAAAGGGGTATCTCTTCGAGCTACCAAAACCAGGCAATTAACGCTATCAAATTTTATTACGAAAAAGTAAAGGGCGGGGCACGAAAATTTTATCAATTAGAGCGACCGCTCAAAGAGCAAAAATTGCCCACCGTGCTATCGGTAGAAGAAGTGCAAGAAATGATAAGGGCTACTACCAATCTGAAGCACAAAACGATAATCATGCTGTGCTACTCGGCCGGCCTTCGGCTAAGCGAGCTGCTGAACCTGCGCCCCACTGATGTGGACAGCGACAGGATGCAGTTAAGCATAAAGGGCGGCAAGGGAAAGAAAGACCGCTACACGCTGCTATCAGAAAAACTTTTGCCGCTATTGCGCGAATATTATAAAGCATACAAACCACAGGAGTATCTTTTTGAAGGCCCCGATGGAGGCCACTACAGTGAACGCAGCATACAAACAGTGGTGAAAGATGCCTTGCAAAAGGCAAGCATAAAAAAGAAGGCAACAGTGCATACCCTACGGCATAGCTTTGCCACCCACCTGCTGGAGAATGGCACTGACTTGCGCTATATACAATCATTGCTGGGGCATAGCAGCAGCAAAACCACCGAGATATATACACATGTAACGAGCAAGGCATTGAGCGGCATAAAAAGCCCGCTCGACAGCTTGGATTTTTAACAGCGAATAAGTAGCATTGGCTTATGAAAACAATTTTAACAAGAGTGAGGGGTGTTGTGCAAAGTATAAGTAGACACTCTTCTATAAGTGAAATAGGCGCAACTTTGTTGCGTCTTCAGTAATGTTGGCTGCTATGCCTCGGGACAGTAGGACGACCTAAAACAGAAGAATTGAAAATACTTTTAGCCATCGGGACAGTTTATTTGTTACTAAACATTTTCGTGACAATTCGTATCAACAAGTCGGACTATTCGAATGAGGAAAGACGGGCACTGCACAAAAGACTGATTTGGTTAATTCCTTTCCTTGGACCATTTCTAATCTTTGGTTATTGGACAAAGTCAAAACCAAAATTCGAGACGATGACAAAAGAACAAAGAGAGAAAAAAAAGGGGGACTTTTACGAAAGCGGCATTGGACTAAATAGTTGACGACAGACGGCACAGCAGCCAACAAAATGCATAATCAATGGCGGGGTTCAGTATAAATTTGTAGTTTAGTTTTTCAAATTACGTTTGGTATCGTGGGACAGTTAGGCGCTTCGAATTCCCGCCACTGCTTATGCACCAACGTTGGTGGCAAGCACTCTTGGAAAAATAATTTTGCATCAAAGTCTTTTTCTTGTTGACGTGGGGGAAGCGCGGGCATGGAACTCACGCTCAAAACTTTTTCACAGGCGAGGACTGTTGGGATTTATATCCCGCTCATAAGCAAGTGGGGTTTGATAAGTTGCCGGCCACCAACAAAATGCTTTCGCAAGGCGGGACGGCTTCTGAACTTGAAAAATATTTGCTTTTGTTTAACTTGGCATGCGCGACAAGGTGAAGCTGTTAACTTCCGCCCTGCCGTAAGCACAGGCCGTTGTGTGCCATTCCTTTTTAGGACAGAGTTACCATGAATATATTCCAGACAATTGCAGCTTACTTCATTGGACTCAAAATCGCACTTGCGGTTGACAAATCAATTCGACAGTTCCCAAATATTGACAGGGGAGTGATTCATACATATTTGAGCAGGAAAGATATTTGGAGTCGAGAACTTTACAATGACATTAAGAAAAGAATAATTGATGGTTTTGATAAAAGGGTAAATGTCTATGAACTCGACCGCCTTGGTGACAAGTACTTATCCTTTTTCCAAGAGATATTTCCAGAGGACGAAGGACAAGAAATAAAGGAAAAGATAAAAAAAGGACGAGTTGAATTATTCGCACAACAAATGATTGATGCTAATCGATCATTGAGTCCAGACGGAGTTGATGAAATTGTTTCGAAAAGCTTGGAGATGGGAATTGTTGACCTTAACACGGTTGACAAAGTTAAGACCAAGTTTGAATACAATGTTTTAAACTGGGAATTGCAAAATGGAATATTTCCCAATCACGAACCCGATTTTATTCTTCAAAAAGATGAGCAATGCATTTATAAGAACAGGTCAGCGGAGCTATTGGAACGTAAACAAATAACTACGAGAGTGAATTATGCAGGCCCGAAAGTTCGAATGAACATCATGAAAGGAGTTAGTTACAGTGTGGGTTCATACAGTGTAAGTCAGGAGAAAGAAACTGTTAATCAATCCAAGGGCGTTGGGACTCTTAATCTAACAACCAAAAGAATTCTCTTCAAGAATAACGACAAGAACTTAGCAATTCCGTTGAAATCAATTATTGACGTTGAACCTTTTAGTGACGCGGTTAAGATAATTCGTTCGAGTGGAAATCCTTTAATATTTAAAGTCTTTGATGGAGTTAGATTTTCTCAATACTTAAGCGGTGCAATAGGGTTTTCAAACTCCGGTTCAAGAGGACAAATTGAGAATCAGAAAGGTGTTCAATTCATTGTGACAACAAGTGAACCGAAAAGGACTAAAGAAGAAATTAAAGAGCAGTTAGAGTATCAAGAAAAATACCCTAAGTGGACTAGTTCTCAGAAAACCTTGGGCCAATGTTTCAGAGCAAATAGAATTGAGCCATTAAAAGTAGGAACGACAGAAATGGTCTATTACAAAACCGACAGGTATGCAGAGCTATTTGGACGAGGTAAAGATTGTAGCTATTTCCCAGGCTATGGACAGATTTTCAATCGCAAATTTAGGATTTGGTATCAAGACTATAACTCAAATGACATTCAAGGTATTCGAGAATACTTTGACATTGGGACAGAATATCAAGCTCCCATTTTTGCTGACGAAATATCGGACGGACACCGAATTCATAACGAGTTAGAAAGAAAAAAGGGTTACAAACGACTCTTTAACGTAAGGGTTGACAAGACGAGACGAACTTGGTACGCAGGACTTGAGGAACTTGAATTTACTGGAATAATAACTGACGGTGAAAGAGAAGTAGAGTGAGTGAAAAAGGAACGGCACACAACAAAATGTATAAAACATGGCTGGGGCGCAGTGTGACTTTGTAGTTTGGTTTTCTTAATTTCGTTCGGTCACGTGGGACAGGACGCAGCTTCGTAAACCCAGCCACGTTTCATACATAAACGTTAGCTGCAATTGCTTATGGGAAAAATTCCAGACGAAGTTAAGTTCGGACACAATGCCAAAGGAGAAGTGATCGACTATGGCTATGTTAGAGCTGTTTCCGACAATACTGAGTTGATAGATCTGCTACGAATAAGACTTGAAACATTTTTGATTAATCAAGTTCAGCCTTTACAAAAGAGCAGATCACCCTTTCCCCTGACTGTTATGACATGCGTTGGAATTGAAACTCTTGGAGAAATATTTATTCCAGAGGACAAGGACGATTCCTCCTTTCAATTTGTTGAAATTTCAAAAAAGCTAAACCAGATATTTGGTAGGAAGCTGTCAAAAAAGTACGAGAAAAAACTAACAGAACTTTGGAGCAACAAGGATCTTAAGAATATTGACTGCTACGGGAAGGTGTTGTACCGCTTCTTTAGAAATACCATGATTCACGGCTATCAAGGGAAAGGTGTATTTCTTTCATACGAAGACTTGGACAAAATAGAAGTCGATGAAGAGACAAGTTTCATTAAAATGAACCCAGACTGGTTTTGGAACAGCTACAAAGACGCATTTGATAAGTTATTCGCAGACGCAAAAAAAGCTCAAGAAGCAAACGCGATGCGAAAGAATTGTCTGAAATACATAAATGAGTATTTACTGGGCAATATTGTACTTAACAAGTGAGTGAATAAGCAACAGCAGCTAACAATGCATATAAATCATGCCGGCAGAGTTTGATGATTAATTATTAATTTGGTCTGCCGGCACGCTTTATATGCGAACGTTACCGGCAATGCCCTGACAAAGACTAACAGTTAACAATATGGGATTCACGAAAGCTCTATTCTATCCAACCATCGACATTGAAAATGAAGACTGGTTAAAATCTGCCGTTCTTTTTTGGGACGAGATAAGCACAATTGTTCCGGTTTCAATTGACAATCCCTACCGACAAAATACAACTCAGTACCTTGCTGACGAGGGAATATTACGACCGGAGAGAGTAGGTTCCGGGACTGAGTTGGTTGAAGACCTCGCAGTTGACACAATGAATTATTTGAACACTAATGAGGGATTTCAACTACTAACGCAGGGACGGGGTGGAAGTTCGGTGATCCACAGAGACAAATTGCCAAGAGAGATTGGTCGACTATTTGGTATTCATCCAGACAAACTTCCTTCCGAGATTCGGTATCAACTAAGAGATTCATTAAGGGGAGACGGTTTTTTTAATGTGAATTCGAGTTTTGCGATTTTTTATATGACGCTTCTGGCAAACAAGATATGCGAACGGACTTCACTTGCTTTACTGACAGATGATAACTTGACATCCAACCTAACCGACAAAGTTCGCCTTGATAATCAAGTCGCGATTGGCGGACGTAGAGAATACGACTTCGATAGATTCAGACAAGACGAAAGGTACATTCATCTTGCGCAAGGACTACTTACCAATTTAGTAATTGAGGGAATTCGGTTTTCTGAATCAACATCACTAGTGGATATTGTTGACTTCAAAAAGAAACATCGTGACGAACTTGGACTGTTTAGAACAAACATTGCAAAGCTGACTCAAGGTGTTTCAAAGGATGCTCCGTATGAGACAGTTAGAAGGCAAGTAGAGGACATATACAAAGATGAATTTCTTCCGGCTTACAATACTTTCAAAAAAGCTTTAAAGGGATCTGGGATAAAGTGGACATCGGACAATTTTATGAAAGTTTCATTGATATCTACTGGAGCAACTGCTTTACCCATGGCACTACTTGGACTTTCACTACCACAAGCCTTGATAGCTGGAGCTGGTGTTTCACTCGTGACATCTTTGGTTTCTTACAATCAAGACAAACAGGAAAGATTGAGGACAAACCCATATTCATATTTGTTATCGGTGGACAAACAATTATAGAGTGTGGACAAGGGCACAGCCGGTAACAAAATGTATAAAACATGGCTGGGTTCAGTGTAAATTTGTAGTTTAGTTTTTCAAATTACGTTTGGTCACGTGGGACAGGACAGCACTTCGAAAACCCAGCCACGTTTCATACACAAACGTTACCGCCAATGCCCCCGGTTCCGCGGACAGTGACGGAGTAAACGATAAAAATTTGTTTCCGCAGACAAGAAAGTAAACGTGGACGGGAAAAAATAATAAACGAGCGACAGGGATTTAATAAATGTACGGTGGACAACAAAGAAAGAGATATGAAAGCCCCCGCGCTGGCAACTTGGAGAGATTCTCACCCACGCTTTTGGCACATGCCATTGCCGCACATGCCCACTCGCAACCCAAAGCAATGCCAAGAGCCAAACCCACGCTCAACACCGAACAAAGAAATTAAAGCCGAAAATGTTATTTTGCAGTTAGTATGAAATTACTCGTGTTCCACATTTTTGTCTTGGCTCCATTCATTCTGTGGGCACAGATAAAGACACCTGAAACTCCGACTTTCAAAAAATATAGTCAGACAGAGATTGGCAGTTACTACACAAATTCATCACAAGAATATGTTCAGCAATCGGGCAACCAACAATCATCGTATCCGATGGGAGCCCATGCCAACGACATCATTGCTCAACAAAATACAAGAGCGATGCAGCAAATGGGACATCGGCCACCTGTAATCCCACCAAGCGACCCTGCGCTTGCACATGAATTTATATTAAACCAATACAAGCAGACCTACGGCCAGCAAGCTGAGCTAACTGAAATTCTCAGCGACTTGAATGAAATCAGAAGTGATAATCTTCAAAAGGAAAACTCCAATTACTATTTATCAGAGAAATTCAAAACCGAAAGCGCATCCTACTGGAAAGCAAAAGCACTCTTGGACAACATGCTTTCAGGAAAGACACCTGTATCGCTAAAAGATGCCTTTTACATTCTTGAAAACGCTTATGGCACCACTCATTTAAGTTATGCCGAATATAATTCAACGCTAAAGAAGTCAGCGCAGTTTATCAAGCAATGGCTGAATGAGAACGGGCATAACGCGACTGACAACCGAGCCCTACATTTTGGGATTCAATCTTTCATGCGCGACACGCTTACCGTTTCAAGATTAATTCAGGAACCTTCTGGTATCACCAAAACCAAACACGTGCCTTTTACTTACGACTACATAGATTTTCGAGCAGAGCAAGATTTCAGAAATTACTTTGTAACAAAAACGCTTGCCACAGGAACAGGACAATGCAACTCCTTGCCGACAACTTATCTGCTTTTGGCCGAACAGCTAGGGGCTAAAGCATACCTTTCATACGCACCACTGCACTCTTTTATAAAATTTCCTGATAATGAAGGCGGCATTCATAATTACGAACCCACCAGTCATTTCGAGCTTTCCGACCAATGGTATGCCCGTAATCTGCAAGTTAGCCAAGAGGCTTACAAAAATAAAATCTATCTTGATACGCTAAACAAAAAACAGATTGTCGCAGCAGCGATGATGGACTTGGCATACGGATATTTAAGAAAGCACGGTGTGGCCGATGGTGTTTTCATAGCAGAATCTGTAGCGGATGCTATTCAACATTTTCCCAACAAAGTTGCCAATGTGCAAGGATGGTTATTGAGAAGTACTTTGCTTACAGCCAAACTGGATAGGGTTTTACAAAGGGACGGCATCCGCGATTTAAAAGACATCAACAAATCACCAGAAGCTAAAGAAGTTTACAATCAACTAAAGGCAATCGACCAATTGCTTGACGAATTGGGCTATGATGAATTGCCGACAAACATGTACGAGCAACTCATGCAAGAACAAAATGCCAAAGCCCGCCTTCAAAAAGAAACCATAGACACAAAAACCAAACGCGATTTATTTACCAGTTATAAATGATCATTAAAGTTATGAAAGCCAAAATCATCATTCCACTCCTTGTCATTCTATCTATTTGTTCGCTGAAAGCGCAAGAAGCGCCCAGTCAACACTTTCGACAAGCGTTTGAGGAAATCTCAGCTATGGTCGAAGGGAAGCAGCCTCTTGATTTCGAGAAGGCAGTCTTTATTACCGAGAATGCCTATCGCGACAACTCACTCAATTATGAAGACTTTAAATCAGCGTTGAACGTTCACAGCGCAATCATTGAGCAATTCATCAAAGCCAATGATAAGTACGACTGGAAACAGTTCGTGAGGGGGAATATGGGTATCGCTCCCGATATGGAGATAGAAGCCAAAGAGCGGTATAGGAAAGCATTGGCAAACTATGCGATTTTTACTTACCTGACCGATACGCTGACTGTTAAACTTGAAGGTCAGGAATTTTTGCACTTACCGTACACCTATTCCAACGATGACCCTTTTGGAACTGCAGACTGGAAGAATTCACAAACCATGAATTTACTGGAAACGCAAAAAGGAAATTGCTATTCCTTGGTTACGCTCTTTAAAATCTTTTCAGAAAGATTTAAGTCCGAGGCCAATATCGTTACCGCGCCACAACACATCTACATAGAACATCGTGACCCAAAAGGAAGCAGGTTCAATGTAGAAGTAGCCACCCGTTCATTTCCTGACATGGGTTCTATCCAAACGTTGACTTACACCACGCGTGAAGCATTGCTGAATGACATTTCCATGCGTAAGCTGGATTTGAAACAGTCGGTTGGTCTAAATTTAGTTTATCTGGCGAAAGGATACGAATACAAGAATAAAGTAAAGGATGATGAGTTCATCTTAGCCTGTGCCAACACCGCATTGCAACACGACCCCAAAAACCTGAATGCACTTTTACTCAAAGCACAGGTGTATGAACATCGGGTGATGAAGAAAAAAATGCCATCTGCTCCTTACGAAAAGATGCTGGCAGAATTCTATAAACTCGGCTATCGCCAAATGCCTGATGATATGAAGGAAATCATTCTTTCAAAAATTCAAGGCAGGCCATCAACGGTAACACCTACAGACAAAACCCCAAATACCTTTGCCGATATTGGTGAGCAATCAAGAACAGTTACACTCTCTAACGGCTTGTTTGAGGAACTGCACACACCGCAGAAGATTGTTCGCTACGGTCAAACTATTTTTGATACCGAGAAAAGCAAGATTGTAAAATTCTTGGATGAGGACATTTCTTCTTATCAGGTTGATCCTGTTGTTTTCGCGCTGAGTATTGACCCGTTAACGAAGTCTTACCCTTGGTATACACCTTATCAATTTGCAGGGAACCAACCAATTGTAGCGATTGATATGGATGGGCTTGAGCCATTGTGGTCTACAGTAGATTCGCATAGAGCAGAAAGAGAGTCTTTACATAAACTCTACGGAGAATCCGAGGGGGATAGGCAATTTAACATAAACCGAAAGGGTGAAGCAATTGGGTCAGTTGTTGGCGTAGCAGGTGGCTTCACAATTTTGAGCCTCCCCTCTGCAGGCAGCGTGGCAAGCTTATTTTATAGAGGTCTTGCATTTTCATACGCTAACCCGCAAATTATAATCGGTGCAACTGGCCTAACAGCCTCTCTTCTGGATCCCAATCCTAATTCCGATTATCCAGGTGGTTTGGATGACGTTGTTAGGGGGTCAAAACTACTTTTTAAAAGCAGCAAAGGAATTGAAAGATTTTCTTTGGCTGTTGATAAGTTTGACTTCTTTTTTGGTAAAGTGAAAGCCGGAATAAATGCTACACAAAGACAGCTTGACAATGCATTCAAAAGCAACGAGCGACTAGGGCTTTTCAAACAACTTGGGATAGAGGACACAAGAGAAGGCAGAGAAAAACTTGTGGGCTTGTTTGATGAAGCCCTTCAAAATGGAGAACAAGTAGAAAAAATTACAAATGACTTTGGCACAACCATTTCAAAAAGAGTAAATATCCAAAATGGAAATACTAAAGGACATATCAACGTAAGCTTTTTTTACGAAGGTGGAGATCTTACTAAAACGCCATCAATAAGTACAGCAGTTCCTGTAATACCTGATAAAAAATAGAATATGGTTTTGACAAAAAGCATGTGTGATGAAATTGATTTAAAGGAATTGCCTACGCTAATAGGCGAAATCAATTCTAACAAATTCTTAAAACTGGAAGTAAACCAATTTAAGTTTGGACTTAAATGGTATGATTATGGTCTATCAGAACCAGCAACTTTATTCATAGAAAGATTTGATTTACTAATTATTGGTATTGGTTCCACTGTGGTAGCTATATCAGCTAATACTGGTGTAGTGAAATTCTGTCTTGGCCTGAGTAACCCCTTCAACTTTCTCCTAGAGATAAATCTTGGTTTTATCATTGTATCAGAAACTACAATTTTAGTTATAAATGGTTATAATTGTTCATTAAGTCGGTTTACAGGTGCTCCTGACGGGGATATAATACAAGATGTTAAGTTGGATGGGGAAAAATTAATAGTTACCTGTTTAAGCAATACATACACTATATAGAATAGAAAAAGTTATTGGCTGCTAAATATTGCTTAGTTAATTTTCAGGCGTGTATAGCCAACGCTACAGCACACATGCCTTAGCCGCACAATCCGACACACTTCCAAAGCCAATGCAAGAGTGCTGCCGCCAACACACGGAAACTGACAGTGCAAAGATTAGTGTGTAAGCGAAAAGTTCCCACAGTGGCCGCCACCGTGCACCCACAAGTGATAGAAAGAAATTAAGACGATAAAAACATCGACACGTTTGACAAATTAGTTTTTTCGACAAGGGGAAGGGCACTGGCGGTAACAAAATGTTTCTGCAATGGTGCGGTGAAGTGTAAGCTATAAGTTTTTATCTTCGTTCCACATTTGGTTTCGGGGACAGGACGCGGCTTCGGAAGCGCACCACTGCAGAAACACAAACGTTGTGTGTAATACCCGCCCGACAAATTACAGTTTCATTCCGCACAGTCAGGCACATTTGCATTGCCGCACATCCGACACTCAAACCAAAGCAATGCAAAAGAGCCTGCCTCTCCCAACCGCGACTGACGGACAAAACCGTGGACTGAAAAGCAAAACGAGAGAATTCAATTTCGGTTCGCGGACAAAGTTCAGCTTGGCTGAAAAAATTGATGTTCGCTGACAGTGGAAAAAAACAAAACTAAGAACTAAATTCAACAACATGTCCGCAGACAATTTACCACGGTGGACAAAATTCGAGCCCGTTGAGAACTCAGAAACTTTGAAGAGTAAAACAGAATTTACATTTCGTTTACATTTTTTTACGAGCGATTTACCAAGTTGGAAACAAAAGAGTTGTAGATTTATTGACTTTAATATTTAGAGCTGACAATTAAAAGCAAAATGGGACATGCTTAAAAACTATTTCACCATCGTCATTCGCAACATAAGTAAACGAAAGTTTTTTGCGAGTATTAACCTATTGGGCATGACTGCTGGCATCACAGCATGTTTGCTGATTGCCTTGTATGTGATTGATGAATTCAGTTACGATCGTTTCCACGCTAATGCGGATCGAATTTACCAAGTGGGGCTTCACAAGAAGTTTGGAGAGCAAGATGTACGCAGTTCTTCTATTTGCCCACCCTTGGCCGATGCGATGCTTGCGGAGATACCTGAAGTGGAATCTACGCTGAGGTTTCATCGTTGGGGAAAGCCTATTTTTCGATATGGGGAAAAAGCATTTACTGAGGATAAAGTGATTATTACGGAAAGCAATTTTTTTAATTTCTTCTCCTTCAAGCTTATTGCTGGCGATCCAAAGACGGCTCTGATGGAACCTAATTCGGTGGTGCTTACCGAGACGACAGCGCGCAAATATTTCGGTGATGAAAACCCGCTTGAGAAATTAATCCTCATGGGCGAAGGCGAAAATAAAGTGCCGTATAAGATAACAGGCGTAGCAGCCGACTGCCATAATAATTCACATTTTCGCTTTGATGTATTGCTTTCGGCTGCCGGGCCAGATAATTACCTCAAAATGAATTACTGGCTTAACGGTGGCGTGTACACCTATTTTTTGTTACGAGAGCATGCGTCTGTTTTGGATGCAGAGAAAAAATTTGAAAGTATAGTGACTAAAAATGTAGCTCCTGAATTACAGCGATTTCTGGGAAGCAGTCTGGATCAATTTCGCAAAGCAGGTGGAATTTATAGTTACTATACAACAAAAATCACTGACATCCATTTGCAATCAACATCGCAGGAAGACATAGAGCCGAGTGGAAGCATGCTGTACATTTATGTCTTTGGAGGCATTGGCATTTTTATCGTGGCTATCGCCTGCATCAATTTCATGAACATGTCCACCGCGCAATCTGCTGGTCGGGCAAAGGAAATAGGCTTACGTAAAACGTTTGGCTCACTTCGAAGTCAGATGATTGGGCAATTTCTTGCTGAGTCTATGCTATACAGTTTCGTGGCTGTTGCCCTGGCTGTAGTACTTTCCTGTTTTTTGTTACCAGCTTTCAACATACTTTCTGGAAAAGGATTGTCCATGATCAATTTGTTGGATGTCAAATTCATTTTGGGAGTTGGGTTAATGTTGCTGATTGTTGGTTTGCTGGCAGGGAGCTATCCTGCATTTTACCTTACTTCATTTAGTGCAGTTGACGTTTTGAAGGGGAAAGTCAGCACAGGGCTCAAGAGCAAAGGCATCCGCAGCGCATTAGTAGTGTTTCAATTTGCCATTTCCATTTTCCTCATCATCGTCACTTCAGTTGTTTATACTCAAATCAATTTCATGCAACAATTGCAAATGGGCATGGACAAGGAAAATGTGTTGGTGATTGAAGCTGGGGATCGGCTTGGTAACAATGGGGAAGCCTTTCGCAATGCATTGGTTCAGCAACCCGAAGTCTCGAAAGTCAGTTTTACCCAAAACAAATTTCCGAGGGGTTACAGTCCTGGGGCTATGCGTTCTGGCAGATCAGGAGGAGATCATTTTGTCGGGATTTACCAAGCCGATTTTAATTTTCAAGACGTGCTAAAGTTTGAGATGAAGGATGGTCGCTATTTTTCGAAAAATTTTCCTTCCGATTCTATTGCGGTGGTCATCAACGAAGCGGCTGCAATAGAATTTGGTTTTGATAAAACAGAAGGGCAAGAGGTTCTGCACAGCCCAAATGGCACCTATGTACCAGCTTATGTTATCGGCATTATCAAGGATTTTAAATTTGAAAGCTACCGCGACAAAGTGCGGCCGCTAGCAATTTTTTTATATCGTAGTCCCCTAGGCAACCTGATGGTGCGCTACGAGGGCAATGCCAAAACAGTGATTGACAACACCGCCAAACTTTGGAAGCAATATGCCGGCTCCGAACCATTCGAGTATTCTTTCATGGATGAAAATTTTGACAAACTTTTTCGTTCAGAAGAGCGGATTGGGCAAGTGTTAACCGTATTCTCCAGCTTGGCCATTTTCATTGCTTGCCTTGGCTTGTTCGCTTTGGCTGCATTCACGGCTGAACAGCGCACCAAAGAGATAGGCATACGTAAAGTATTGGGTGCATCGGTAAGCACGTTGTCACTGATGTTGACAAAAGAATTTATCCAGTTGGTTCTAATCGCCTTTGTACCAGCAGCAGCGATTGGTTGGTGGGCATCGTCTCAGTGGTTAAGTGGTTTCGCTTACCGTGTAGACATCGATCAATTTATTTTTGTCGGTGTTGGTGTATCTACCACCACTATCGCTTGGCTTACGGTTGGATATCAGTCGATCAAAGCTGCAAGAGCTAATCCCGTGGACTCATTGAGACATGAATAATCCAAACGCACACTTGCCCAAGCCACACGTGCTGACACGCATTCAAAGCTTGTGCAAGAGTGCTCAGTGCGGAGCATGGCGGGTACTACACACAACAAAATGTTTGCTCAATGGTGCGGTGACGTGTTACTCAAAGTGCTATCTTCGTTCAACGCTTTGTGTCGGGGACAGGACGCGGCTTCGAAATCGCACCACTGCGCAAACACAAACGTTGGCTGCAATTGAGCCAGTCACCTTGGACAGTGTTGACAAAATGAATCATATGAAAGATTTTTTATTTGCAATTTTTATTCTGACGTTGTTTTCTTGTAACCCCAAATCAAAGAATGAAAATGCAAATGATTCAAGCGCCCCGACCAACTTCAACTTGACCGCTGATGAAAGGCAATACCTTTCAAAAATGAGCTATCACAGAGGACAAATTGTGAAACTTCAATTTGACACATCTGTGAATCGCAACTTTGATTCCATTGGCAAAATAGAAAGACATGCGAGGTTACTTTTAGAAAATGAATTGAAGAAAATCTTAAAAACTTCAAACTTCTCGGACAAAGGAGAAATCAATATAGGATCACTTTATGCCTCGGGTATAGAATTGGAAATGAACGATGGACTAAGTTTTAGAAAGGACTCAATGACTCGAATATTCTATACAACGAAAAACTTATTTTTCAACCATCTTAAGACAAAGGAAAAGGAAATCCCTCGTGATGAATGGAAGCCAGATTTTTTAGCTAATATTTTTAACAGAGCATTCCAAGACGATGCACATATTGACAATTTTACATTTGTTAAATTACCATCGTCCAAAAATATTCAGATTTATGGAATGGTCGCAAGGGTTTCACAAGGTGACTATTCATCACCACCACAAAACATATATGTTTTCGTCTCGCGCGACAACTTTGTGTATATGGCTGAAATCGAACTCAAAGAGCCAATCAAACAAATATTGAAATGTAAAGCTGTTTGGGACAGCGTACATACAATTTCAGAGAAGAACCTTGAGGCATATCGCGCTTCCAATTTAAAAGACACAACTTTATTCAATAAAGGGATCGAGCTTGACAAAGTGGCCTTCAATAAATACTGTGACTGTTACAGCCGAGAAATAAAAAATGAAGGACTGATTGTTGCAGTTCTAAAACAAATGGAATCAATTGCGACTTACCTCAGGGACCCAGAACAGTGAGGCTCAACTGCCGCCAATCGAGTAGCCTGCCCAGCTAGCAAGTGCTAACTGGGTGAGGCTCTCACACCACTGTACGTACGGGTCGCGTATACAGCGGTTCACTAATCATACTGCCGTCGCTCTTTACACCAATGGCAGCTCTGTTCTACTTTAACGTAAGGCTAGTAAACTCGAAGTTTTAACCTCCTTACAGCATTTCAAACAACTTAACGTTCGGTCCTTCATTGGCTTGT
>Ga0302164_10000126_pt1 | contig 28531 bp, 19 predicted proteins | sample I_Fen_E3_1_FD_193500 | JGI IMG/M metagenome (GOLD analysis project Ga0302164, IMG submission 193500) | Peat permafrost microbial communities from Stordalen Mire near Abisko, Sweden - I_Fen_E3_1 | ecosystem: Environmental > Terrestrial > Soil > Wetlands > Permafrost | place: Sweden: Abisko...
TAACTTGTGCAGGACTGAAGAATAATTTCAGATATCCTTCTTCATTTTTCACATTCAGGGCACCAACCTCATTTGCCTCCACAAATCCTCTTGTATGTAGTACAGGGAAAAAATATTCAGTCCATATGTCTGTGGCATAAGGGGCAAAACCAAGGTGCTTAAAAGGGGTAAATGTTGCACTGGGGCTATTCTGGTTAAACAATCTGCCTGATTGCATTTCAACATATTGGCCGTCTGTATCAGTCAGCAGGTTTTCCCAGATCATTCCCTGCCTGGAAAGACCCCATATCCATATTTTCTTTCCGGCTTTATCATCATGTGAACCATATCGTACCATCCCAAAGTCATCATCATGCCAGTATCCTCCAAAAAAATTAGTATATTTCCCAAAAACATGGTACGATTTATAGCCTCCGAAATCATTGGATTCATAGAATGAGATATTCTTTCCATTGCTCTTATTTATCGGCCATTCGGCATATTCACCACCGTGTCCGATATAAGTGGTACCGGGGTAAATAAATTCCAGATTGCCACCGGCTTTATAGCCGCCATTTAACCAGTGATAGTAGGGCTGACTAATAGGCGTCGAATTGTACCAGAATGTCCTGGTTATGAAATAGGCTTTATCTTTCGGTAATCTGATCTCAAGTCTCCAGTTGCTTCTTGTCAGCAGATCCAAAACGCCAACGATACAGCTTACGCTTCCATCGTCGTTATTCTTTATGATGTAATCAACAGGGGTTGCACAATTAGGAGTATGACCTATCATCCCATAGTTGAGTTCCAGCCCTCCGCTCGTATATGGTCCGCGCATAGCGATATCACGGAATTTAACAACATGGTTATAATAGATAAAAGACTGATTTGTAGATTTCTCTATAGCAGTCCAGATTTTCCCGCCAATTTCAGGCAGTATCATAACTTTAATATAATCATTCTCCAGTTCCACGACTTTCCAGGCTTTCTGAACCGGTTTGTCGGTGAATCCTTCATACCTGAAATAAGGATACAGAGAAGTAAACAGTGGAATTGGATTTGGATCAGAATATGGGTAAGTTGTGAAGAACTTCTCATATTCCTTTGCAGTTGCTGTCTGTGTTTGTGAAATACCTGCCGTAAAAGAAAAGAGAAAGAAAAAGCAGATAATCAGTTGCTGTGATTTTAAAAGGATATTAGCCATATAATCAGAATTAGTGTGTATAAATTTTGATGTATATACATAAAGGATTAAAAACAGAACAGCATCCCTATAGGGTGTATTTTTAAATTGAATTAAAATCAGATTATCATAAAAATACTTCAAAAATTGCTACACACGGAAAACATCTCCTTATTATGGTGACAGATTCAAAAATTGACCTCCTCCTAAAAATCGAGACCATAATAAATTTTAGTTTTCAGGCAATTGTCACAAATTTATAAACAATAATTGTCATGAAGAAATCAAAGTTTACAGAAGCTCAAATTGATATGGGAAAAAAGCAGAAATTTCTATCTTCTGTTCAATTTCTATTGCTAAATTTACATAACTAAGGAGAAACATAAGGAGAAATAAATTCATTATCATTAAATAGACCTATACTTATGAAGAACTTTTTAAAAAAATGGAACGCTCTAACTGCAATAGCTCTTGCTTTGATCAGTGGCACAGCTTATGGTCAAAACCTGGATGGCTATAAATACAATGGCTCCTTTAATCCTGATGAAAATGCAGTAGTTACTAAGTTTCAGTTTAACGGATACACAAACTACTGGCATGACATTTACCATAACTGGATAAGTTACGGAAATCTATTCAAGCTGGCTGCTCCCAATGTGGATTATACTATAGCCCAGAGCAAAGTAGATATCGCTGAAGACATGAAAATTCCAGGATTATCTCTCCAGGAAGGATTTCTCAGTACCCTCCTCAACGGTCAGTATATTATACTGGATCAGCCAACTAAGGAAAAAGTGGGTGAATCTGCAGCCAATAATAACGTTCTGGTCTTGATTGATCCTGATACGGAAGCAGGTAAAGCATTTGCTGAAAAACTTCCAAAAGATGATGGATGGAAAGAAAAGCTTAAAAGCCATCAGCTTGGTGCTAAGGATTTTACAGAGGTAAATGCTTTTTATCTTGAAAATGGTTCAAAAAAAATATTTGTTATTTCATCAAAAAGTAAAGAGCTCCGTGACAAAGTTACAGAGCTTATTAACAATACAAAGACACTACTTGACAAATTTGACATGCGCCGAGGATGGTTTGGCGCTGAAACTCTCTTAAAAAGTGTTACTTGTACAGCAGGCCATCCTCTGGAAGTGATCGGAAAGGGAATGAATGAAGGGAATACCTGGTTTACATTTAGTGGTTACATGGATTTTCTGGCACAAAAAGAACTTGAAAACTGGCTGGCTAAAGTGAACTTACCTGTAATAGCCGATGTCGGTTTTGGACAGATATACGGTTGCAAAAATTATGATGGATTGCAGGTTCAAAGCATGTTTACTACTGAGTCGTGGGTCACCTTCGCGCATCAGAAGGAAGGTTATGTGTTCCGGCAGGTTTTTGACACTGCCGCTGATCCTTATCATTATGACGGATATATGGCCGGTGAAGGAAACAAAGAGCAAATTGATCAGGAAAATGTACCTTTTGTAAGTACTACGGGCACTCTCGATAATGACGCCGTACCATGTATGATGCTTTTTGTAAAAAAGGGGGAACAGTTAACAAAACAAGTCATGTGGGAGTCGATAATGTCCAGGCGTGAAGTAGCTGTGCTTGAGAACGGAAAGATGATGGGACCTGCATTGTACCGTAACGCATTGGAACTATTGCTCCTCGACCGCATTTATCTGGAGGAGTACTTCGGTGACAGGGTCAATCTTGATGCATATACTAAAGATTATCAACTTAATGTGACTGTAAATAATACTTATACTCACCCGATTTCCGGCACACTTGAAATTGTACTTCCTCCCGAACTGAAGATAACCGGCACTTTGACCACACAGGTTAATCTTCCATCAAACACTTCTAAAACATTACAATTTGACATTAAGCCCTTATCCAGTGCAATGAATCAGACTAATCCGATAGCTGTGCATTATACCTGGGGAACAAATAAAAAAAGTACCCTGACAATACTGGATCTGCCTCGGGCAATTTCTGTTCACCAACTTCTTTATGGTCATACTCCAAAGGTCACCTATCCGGTTACAATTCATAATTTCACGGATAAATCAACATTTCCTGTGAAAGTTGAAGTTCTTGATAAAAATAATCCCAAGAAAGTGATTTGCAGCATAACAAAATCAGGTACCTCTGAAACAGGCACATTTGTAAACATGTCTTTTGATCTGAAAGTTCCTGCAGGAAGCTATAATGTTAAGGTCTCAGCACTGGGGTTGGAGAATATAAGTCAACTGGGGGTGGGTGCTGCAACAGGAGCTCCCTCTTTGCATGAAACTGACCTGAATGGCGATGGCATTATGGAATATGTTATGGAAAACGATAGTGTCCGTGTGACACTTCTGGCAACAGGAGCACGGGTCATTGAGTACTTCGTAAAATCAAGAAACGATGATGTATTATTTAAACTCTGGCCTGAGAAGCCCATTGATGATAAACGTCCTTTCAGAAAAAGAGGATATTACCCTTATGGCGGTTTCGAGGATTTCCTGGGACAGGGAAGCATGGAAACACATAAAATATATGATGTTGAAGTACTTAAAAAGGAAGGTGATTACGTACGGGTAAAAATGACAGCAGATTACTTTGGAAATAAACTTGAAAAAATATTTACCTTATATGGGAATACTCCACTTTTAGAAATTCAGTTTGCACTTACTTTTAAAAACCCGGAGGCCAATGTGATTGGTCCCCAGCCTATACTTCAGATCGGAGCAACACACGGTCCCGAAGATCTGTTCACTGTGCCCGAAAAAGATGGAATGCACGAATACAGAATGAAGCCGGAAAAATACTACGGCAGATTATTTCATCTTAAAGAAGGATGGAATGCAGGTTATGATACCAAAGAAGACATAACCTTCGTTGGAGCTTATCCTGTTACAGAACCATTATTCCTGCACATGTGGATGAATCATCCCTCAAATGGAGAGGCACATTATTATTACGCCGAGTTCCAGCCCTGGGTCCCGATATATCAGAAGAGCACCATGTATTTCTCATATTATATCTGGGGAGCAGGCGGTCCATGGCAAAATGGGGTAAAAGCTTTAAGAGAGAGGAATCTAATAACTGTGGATAACAGATAATTAATATTTGAGTACTAAAAACAGATAATCTGAACAGATAAAAATATTATTTTATTAAATTCATTCTCCATGAAAAAATCAAAACTGTTACGATCAATAATATCATTCGCTTTCTTCTTTACGATTGTGATACCATTGACCTTAAATGCTCAAAAGCCGAAGGAGGGGAAGGAGCTTAAAATTGCTAAAATTGAACTGGGTTATCCTTGTCCGGGAATACCTTTCTATCACTTTAAAGCAGATATTGAATTACCGGAATCATCAATAATTGAGGTTGAGGCAGCAGTTGATGGAAATGTTCTCAGAGCTACGGATCTCCGCAGGGAAAGTGATAGTGAAGATATGAACAGGCCTCCATTGTCTGAACGTCCCCCCTCCGGATACAGCCTGTCGCAGGATGGAACCCATTACAAAAACCTAAGTGTAGTTGGCTGGGTAAAGTGGCAACCTGGCCAGGAATATAATATCAGGATTTCTGTCCGCATGAAGAAAACGGTTCGCGCAGCAAATGATGATGTTTGGATAAGTTCTGTCAAAAAAATAACTGCACCTAAAGATGTTGCGGTTTTTGACAAAAACTGGAAAAGCTATAAAGCAGTCATCTTAAGTGAAACAGCAGGAATCAGCAGGACAAAAGAAGCAGTAGAAATACTCCTGGCGTTTTATCCTGACGAAGCTCAACAGCTTGTCCGAGATATTCGTGTAGTTGCTGTGGACCCCAAAACACATGAACTTACTGAGGTTGCTTCACAGGTATATGATGTACAGGAAGATCTTATTGAAGATGATCTTGCTCCCGATAAAAGCGGTAACCCAACTCGTAAAGTTCCACTCTGGTTACCAACTGTAAGCGCCAGAGTAGCTTTTTTAGCTGATGTACCTGCAAAAACAAGCCAGGTCTTTTTAGTCTATTATAACAATGCAGAGGCAAAGGTTAAAACATATAAGACGGACCTGCATGTTCAGGGAGAAGCTCCGGGACTTCAGATTGAGAATAGTGTATTTTCTGTCGATTTGCATTCCAATTCCGGTCATCTTGATCAGATTACATTAAATAGTAAACCCGATGATCCTTTCTTTCACCGCCTCGAAACAAATGGTGCAATGCACTGGAATCCTGATATATATGTTCCTCCTCGTCCATGGTCACACACTGCCGACTGGAAACCGCCAAGAAGTGTTAAAACTCTGGCCGGTCCTGTTATATCAAAAAGTGAATTATGGGATAACCTTCGTGGTCTGCCTGAGGTTGACGCTTCCGTGAGCTATGAATTCTTTCCCGGAGTTCCTTATTTTATTAGCTCAACCTGTATGCGGATCAATGAAACAGTAAATTGCCTGGCACTTAGAAATGCGGAAATGGTTTTTAAACGTGAACTTATAACTAATGCTGCATGGTATGATGCAGTCAGGGATACAACTATAGTTTACGATGTTGCTAATATGCCTGATCTGACTGATCTGAAAATGGCTGCAGATGTCCCCTGGATTACGTTTTTCAACAAAGAAAAAGGTATTGGCTTCGCCGGTATTCAACTCAATTATGCTAATACAGGTATTGAATCATCACCAAGACTCCTTAATCCGTTCTTCTATATCACTGCGGGACCATGGGTATACTGGGCCCGTGGGTTATCTCACACCTTCCTGTCATCTAATATGCAGCAGGTGGTACCGGCGTTAAAAGGTAATGTATTTTACGAAAAATGGGCTTATATGGTCTATGAATTAGACAAAAATAATAATCCTTTCGCCCCTATCCTTAAATGGCAGAAACTTCTGACTCACCCTCTGAAGATTCAAATGGTTGAAGAAGTTGACAATCGTGTATCAAAAACTTTGCAGGAGGTATTCATGGATAAGGGAAAGAGTGGCTGGGAAGGAAGAGATACTCATAAATAGTTAATGAGGACTTTGTAATACAAGAGAAAAACAAATCATTGACATTGGAATTTCAAGTCTTAAATTTTCATCTTAAATACATACATATATGCTTAAAAGGAATTTCCTATTCGCATTTTTATTTTTATCTCCGGTTCTTTTCGGACAAAAAGCTTCAATAACGGTTGAATCGAGAGATATACTGACTTATCCCTACAGTGATCCCAATCCTGTGCCAATACTGGCTGAAGGAAGAGAAGAAATCTTTCCATACCATTCATTCGGCGGCTACAGTCTGAAAGGACAGATGCAAAAATGGAAGGTAATAAAACTCGAGAATGACTATATTGAGGTGTATGTTCTTCCTTCAGATGGCGGTAAAGTGTGGGGCGCAATTGAAAAATCCACAGGGAAAGAGTTTATTTACAGGAATGAAGTGATGAAATACAGAAACATCTCAATGCGGGGTCCATGGACATCCGGCGGTATTGAATTTAACTTCGGATATATAGGGCATAACCCTTCCACCTGTGTCCCGGTAGATTATAAAACAGTTGAAAATACCGACGGAAGCGTAAGTTGTTTTGTCGGTAGTATGGATTTACCATCCCGCACAAAATGGACTGTTGAAATAAGGGTTCCTAAAGACAGGGCATATTTTGAAACAAGGGCAATGTGGAGCAATCCTTCTCCATTGCCTCAGACATATTATACCTGGATGACAGCTGCTGCTGTAGTAACACCTGATCTTGAATTCTCATACCCCGGGAACAACGAACTTGAACATAGTGGTGAAGCCGGTCCATGGCCGGTAGACAAGCAGGGACGTGATTTATCGATGTACGCCAACAATGCTTTCGGATCTGACAGGTCTGCCCATATTGTAGGTGAGTATAATGATTTCATGGGAGGTTATTATCATAAATCGAATTTCGGTTTTGGTCACTGGGCACTTTATGATGATATGCCGGGCCATAAGCTCTGGCTATGGTCTCAGGCAAGGAATGGTGCAATATGGGAAGACCTGCTCACAGACACTCATGGCCAGTATATGGAATTCCAGGCCGGTCGTATGTTCAATCAATATGGAGGTACTTCTGCATTTAAAACTCCTATATCCCAGACTCCATTCAGTCCAGGACTTACTGACTGGTGGAAAGAAATATGGTTCCCTGTAAAGGAAATAGGCGGACTTACCGATGTTTCACCCATGGGTGTACTAAGTGTTAAATCTGAAGAAGGGAAACTGCAGATAGGGATCAATTCCCTGTCTTTTGCGCAGGCAAAGGTGACGGTTAAATCTGAGGGCAAGGTCATTTTCACGGAAGATAAAAAATTCAAACCGATGGATGTCTATAAAACTTCAGTTCCATTGAGTGCTAAGGCAGACTATGAGGTTGCTGCTGAGGGTATGGATTTGAAGTATAGTCCGTCAAAAAGAAAACTGGTAAGCCGGCCTTTTTACTCATCAATGCCAAAGGATATCATTACAGCAGCGTCTCTTTACCAGGAGGGTAATCAATTAAAAGAAGAGAGAGTTTACAGGCAGGCAAAAGAGTTATATAAAAAATGTCTTCAGAAGGATCCGCTCTATATCGACGCCATGGCAGCTTTAACGGAAATTTATTATCGCTGCAATCGGTATGATTCTGCACTTTATTATGCCAATAACGCACTTCAACTCGACACCTACCATCCTGCCGCAAATTACTTTGCAGGGGTTACCTACCATGCGCAGGGAAACCTGACAGATGCTCTTGAATCATTTGGCTGGGCGGCCCGTTCACAGGAATACCGCTCCACTGCTTATGCGCTTATGGCAGGAATTGAATTGCAACTTGGAAACAAAGAGCTTGCCGGACACTATGGTAATCTTTCGCTTGATTTCAACAATACTAATTTTAATGCACTTGAAGTACTGACTATTCTTTACCGGAAATCAGGTGAAACCTCCCTCGCTGATAAGTATACCGAAACCATCAGCAATCTTGATCCTTTAAATCATTTTGCTGATTATGAGCGAAATCTTTTACATCCCTCTCCTGAAAATTATTCTCGATTCACTTCTGACATAACGAACGAAATGCCATATCAGACTTATCTCGAATTAAGCATGATTTATTATGGATATGGATTAACGAATGATGCCTTACAAGTTTTGGAGAAGGCACCATCGCAACCTGAAATCGCGTTATGGAAAGCTTTTCTCAAAGATGATCCCGCAATGTTAAATGAGGTGGCATCGGCATCCCCGGCTTATGTTTTCCCCTATCGTACTGAAACTGTTCCGGCGCTCAAATGGGCTGTATCAAAGAACCCAAACTGGAAGTTTAAATACTATCTTGCAATGAATTACCTGGCTACTCAGCGTGATGCAGATGCAATGCAGCTGTTTCTGGAATGTGGTCAGGAACCAGATTATGCGCCATTCTATCTGGCACGTGCTGCACTGTTAAGGCCAAAGAACGATAAACAGGAACTCCAGGATCTGCAATCAGCTCACCGTCTGGCTCCTGATGACTGGCGTACAGATTACAGGCTGATCAGTTATTATGATGCCAGTGAAAACTATCAGATGACCTTGGCTCTTTCAACAGAAGCATATAAAAAACACAAAGATAATTCTGACATCGGAGTTCAATATGCTATCGCTCTTATAAACAACGAGCAATATGCAAAGAGTCTCAAAACACTGGAAGGCATGAACATTTTGCCCTCTGAAGGTGCCAGACAGGGGAAAGTCATTTTTGAACAGGCTGGTCTGTTTTTGTCGATTGACCTCATAAAAAACAAAAAATATACAGAGGCGATGAAGATGATTGAAAAGTCAAAAGATTGGCCGGAAAATCTGGGAGTAGGAAAACCATATGACGTGGAGACCAGGATCCAGGATTATCTCGATATTTTCTGTCTGGAAAAACTAAAAAGATCAAATGAAACTGAAGTTCTCAGAAAGTCAATAATTGATTACACGAATCAGGACCCCTCGCCGTCATTCAATAATAGTCTGGCTCTTAAACTTCTTAAAGAAAAGGGAGATACTGAATCTGCAAATGCTTTAGTTCAGAAAATTGAAAAATCAGGAGCTGCTGAAAACCCCGTTAATCAATGGGTTATTGCAACCTTTAAGAATGATCAGACGAAAATTAATAATCTCGAAAAAGGATTTACGAAAAACAATTATTTTTTAATTGCAAAAAAGATTTCAGAACTGAAATGAGGTGTGAGGTGTGAGGCGTGAGGTGTGAGGTGTGAGGTGTGAGGCGTGAGGCATGAGGCATGAGTCGTGAGCCGAGGACCTAACCATGTCCTAATCCTTCCCTTTCGCCCCCTTAGTAAATTCACTATTGGCTGGCTGTACCTGTTTGCTGAACAGATAATTTCCCATTACCAGATAGTCCATCTCGGTGGACATAAAGCAACGGTATGCATCATCGGGTGTGCAAACAATGGGTTCACCCCTAACGTTAAAGCTCGTATTGACCAGAATGCCATAATTGGTCAATTCTTTAAATTTGCTTATCAGCTGATGAAAGCGTTGATTTATATCCGAATCTACACTTTGTATCCTTGCAGAATAGTCGACATGAGTTACTGCCGGGATATCCGATCGTTGATTATATAACCGTTGCATCAGTGATTGTCCTTGAAATTCATATGTATTGGATTTTCTCCTTGAAATTTTCACAAGTGCAACCAGAAGCATGTATGGGGAAGGTTTATCTAATTCAAAATATTTGGGCAAATCTTCTTCAAGTACTGCCGGGGCAAAGGGTCTGAATCCTTCCCTGTATTTTATTTTCAGATTCAGTTTTTTTTGCATATCAGGATTCCTTGCGTCTCCTAAAATACTCCGATTGCCTAAAGCCCTTGGCCCAAACTCCATTCTGCCTTGAAACCAGCCAACCACATTTCCTTCTTCCAGCCGGGATGCCACTTCTTTGCAGAGGGAATCAAAATCACTTATAAAAATTGCTTTCGCCTCATATTTATTAATCGTACGCAATATTTCTTTATCGGTATATTCCGGACCGAGAAGAGAACCATACATTCCATCCGGTAATACTGGTTCCCGCAATTGATTCTTAAAAATATGCCAGACAGCTAATGCTGAGCCAATTGCACCTCCTGCATCGCCTGCAGCTGGTTGTACCCATATATCCTTAAACCAACCAGCTTTTAAGAGTTTCCCATTGGCCACACAATTCAAGGCTACGCCTCCGGATATTGTAAGATTGGAGCTATCAGTAATTTCTTTCGCATGTTTGGCCAGCTTAAGCAAAATATGTTCCGTTACCTGTTGTATAGCCAGTGCCATATTTGCATATTCCTGGGTTATTTCACCTTCTGAATGTCTTGGGGGTAATCCGAATAAAGATTTCCATTTGGGATCATTTGTCATGCGCATTCCTGTGGCAAAATGAAAGTAGTCCATATTTAATAATATTGACCCATCCTCTTTGATGTCTGCTAATTTATCGAGTATTTTTTCCCTAAATTTTATCGTTTGGTCTGAGTCAGGATCTCCATATGGTGCCAGACCCATTAGTTTATATTCTCCGCTGTTTACCATAAAACCCAAATAATAGGTGAAAGCGGAATATAGTAGACCTATCGAATGTGGAAAGTGGAGTTCTTTCAGTACTTCTATCTCGTTGCCATTTCCTTTAGAAATAGTGGTAGTAGCCCATTCCCCTACTCCATCTATAGTCAGAATGGCAGCTTCCCCGAATGGAGATGGGTAAAAAGCGCTTGCGGCATGTGAAAGATGATGTTCCGGAAATAAGAGAGGTGATTTCAATTTACCGAAGTTCGCCAATTCATCTTTCAACACTTTCTTCAAAAACAACTTCTCTTTTATCCAAACAGGGATTGCAGAAGTAAAACTTATTATTCCCCTGGGGGCAAAGGCATGATAGGTTTCCAGCAGGCGTTCGAATTTAATAAAGGGCTTTTCGTAAAACGCAATGGCCGAAAGCTTTTCAAAAGGAAAGCTTGTTTCCTCCAGAACATATTTAATAGACTTACCAGGAAATGAGGCATCATGTTTAATTCGGCTGAACCGTTCCTCCTGTACTGCGGCGACTATTTTCCCATCCACAACAATTGAAGCTGCGCTATCGTGATAATACGCGGAAATACCAAGTATAGCTTCTGACATTTCAATTTAATTATTTCACAATATTTACGAAGAGGACCCAGTCCTTATTTTCAGGATTTGAGGTATTTTGCGGATTTGGGCATTCAAACCACATAAATTCATCACCTGCGGCAGTAATCTTTTTCAATGATTCTCCTGTTGCCGGATCAAACCAGAAGTATTGAATTTGTTTATTTATCGCCATTTTCCCAAAAAAAATCTTTGCCACTCCCCCATATCGTAAATAAACTATATATTCCTTGCCGGTATCAGCCAGACAAAAAGGTTGTGGATAATCGAGCACCAACTCCGGGTGAGGTGAATAATTCCACCATTCATAATTTTTAAAAAAAGAAACCAAATATTTAACAGACATGGCGCCGTTATAATTGAGAGTTAGCTCTTTTTGGCCAGATAATTCAGAATCTTCTGTTGAAGGAGATTCCTTAACACCTGCAAACCAGACATTACCTCCGCCATAAGAATGACCCGCTGCTCCTGATAAAATTGCCGACCAGGCGCCAAAGCGAATATCAGCACCTGATGCTTCACCTTCCTTAAATTCGTACCAGGGTTCTGTTACAACAATAGGTTTTACAGGTTGGAGATTATATGCATTCTTAACAATTTGAGGGATCATTTCATTGGCAAATTTCCCATGTCCGACCTGACATTGATTATAATCAAGCCAGGTTTCATCATGCAATACATCAGCAGTTGACCATTGGGGAGCTTCTTTTCCACCAAACCAAAACGGAGGTGTATTGTGGATACCGGTTATTCTTTCATAAGGATCTTCCTGTTTTATCATTTTACCCAAATCATTCCAAAAATCCAGGCCAAGACTTCCATAATTATACAGGTTATATTCCCCGGCAACTATCCAAATAACGTTATAGGCGCTGAAACGGTGAATCAGATACCTCCACCATTGTTGCATTTTCCCGGTTCCAATACTTTTATCCAGGTTTTTTCCACCCCACCATCCATGTATCCAGATGGTTATCCCTTTGGAATTAGCATAACTTATCATCTCTTCAACTCTTTTCATGTTTTCAGTATCCAGGACAGCATAGGTAGTATCCAAGAGGCTGTTTTTTTTGCTCCAACCGTTTCCCGGTATGAATAATTGACCTATGGTAAATCCTTTTTCCGCACGGTCATCCACTAGTTTTTTATAAGTGTCAAAGTAGATATCCTTTTTTGTCCAGTTCCACCAGGTATCAGCAATCCATAAAAAAGGGTGCCCATCGGAATATTCAAAATAATGGCCTGCATTATCACCTGTTTTGTTTACCCTTATTAAACCCCGTCGTGTGGGATTGGCAGTCTTTTCCACTTCGGTCCAGGGAATTACCTCGAAACTTCCTCTTTTCCCATTCAAGCTCTTATCGCCTGCTACACTAATGTACTTCCAGTTACCGGTGTAAGGAGGGGTGAAATTTACGCGCCATTCTCTTCCTCCATCCCAAAATCCAACGAGAGTTATTCTTTTCCCCATGGCTGCTCCAGTGGTGCCTTCAAAGACCACATGCAGCAAATCGCCATTACTTTGAGAAGGAATGTCAGCATATGGATTTGGATAATCTTTTGCAGACTTGAATGATATAGTATAGACACTCCATTGATGAATGGTTTCTGCTCTCAAAACTATCGAAATGAAGCTGAAAAGAATTATAATAGAAAACTTTTGCAAAAAGGACTGAATCTTCATCAAATTAATATTTAAATATTACACATAAATAATTTTTACTAAAATAGTATTAATGATCCTAACTTAAACTTATACTAAATCGATCAGAACAATGTATATATAAAAGGCGCCAGGGCAGAACCTCCGGCAAAAACTATTAAAATCCCTAATAGCAAAAGAATAATTATTACAGGTAACAACCAGAATTTTTTTCTTGTTTTAAGGAAAGTCCATAAGTCCTTGAGAAATTCAGCCATATGCATTCAATTTTAATATTGCATTCAAAACATATTCTTTAAATCTGATGAGATATATTTATGGTTTCTTACTGTAAAAACCGACAATTTGTCTTTTTTAAACCTTTTTAAATCCAACCTGTCATTTCCGCAAATTTTTCTTATAAGACCAACAGGTGTCACGACAATATAGAACACTAATCCAAGAATTACCTTTGAAGTGATGATTCCCAGCAATTTAGATAATCCAAACCAGAATATTGCAAAAGGAAAATAGAATTTTGGAACCAGCAGATTAATCACCAAAATCCCCATGGTTAAAAACTGAAAACCCTGTCTGTGAGAAAATAGTCCCGTAATAATTGAAATTATTGCCATTGCAATACCGGTGTCGAAGCATTGTTTCTCAGATATCTCACAATATTTCTTTCTTAAGAACATTTTAATGAATTATTTATAATTCTTAATTACTGTTTTTCAAATCTTTAGTACTTTTCAATCTGTTTAAATCCTTAAGCAGTTTTGTCGATTCAATGTCATACGCATTAATAGCAAGGCTCTTATCAATATATTTCCGGGCTGTTTCCATATTTCCTAAATACAGGTAAAAACTTGCAAGGGCATTTGTAACCTCTATATTATGAGGATCTTCCAGAGACTGTTTTTTTAATCCTGATATTTCTCTGACTTTTTTCAGCAACTGAATGCCCTTCTGGTCAGAAGGGTCATTTTGAATGATGAATGTCAGGTAATGTTGGGCTTCCTCCAGGTTATCCATTTGCAAAAGCACCAGGACAATCTTTCTTGCTAAATCAACTCTGTTGCTGTACTTAAAGGCTTTTTTATTGTAATATAAAGCTTCAGTAAGATTATGCATTTCCAGATATAATTTGCCAATTTCACCAGGTATTTTCCATTCGTGAGGGTGTTCGTATTCTACTTCTTTTGCTACTTTAATAGCCTCTGTAATATTTCCGTTATTCAGATAAAATACTGACAGAGAGTCCATAGCCTGTTCCCAGTTAAGCTGCTTCAGAAACATCATTACCGCCAGCTTTTCAGGATAACTTTTCGGCTTATCTCTGTCATACTTAGCCGGCTCATAAAACGGCCACTCTTCTTTCATGAATAATACTACTAATCCTCCATAAGCAGAATCAACCTTTGTAACAGGCATTTCATTTCTGATAGTATCAACAGGGATAATCTGACCTTTTTCCCTAAATATCCCGGAATTTTGTAAGGCATCAAAGAAGGCATCGGATATCAGAAAATATCCTGGAATGTTTGGGTGAAGATGATCGGTAAACAACTCGTTGCCTAAAATACCATGTGGTGAATTCGCAATAAAATTCTTCCTCGATTCGACAAAATGGATATTATCATATTTGACACATAGCTTATTGATAATTGAATTTATTGCCTCCGGTGCTCTGAAACGTAGGACATCCAACTCTTTGGCATTTGAATAATAATGGTTTGCTGTACTAAGATCTCCTTTTTCATAAAGAATTTCGCCAATTAGGTAGTTGTTCATTGCATACGAGCTATCAATCTGATTAGCATTTATAAAATGTTTCAGGGCGGCATCCGCGTCCTTTATTTTATATGATTCGAGCCCCTGTCGATATTCACTCATAAACTTAAGGGTGTCCGTTGAAGGGCGCAGTTTGCTTATAAATGGTTTTTGCCCTTTTTCATTGCTGACAATATCTGATAAAAAAACAGGTATGTGATGTTTCTGATATTTTACCAGCATCTCATCCATATTATTTTCAAACTGATTTAATCCGCGATTGAATAATGGTGAGCCAAAATCGATTCTCTGTTCACCGGCTACTTTTTTCATTAACCCGGAATCTATTTTCTTGTCTGCTAAAGTGTTTGTTCCCTTCAGTTTCGATTCCAGATTAAATGCTAGTTGAATTATCCTGAACTGCTTCAGGTACAGGATAAACTTTATTATATTCTTGTTGTAACCAATCCGGTTTGTTGATCCGGCGCCCATTGCACCATAATATTCGTTATGTCCGGTATATATTAAGATGGCATCGGGTTCCATTTCAATAACTTCATCTGTAAATGCAAGAAGTGCGTAGGAATTAACAGCAGTAATTGAGAGGTTAATGATTTCAAATTCTTTGTCCGGAAATGTTTTTTCCAGACGGTACTCCAGCATCCGTGGAAACGACCCGCGATGGGTATAAGGAAACCCCAGTGCAGATGATTCACCCAGAACAAAAATTCTGAAAGTGTTCGGTGATTTTTTCTTTTCAAAACTTTGGGAATAGCTATTGGGGGCGTCCTGCAAATTGGTAAAAAAACGTTTGCTTACATAAGCATTATTATGCACAAAGTCCGGTCTCTCAGGATCTTTAATGAAAAGTGAAGTATCGTAACCGTAATGAAATAAGCGCAAAAGTAACTCCAATAAAACAAAAAAGACAATTGGAATTCCTATTGCTATTATTTTAAAAACAAATTGATGTTTTTGATTCTTCTCAGACAGAGACATACTTTTTCCTTGTTATGTTAACTCGTATTTCGAGTTGTTTCATTAAACTAAAGCTTGAAGTATCGATATTTAAAAGAGGAAGAGTGTCTGAATTACTCATTTTTGAAAGTTACAAATAACAAACCTCTGTAACCAAACCAGTGAGAGAGCCTCCAGACACTCTTCATCATAAAAACTGACTATTTAAGATTAGGATTTATAGCTTTGTCGTAACTGGGTATTGGCATCCAGTAATCTGCATGAGTGGGTGCATGATTTAACGGAATTTCTTTTGGGTCCCTGCTGGCATTTGCTTCTTCCACTCTTTCTAAACGGATAAGATCGAACCAGCGTGACGCAGGTTCCCCGCCGGCAAATTCCCAGCCACGTTCTGCTACAACGGAATCCCTGAATGCCGATGCTGATAATCCTGGCGTTAAATCATTAGGCTTACCGGCAGCCCTTGCACGAACAAGATTAACAGCATCGTAAGCTGACTGATCAACTCCGGTAGACATTGCTTTGGCTTCAGCATAAGTCAGCAATACTTCTGCATACCTGATAATTTGCTGTGTACGGGATCCCCACCAGTCCAAAGAGTCTCTGTCATCGGTATACTTATGAAAATAGGGGTGCTGATGACGGGTAAGGTCGCTGTACCAGGGAACTACAGTACCATGAAGATTAAGTGAAGTTTTGTAAGTTACATCCTTCCGGGGACCTGCCGGGAATTTGTTGAAAAACGAGATATCAGCATAGTATTCAGCCCATCCGCTTCCTGCTTCTTCTTCAGGACGATCGGCCGGAGGGGAAGCCATAGTTCCGGACCAGTCTCCTTCAGCAGTATTGTAATAGAACATGCCAAAAATACATTCCTTGTTTTTATAATTATAAGCCCAGGTCCAGAGATCGTGAATATCAGCTAATTCATATCCATAAACAGAGGCATTATCTATCACCTCTTTGGCTTTTTCTGCTGCCAGTGCATAGTTAGAAGTCTGTTTCAGCGGCCATCCTGCCATGGTAAGATACACCTGAGAAAGTAAAGCTTTTGCAGTCCCTTTTATAGGTTTTGCACCCAGGAAACATTCTGATAAAGGTCTTGATTCAGGAAGAAGGCTGTCGGCTTTCTGGCAATCACTCACGATTGTCGCATAAATATCTGCAACCTCCGATGGCGCTATTGTATAGTCAATTACATCAGAATATTTAAGAAACAAAGGAACCTTGCCCCAGATTCTTGTTAAAAACGAATATGAAATTGCGCGATAAAAATAGGCTTGCCCTAAACAGTCATCGTTTACACTTTTATCCGCTGTTGAATATTGAACATTCGAAATGATGGTGTTGGCTGTCCGGATAGCTGCAAAATATCCGCCCCAATCAGTCTGTAAACTTGCATTAGCTGAAGTTACAGCAAATATATCCACTTCACGTGCATTCTGTTTTGAGGGCTGTTGAGTAAGATCGTCACCTCCCATATAGGGAACTGAATGGGCTGAACTGTTATAGATTATATTTGCCAGTTGTGTACCAAGGGCATTTGCAACAAGAGTTATGCCAACAGGGTTTGAAAACATAGCAGTCGCATCAAGTACACCCTTGGGATCTTCTTTAAGATTTTTTACACAGGATGTACCAAGAAAAATTATAAATATTATATAAACTAGTTTTTTCATAGTCTCTTTTTTTGAATTAAACTTCATATTCTCCTTAATGATTATAAGGTCAGTTGAAAGGTCAATAAGAATGTACGCGCTGAGGGATATGCTCCAAATACTACTCCGGCGTTAAGATCATCTGCTGTAGTGGTAGCTTCCGGATCATAACCTTTAAATTTTGTTATGGTTAAAAGGTTTTGGGCGCTAGCCATTACTTTTAATGATGCGCCTTTACTAAATAACAACGGCAAACGGTAACCAAAGCTCAGGTTTTTAAGCCGTACATAAGAACCATCCTGTAACCACTTGGAACAACCTATATTATTATTTGCGGAAACTTCATTATTAGTAGTACTGGAAAGACTTGGCCACCTATTACTGGGATTTGTTGGTGTCCATGGACTAACATCAGCAGATGTAATCTGCCTGTGATCACCATAGTTTGTAACAGCTTCCTTATAATCCAGATTGTAGACATCATTCCCTTGCACCGCCTGTATAAACATATTAAACTCGAAATTCTTATATTTTACTGAATTGTCAAAACCCCATGAGTATTTTGGTAATGCATGACCAATAACAACTTCATCTTTCTCATCGATTTTATTATCGCCATTTACGTCGAGATACTTACTGTCTCCCGGCATATAACCATACTTTGCAGCTTCAGCAGCTTCATTTGCCTGATATATCCCTAAGAACTTGTATCCATAAAAAGCACCCAAAGATTCTCCTACGATAGCCCTGGTAAGAGAAGCACCATTTCCAGCTACACCTGCACCCGGAGCTCCATCAACATATTTAACATTGCCTAAATCGGTAATTCTGTTTTTATAAGCTGAAAAATTAATGTTGAAATTCCAGGTCAAATCCTCCTGATCGACAGGGACACCGCCAATCACAAACTCAAACCCTTTGTTTTCAACAGCGCCTATATTCTTTACCAGTGAACCGTAATTATAATCGTGTCGGGTCAGACCGGCCTGATAAAGAGGTAATGGAGTACTCATCAATAAATCTTTGGTTTTTTTATGAAAGTAATCAAAGGTAAAAGTCAACCGGTTTTTAAGAACCCCCATATCCACACCAAAGTCGGTTTGAGCGGTTGATTCCCATTTTAAACCACCATCAGCGAGCGAATTGGCAACATCATAGTAAAAAACATTGGCTAATGGTTGTCCGTATCCATAGGTTTCCGAAACCATCTTGGATATCGTGCTGTACGGTGAGACAGCCTGATTACCGGTAATACCATAACTCCCCCTTAATTTAAGATTATTGAATAAATCAAGATCTTTAATGAAGGATTCTTCTGATACTCTCCACGCAATTCCAAATGATGGAAAATATCCCCAGTTATGTTCTGGAAAGTTTGATGAACCATCAGCCCTGAAAGTCGCAGTAACAAGGTACTTGTTCATCAGACTGTAATTGAACCGGCCGACCCATGAAACAAGCTGAGAAGCTGAGTAATTAGAACTTGCTGTAAGCCCTGTATTTGTACTAAGGTGATAATATTGAGTCTGAGGAAATAAGAGTCCTCCGCTCACACCATAATTATCGTTATACCCTTTCGATTGTTCATAAACAGCGGTCAGGGTCAAATCATGTATGCTTCCAAGCACTTTATGGAATGTAAGAATATTACTGTTTTGTGTCCATAAACTGCTGGTATTAGATCTGCTTGAACCGTCCCCTCCATAAGGCGAATATATAGAAGTAATTGCATCAGATTCAGGAAAATTGGCAGTTAGCCCTGTTACAACATCCAATGTCAGGCAATTCAAAATCTGGTAGCTGATTTTGGTATTCAGCAATACAGAATTTTGAATATCCAATTGATAGGCGTGTCTTAACGTGGCCACCGGATTTTTCCCTGTAGTAGCTCCGTAGTTATCGAACAGATGATATGTTCCGTCTGCATCAAAAACAGGCTCAGTGGGGCCCCATATTATAGCTTGTTGCACAGCCTGGTTTAAGCCGCCCATGTTCCCGTTATTAAATCCTTCGCTCCTGCTTAAAATAGCGCCCGCATTAATCTTAAGCTTTTTACCGATCTCCGTTTCTACATTTGCATTAAAATTATATTTTTTGTACTTGCTGTTAATCTCAATACCCGTTTGATCCAGAACGCGACCGGAAATATAATATTTGGCACTTTGACCGCCTCCGCTGATCGATAATTGGTAGTCTTGTGATTTTCCCGTTCGAAAAACCTCATTTTGCCAATCAGTACCGCCATTTGCCTGAAATTTAGCAATATCAGCAGCTGAAAAAGTATTCGGATTGGCCTGATTGGCTAAGTTCGCATATGCAACAGGACCCATTAAATTATATTTATATCCGACTCTGCTTATACCTAAATTCGCTGTAAAATCGAGTTTGACTTTTTCTTTGTTACCTTTTTTGGTGGTAACCATAATAACCCCGTTCGCCCCCCTTGACCCATAAATAGCAGTGGAGGATGCGTCCTTTAAAACTTCAATCGATTCAATATCATTTATGCTGAGATTATCAATTCCACCCAGCTGCATTCCATCAACTACATACAAAGGATCATTACCACCGGTAAATGAGTTTGCACCACGTATTCTAATTTTGGTAAAGCCACCTGGTGCACCTGAATTGTTTGTTACCGAAACCCCAGCTGAACGTCCTTGTAATACGGATGATACATCCAATATGGCTTGCTTATCATAGTCTTTTGAAGATAAGGAAGAAACAGACCCTGTCAGATCGATCTTCTTTTGTGTACCATACCCAACCACCACAACTTCATCTAAACTGGCCAGAGAAGGAAGTAATGAAATATCAATATTTGTTTTTCCGGTAGCAGGTACTTTCTGTGTAATATATCCTATAAAGGAAAACATGATTACAGCGTTAACATCAGGTACGTTGATCGAGTACTTCCCGTTGATGTCACTTATGACCCCAATGTTTGTACCTTCAACCTGGATATTAACGCCTGCCAGTGGATTTCCTTTTTCATCTGAAACTTTACCGCTGATTTTCAGCTGCTGCAATTCTGAAGCTGAAAGTGGTAATTGCCTTGGTGTCAGAACTATCTGTCGGTCATAGACAATAAATCTGACATCATCCTTAAAAATATTATTCAGGATATCCCCTATTGGTTCATTGTCTGCTTCTATATTCACTTTTCTGGTTACATCGATCAGCTTCTGATTGAACAGAAAATAAAACTCACTTACATCCTCAATTTTATTGAGAACTTCTTCTATTGAGGCATCTTGTAGATTGAGCGAAATTTTTGTTGCCTGAGAGTAAGACGGTGTAGCAAAAATATTCGCCAGACAACAGAATAAGAGGAAGGCCGATATTTTCATAATAAGGAGTAATTTGTGCCAATTACTATTTGGTTTGAACAAACCATAGTAATCCAGAATTTTTTTCATACTTTTGAAATGTTAGGGTTAATAATAAGATTTTTGTTTTACGAACTCAGGAATCGATTTATTGTCCTCTGACATTGAGGGAAGGTGTTACTGCACTTTTCCTCTTTTTATTGGAAGCCAATATTCTTTTGTTGTTCAGGATAGTTTCATAGGCGACAGTTTTAGGTTCTTAATAAGGTAAGTATTCACTAATTCAATTTCATCAGCTTCACTTATTTTTAGCAGAATAAATTAAAACTTTTTTTCGCGGGAATGAACCGTCAGGCAAGGGATTACGCTTTATTTCTGTATAATCAATGGGCGATGATATCTTGAGTAATTTCAGAATTTCTGCCAGTGATTCGTCCTGAAATGTTGCCCTATACCTGTAGTCCTGAAGTAAAGTTCCCTGTAGTTCAATATCAACATTGAATACCTGGCTGATCTTTTTTATAACCTCGCTTAATGGTTCATTCCGGAAAATCAGTTTGCCATCTTTCCAGGATATAAATTTATAGGTATCTTCGGTAGTAACTGAGGATTTTCCGCTTACTTTATTGACTGAATAATGCTGATCAGGATTAAGTTTTGTACTAATAATATTTTTATTGTTATCGGTAGGATTAACTTCTACTTTACCCGAAACAAGTGTTACTTCGGCATCTTCGGCTAAGTCATATCCTGAGACATTAAATTTTGTTCCGGTAGCTTTTACACTTATAGATGATGTTTTAACAATAAATGGTCTAGTAGGATCGTGTTGGACTTCAAAATAAGCTTCGCCTTTGAGTTCTACAATTCGTTTATTGCCAACAAACCTGTCAGGATATTTAATGCTGCTGCCTGAATTAAGCCAGACAGAAGTTCCATCAGAGAGCTTTAAAGCTGATCTGGTACCAAATGCGGCAAAAAGCTCATTGTAAACTGGTTCCTGATTTTTTGTATAATTACTATCATAAAATAAAAAATATAATAAATTACCTAAAACAAGAGGAATCAGCAAAACCGCAGCGAACTTCTTCCAGTAAAACCAGAAATTTGCAGCAGGAGTCCGGAAAGTGACTCTGCTTTTAATTGCAAGAAATGCTTTCTCAGAATCAATCATTTTTTTATTTATAGAATGATCAGTGTTATCCCAGATATTTTTTATTTGCCGGAAATACGTTAAATTTTCCTTTGATGCACTGATCCATTTTTTTAACACAGAAATTTCATCCTGGCTTAATTCACCTGAAAGATACTTTGCTATTAATGCGTCCCGATATTCCTGATCTTGCTGCTCCATTATTATAATATGATGTAAAATATAAAGACGATTCAGAGATGAGAGACCACATTAAGAGATAAGGAAATCTGAAATAAAATTTATGCCCGGCAGATTTTAAACAATCCCCCTGGCTTATGCACCAGGGGGAATTGAAATCACCTACCCATTAAAACTACCCTTTATCAAAAACTCTCTCACCTAAAATTCCAGTTAGCTTTCCAATAAAGACGTTTGGGAAACGATTTACCACATTACAACTTAATACTGATTTTTTTTTAGGATGTTTCAGAAAGATTTGAGGGGAAATGACAGAGGGTAATTCATGCCAGCTAGAGAACCTGATATCAGTAATCTTCATTCAGCAAGGATATGCTTATTAATTTTCCGATCAAAAATAATCAACTAATTTTTTTCTTAATAAATCCAATGCTTTACTGATTCGGACTTCTACAGTCCTGACTGAAACATTTAATCTGATAGCAATCTCCTGATATTTAAGACCTTCATATCTATTCATTTCAAATGCTTCTTTAATATTATCAGGCAAAGTGGCAACAGCATTTTCAATTATATCCTCCAGTTCGGATCTGAGGACATAATTATCTGTATCATATTCATAAAGAGGAGAATTGTCAATAATAAAAGTACTATGATTATTTAAAACTTTTTTGTGCCGGTGCCAGTCAATACATTTGTTTTGAATTGTTTTCAGAAGTACCGATCTCAACGAAACTGTAACATTCAATTTTTCATGCTCCTCCCAAAGTTTGACAAATGTATCCTGAACTATATCCTCAGCAGTAGTCAGTTCATGAGTAAAGCTGTATGCAAAGAACACCATGTCTCTGAAATAGGTGGAGAATATAAATGAAAATGAACCGGGATCACCCGACTTAAGACTTTCAACTAAAAACTGATCAGATATGAGGTTTCTCTTTATCACAAAATTGAGATAGCTGTAAGCAAATATATCCTATTCCTTATCCTTATCAAATAAATTTCTCAACAGCCTTTGTGATCTTCGTGATTGACAGTCATATTGAAAAAAATCTTTGAACCACAAAGTACACAAATAAAGCTCAAAGGGCATTAAGCTAAAACCTTATAAAATAGACCTTTGTGAAAGATCTTTATGATCTTTGTGAAAGACCTTTGTGATCTTTGCGTAAATACTTTGTGCCCTTTGTGGTCAATGGATTTTGTTTATTGAGACTTAAAACGAAAGTCTAAAGACAGAAGTTAGAATATCTGCAAAAAGAACTTACACCTGAAAATTCCCCTTATAATAGAGAACCATACGGTTCATCAGTAAATCTTTCATTTCAGGAAAATTTATTTGACTTGTATTGTTCCTTGTCGTAACTTTCAAGAGATAATTGACTTACAGTTATTTTCCTTTACCTATTAACCAATACCCGATCAAATGAAGACAAAACTGATTTTCCTGGTTATGCTTATTGTCTCTGTTTCATGCGGAACAAACAATAAGCCGTTATCTGATGCTCAGAAAGAGAAAATAAAAGGAGAAGTAAAAGAAGTAGTGAATACTTTTTATAAAGGATGCGAGGAGGTCAATCTTGACAAGGTTCTTGAAACGAGCTATGATTCACCTGATTATATTTATATAAATAATGGTTATGCGTTTAGTTATAAAGAATGTATTGATGTATTTAAACCTGTTTTCAGCACAATGTTAAATCAAAAGATTACTGTGGCTGATGAAAAATATTCATTCTCCGATAATTCAACAGTCCTTTATTCGAATCATTGTAAGTCTCTGACAAATTACAAGGATGGTCATGCTATACTTCAGGATCCGACAGTAATGCTATTGATATTTAAAAAGATAGATGAAAAGTGGAAAATTATTTATGGAGTTGAGTCTTACATTCAGAAAAATGTTAAGAATACCGAAACATCAAAAGATCTCAACCAGGTTGAATTACATAAACGAATCATCGGTTATTGGAAAAGTGAAGTGGCTAAAGACACAACTTGCTTATGGGATGTGAAATCCTATGGAACCGGATTTGAATGCTATTTTAAATATGTAACAAACGGGAATGTGGTTATGGATGGCAAACAACTTTGGGGATATGATAATAACCTTGATAAATTTACTATGGCTGAAATGATTAAAGGGATGGATAATAAGATTTTTGCCAGCTGGTTTATATCAAAAGATAAATGTGAGATGCTTCCGATTGAAGATATTTCAAATCCTGATCAGGCACAATTAAAATGGGAATTGGAGTTTAAATCGCCCGATACGTTTATCCAGACTACAATAGCAGTTAACAAACCAAATAGAACTGATACCTGGACACGGGTGAAATGAAGCACAGGGCTTATGGCTCAGTGCACAGAGCATCTATTTTTTTTGTTCACTCTCTGGAAGAAGCTTTTTTATTTCCTCACTTGCCGCAACATCAGTAGCTGATTTGGCATATTTGTTTTTCAATGATGCATTGGCACCTTTTTCAAGCAATAACCTGACAATCTGTGTATGTCCGTTAGCGGCAGCAATCATTAAGGCAGATGTTCCGTCGTCTGTCTGGTAATCAATTTTTGCATTATTCTCAAGCAAAATACTGACTATTTCTGAATGACCTTTCAGTGATGCGATCAGGAGTGGGTTTAGACCATCGGTTGTTTTCATATTTATATCAGCTCCATGTTCCAGTAAAAGCCTGACGACATCCGCATGGCCATTCTGGGAGGAAACAAACAGCGGAGTAGCTCCCCTTCTTGTTCTGGATTCGATATTTGCCCCTTTTTCCAGTAGCATTTTTACAATTTCAAGATATCCTCCTGAGGCGGCTGCAAATAATGGTGTTGACCCCCTGTTTGTCGGAAAATCCAGGGAGGCCCCTTTTTCGATCAGCAGTTTTACGGCCTGGGTCTGACCATTTTGAGAAGCCAGATACAGGGCAGTAAATTCACCACTTGACTTAAAATCAACCTGTGCTCCATTCCTTAATAAAAGCTCGATTACCTTTAAATGTCCTTTCTGGGAAGCCATATAAAGAGGCGTGACACCTTTAGTTGTCAGCACATCTGCTTTTGCTCCTTTCTTCAGCAGCAGATTTACTATATCAAAATGACCATTTCTTGAAGCCATGTGCAAAGCAGTAAATCCCTCATTTGATTGCAGATCGAGACTGGCTCCTCTTTTCAAAAGGACTTTGGCCATTGCATAACATCCGTTTAGGGAGCTGTACATCAACATTGTCCCGCCGTATTTATCACAGAAGTCTATGTCTTCAATCGAGTTTATCATATTCATGGGAGTAAAACAGTCTTTTTCTTTAATCAATTCTATAATACTCCTTTCCGGAGTCCATTCTTCATCCGTCGTTTCCAAAGTATCTCCCGGCATATCTGCCGGAGGAAAAACCTGTGCCTGGATGACAGTTACAGAAAAAGAAAAATACAAAGCAAGGAGAAGGCTTATAGATGTTGGTTTCATTGCACCAGAGATTAAATGATGTCAACTTCCGGGTTGCCTCAGCAAGTAAATAATCAGGTTTAAAAATACTAATTATTCTCCTGCTACTAAGTTAGCAATGTTACTTTTTATTAGGTGCTGGATGTAAGATATGAGTGGTAGGTGATGAGGTACTTCCCGGCTGGTTTTGTGACATAGTCAAATAGTCTTTGCCGATTTGATATTAATAACAGATAACATCATCCCTGCCAGATTCTGATTTTAATATACCATGCAGCCCATACAGCTTCGAAACCAGCCCCCTATATTCTAAGCGACTAATCTCGGCCATATAAAGTTAAGTGACACCTGAACCCGTTTCCTGGACAAAGTCAATTGGGCTGTGGGCCGACTCGCTGGTGCCTTGCTTTTTGCTCAGCACCATGACTATTTTATCGTGATACGAAACTTCTCTTTCGCGTGCCAGTATAAGCACAAAAACAATTCACTGCAATGCAGACGGCAGCTATTTAAACTGCCGCGCCATTACCGGAAAGGCTGAAAGACACATTTGCGGTAAATATGCCGTAATAAATACGCTACTTAAAAAGCAAGTCTGATATATCTTTGCTTAAATTTTACGTTAAACAATTATGGAAAAAGGAATTTTAGGTAAAAGAGTTAAAGAGCTCAGATTATCGAACGGGTTTTCACAGGAGTATCTGGCTGATGGTTCCAAAATTAATTCCCGATACATACTACTTATGGTTGTTAAATAACAACAATAAATAGCGTATATACAACTATTAGTAGCTGTATTTTTATTGATTTTGGAAATGAATCCGAATATATTTGTAGTACATGAAATAAAATTAAAAGATAATACCTATGTTAACTACTACAATGATTGGCAATAAAATTGCAGAAGCACGAAAGAAAATAAATATTTCTCAGGCCCAGCTTGCTGAGCGTCTATTCATCAGTTCACAGGCAGTCGGAAAGTGGGAGCGCGGAGAATCAATGCCGGACATCATTACTTTTAACCATCTGGCGGAAATTTTGGGTGTTGACCTTAACTATTTTTCAGAAAGCTTTCAATCATCGACCACTGAATCCGATAGCAATCGGATGGCACCCGTTGAGTCATTGGTTAAGCAATCGGATGAATTGCCATCCGCAAAGCAGAAGAAAAGGCTTAGCTGGGATATGTCACAAGGGAACTGGGTGGATGCTGACTTTTCCGGGTTGAAAAATCTGCATGAAAAATTCAGTTCCTCTAACATGCTTCGCTGTCTGTTTATCGGTTCCGAAATGCCCGGACTTCTACTAAAAAGCAATAATGTTAATAGCTGTGACTTCTCAGGTTCGGACATCAGCAGCAGCCACATTCAGAGTTCCAACCTGGTCAATATTCTATTCAGGCACTGTTCCCTGAAAGAAGCTGAATTTGCGGTAAGCCATATCAAAGGCTGCGATTTCTCCGCCGCCGATTTTACCGGAGCGAAGTTTAAATCCGGAGCCTTCGTGAAAAATACAATTGCAAATGCAGTGTGGAATCGCACCTCTTTTATTGGTATGCAGATTGACGATATAGTTTTCGATGGCACATTAGATGACTGCTATTTTGAAAACTGCGTCTTTAAAAAGGTGACATTCCAGAATTCAACTCTTATTAACACTTTCTTTAAAAACAAGAGCTTAAAAGGGATTCGATTTATAGACTGTCAAGCCGATCGGATGACCTACGAATTCCTGAAAAACGGGAAAGCAGATTTAACTGGAACCAAGTTATTAGAGGTCATTGTATCAGAGACTCCGAAAATCAACAATTGAACAAAAAAAGAAAATATAATCATGATGAGATTTTTCAGACGCTTCAAAGATTTAGAAATTCAGGGAGAAAAAGCAAATTATTACGATAAGATTTCTCGTGAGCATCGAATTGGTGAAATGAAAGCGCAAGCAAAAGAGATATCCAAGAACATAAAAGATGGAGACACTGTGCTTGAGATAGCGCCAGGAGCGGGCTACCTTTCAATTGAACTATCCAAACTTGGGAAATATAAAATTACAGGAATGGATATAAGTAAAGACCTTATAGAAATTTGTAAAAGAAATGCTATTGGGGCAGGTGTTCTCATTGACTTCCAACAAGGAAATGTTTCTAATATGCCTTTTCAATCAAATGAATTCAACCTTATTATTTCCGTTCTTGCATTTAAAAATTTCAAAGAACCAATTAAAGCATTAGAAGAAATACACAGAGTATTAAAGCCAGGTGGCAAAGCACTAATTATGGACTTGAACAGAAAAGCGTCAATGAAGGCCACCAAAAAAGTTGCCGAAAGTATGGGACTAAAAGGAACAACAGCTTTTATTGCGGGTGCAATTCAAAGGAGTGGTGCATACAATAGAAATGAATTTAAATCATTTATTTCTCAGACTGAATTTAAAGATTATGAAATCAGAGATTGTGATATGGGTTTCTCAATATACTTAAAGAAATAAATATTTATACCTCGAGAAAAACTCAGTTCAACTGGTAGTTAAGAAAATTGCAGCCTCAATGCCTGGCCATATGCAGGAACAAATAAAAGTGGCCTCAAAGCTATAATGACTGCCCGCTCATCTGTCACATCTGGTAAAAACAATAATATGGTAATTGTCAATGACAGCAAATTATCAGGCTTCTGAATTGGAACAATTTTTGTAGTAAATAAAAATAACAATCTGACAAACTGACCTGATAATGAAAATTCCTCCTCTTAAATTGAATTCCGACTTACTTATAAAGAAGAATCATCTGCTTTTAATAATTTTCTTCTCTTTTTGTCTGATTACCTGTAATAAAACGACGGACAATACCATGGTAAAGGATAATAATTCATTGGTTATTAAATCCGGATTCATGTGCGGTTGGGGAGCCGGGCAAGATTCATTAATCATATCAAGTACAATGATTAAGTATGTTTACTCCGTTCCTGCCAATTCACAGATACCTGAAATTAATAAGGCAAGACCTATCACTGATACCGAATGGAATAACATTCTTAATTCAATCAATCTCAATA
>Ga0302164_10000129_pt1 | contig 28445 bp, 24 predicted proteins | sample I_Fen_E3_1_FD_193500 | JGI IMG/M metagenome (GOLD analysis project Ga0302164, IMG submission 193500) | Peat permafrost microbial communities from Stordalen Mire near Abisko, Sweden - I_Fen_E3_1 | ecosystem: Environmental > Terrestrial > Soil > Wetlands > Permafrost | place: Sweden: Abisko...
ATGGAAAGGATATGTCGTATTTCCTTCCCCCTGCCGTCTGGAAATATATAAAAGAGATGCATTTCTATGAGAAGTAACCAATAGGTTAAGGTTAAGGTTAAGGTTAAGGTTAAGAGGAAAGCCCCCTGGTCGTTTCGCGACCATCGGGGAAATAAAGGGTTTTTACACAGCTTTCTGAACTTCAAAAATTATCTCTTCACCCCTTTTCAGGGCCTTTTCATTCATTGGAATAAGATTATGATATCTTTCAGGAAGGGATTTCTTTAATCCTTTAATTACATTTTCAAGTTTAATTATCGGTTTTACTTTCAGGAAACCACCCAGAACAATCGTATTGAATGTTTTCGGACTGTTCATCCTGGAAGCTTCCTCAGCTGCATCAACACGATATATTGCAATATCCTTTCTTTCAGGATGCCTGGTAATGCCATTACTATCGTAGATAAGTATTCCTCCGGGTTTTATTGAGCCCTCAAATTTATCAAGCGATTGCTGGTTCAGGATAATTGCAGTATCGAAATGTTTTATTATAGGTGAACTGATCCTTTCGCTGCTGATTATTACTATTACATTTGCGGTTCCACCTCGCATTTCCGGTCCATATGAAGGCATCCAGCTTACTTCCATATCCTGCATCACACCTGAATATGCCATTATTTTCCCCATTGACAGGACACCTTGTCCTCCAAATCCGGCAATAATTATTTCCTCAGTCATTTTCTTATGAATATCTTAATTAATTGGAATTGACTATTCTTCCGGAGTTTTCAGATCTCCCAATGGATAATATGGGAACATGTTTTCCTCCATCCATTTATTCGACTGAACAGGTGTCATCTTCCATCCTGACGGGCAGTTTGAGACTATTTCAATAAGACATGTACCCTTTTTAAGTTTCTGGTACTGAATGCCTTTTCGTATTGCTTTCTTAGTCTTCTTAACATTTGCTGCAGTATGAACACTCTGACGTGTTACATAATAAGAACCCGGAAGAGTTGCGACAATATCTGTTATTTTAAGCGGAAATCCCATAGTTTTAACATCTCTTCCATATGGTGAAGTTGATGATTTCATACCGGGCAGAGTGGTCGGAGCCATCTGGCCTCCTGTCATTCCATAGATTCCATTATTAATAAAGATTATCAGAATATTCTCTCCCCTGTTACATGCATGTATTGTTTCTGCAGTACCGATAGCTGCAAGATCACCGTCACCCTGATAGGTAAAAACAAATTTCTCGGGTAACAGACGTTTGATTGCAGTTGCAACAGCCGGAGCACGTCCATGAGCAGCCTCCTGCCAGTCGATGTTTAAATAGTTATACATAAAGACAGAACATCCTACCGGAGAAACACCAATTGCCTCCGACTGAAGGCCCTCTTCACCAATTATTTCGGCAAGGATCCTATGGGCGGTACCATGACCGCATCCTGGGCAATACGACAGAGAGTTTTCTGTCATTATATCAGTTTTCCCGTAAACCAGATTTTCCGGTTTTATTATTTCTTTGATTCCCGAAAATTCAACCATTGATCATCCTCCTATGAATTTTGATTTTAAAAACTCCAGCACCTCTTCAGGTGTTGTTACGATACCTCCCATTCTGCCAAAATGATAAACAGGAACTTTTCCGTTAACCGACAGAAGTACATCCTCGACCATCTGACCGGCACTCATCTCCACTGACAGCATTCCTTTAACATGGTCAGCAAGTTCATTTATTCTTTTCGTTGGAAAAGGGAAAAGGGTTATTGGCCTTATTAAACCGGCTTTTATCCCCTGTAATCTCGCAAGCTGAACAGATTTTTGACAAACCCTTGCACTTGTGCCATATGCAACAAGAAGATATTCAGCATCTTCACATTGAAATTCCTCAAAACGTACCTCCTTTTCCCTGATCTCATTATACTTTGCAACAAGTTTTTGATTAAACACTTCCTGCCGGTTAGGATCAAGATCAAGCGAGGTTATTATGTTTCTTTCCCTTGTGGAAGGCTTGCCGGTTGTTGCCCATTCCGGAACTGTTTTAGACCTTTCTTTCTGTGGACTCAGGTACACTTTTTCCATCATTTGTCCTATAGCACCATCGGATAACATCATAACAGGATTCCTGTACCTGAATGCCAGTTCGAAACTAAGATCCACAAAATCAGCCATCTCCTGTACTGATGCAGGAGCAAGAACAATGAGGTGATAATCTCCGTGTCCCCCACCCTTGGTTGCCTGAAAATAATCTGACTGAGCAGGCTGGATGGTTCCAAGACCCGGCCCTCCCCTGACAACATTTACGATAAGACATGGCAGTTCAGCTCCGGCAATATAGCTTATACCTTCCTGCTTCAGGCTTATTCCGGGTGAAGAAGAAGATGTCATAACTCTTTTACCGCATGCCGCACCTCCATATACCATGTTGATTGCAGCAACTTCACTTTCAGCCTGAAGAACCACCATTCCGGTGGTCTCAGCCGGATTTGCTTCCATCAGATATTCAATTATTTCAGTCTGTGGTGTAATGGGGTAACCAAAGTAGCCATCTACTCCGGCACGGATTGCAGCTTCTGCAACCGCTTCATTTCCTTTCATCAATCTTAATTCTCTTTCCATTACATGGTTAAATTTTTGTTTTATAAACAGTTATTACACCATCAGGACAAACCATGGCACAATTGGCACAGCCGATACACAGCTCAGGATTTGCAGGAAATGCATAATTGTACCCTTTCCCGTTCACTTCTTTGGCCATAGCGATGGTACCAGTTGGACAAGTAACCATACATACTTCGCATCCTTTGCACCTCTCCACATTTACTACGATGCTCCCCCTTATCTTTGCCATATTAGAATTTATTAAGTCTTTTATACTTTATGATCAATATTGAATTTATTTAAACGCATTTCAAGTTCACCGAACTGTTGCCTAGGAACCTGTGAGACACATGCTCTCAACCCATCAGGCCTTTCGCTTCCGGTTGTTACAAGAGAAATTGCACTTATTCCGTAACAGAGAAGTTGTTCAATCAATTCGTTTCCTGACATGCCCGGATAGGAGATTGTAAAATAAAAACCATCAGCCAGCGGTTCATCAAGATCTCTGTCATAAGTTATCTGGAATCCATTGGATATAAACATCTTTTTCATCTCCCTGGCTTTTTCCCCATACTCCAAAATATCATCCCGGTACTTGTATTTTCCATCATTAACTGCTTTCAGAAGAGCTGTTAAGCCAAATTGAACCGAATGAGTTACTCCGGCCGATAAACCATATAAAGCACCAAAGATAGCTGAATGTCCAAACTTATCGGTTGAATAATATCTTAAAAGGTCAGGATAGGATCTTTCAAAAAGCTGATCAGATATTGCCATCATGCCGATTCTCTGACCTGCATAACTGAATATTTTGGAACTCGACAGAAGCATAACATACTCATCGGTATAGTGCGCAATTGTTGGCTGGAAGGGTGGTCTGCCGGGATTTGAATAATCTTTCCGGAAATCCATACCGAAATAAGCCAGATCTTCAATAACGATAACATCGTATTTCTTCGAAAGTTTGCCAATAATTTCAAGTTCTTCCTCAGTCAGGCATATCCAGGTAGGATTATTTGGGTTTGAAAAGAGCAAAGAGGAAATCTTTCCAGATTTCAGATGTGATTCCAGTTTTTCTTTAAGTTTCTTTCCTCTGTAATTATAAACATCAAAGGAGCAATATTCGTGTCCCAGCATTTTAACCTGTTGCTTCTGAACAGGAAATCCGGGGTCGATAAACAGAGTTCCCTCTTTTGTTCTGTCATTCCTGTTTGCTACCAGGAAACTGACCATTGCCCCCATCATTGAACCGACTGTCGGAATACATCCTTCCGGATTAATATCAACATCAAGGAAGAGCTTGATAAACCTGGATGTCTCTTCTTTCAGCGGCCTGATACCGGAAATGTCAGGGTAAACTGAGGCAACACCGTTTCTAAGCGCGGCGATTTCAGCTTCAATTCCAATAACAGATGCCGGAAGTCCGGGGACACCCATTTCCATCCTGATGAACTTAATTCCGGTATTCTCCTCAATTCTGTCTACAAGGTGAGCAATTTCACGAATGGAAGAACTACCAGGAGAAGGAATACCGTTAGTTTTGGCCAGGGTTTTTATTTTTTCAGGAGATATTGGAATAAATGTCATTTCGTTTAAGAAGGATTAAAATTTCCGTTTATCAATAACACGTTTCGATTTCCCTTCGCTTCTTTCAATGATTTTTGGTTCAACAAGGGTCACCTTTATTGCCAGTCCAAGCGAATTTTCAAGGTTATTCTGTAGTTTTTGCCGGAGCGATTCCAGCTGACTGATTTTATCCTGAAAGAATGCTTCATCAACTTCTACCTTCAGTTCAAGAGTGTCGAGATTATTTACTCTGTCAACAATTAACAGGTAATGCGGTTTAATTTCACTCATCTCAAGAAGAACACTCTCCACCTGTGAAGGAAAAAGATTGACTCCCCGAATAATAAGCATATCATCACTGCGACCGAGACATTTTTCCATTCTTACCATTGTCCTGCCGCATTTGCACTTTTCAAAATTAAGCCGTGTGAGGTCGCGTGTACGGTAACGGATTAGCGGAAGACCCTCCTTGGTAAGTGTCGTAAAAACCAATTCACCTGAACTTCCTTCGGGCAAAACCTGAAGAGTTTCAGGGTCAATAATCTCAGGGAAAAAATGATCTTCATTTATATGCAATCCTGCCTGAACCGTACATTCACTTGCAACTCCCGGCCCAATAACTTCACTGAGTCCATATATGTCTATAGCTTTAATTCTCAGCTTATCTTCAATCTCCCTCCGCATGTTCTCTGTCCATGGTTCAGCTCCAAAAACTCCAACTCTTAACTTTAAATCATCACGATTAATGCCACTTTCCTGTATTGCTTCTGCGAGAAACAGTGCATAAGATGGAGTGCATGCAAGCACAGTGCTTCCGAAATCGTGCATAAGCTGAATTTGTCTTATTGTGTTACCGCCCGAAATCGGAATTACAGAGGCACCGATCTTTTCCCCTCCATAATGAAGCCCAAGACCTCCGGTAAAAAGACCGTAGCCATAGGCAACCTGTATAAAATCATTCCTGTTGGCGCCGGCTCCTGTCAATGTACGCGCCATAACCTCCGACCATGTGGATATATCGTTACGTGTATAACCCACAACTGTTGGCTTCCCGGTAGTGCCGGATGAAGCATGGACACGGACAATTTCACTCATGGGAACTGCAAATAACCCAAAAGGATAATTGTCTCTCAGGTCATGCTTTGTAGTAAAAGGTAATTTACCAATATCGTCGATGGTCTGAATACTTTCAGGTCCGATACCGGCTTCCTGCATCTTGTTCCTGTAATAAGGCACATTGAAATATACTCTTTCAACTGTTTCTCTGAGTCTTTCACTTTGAACATGTCTGATCCCATTTCGATCCATACACTCGAAATGACGGTTCCAAATTTCCATAATAGAATATTTAATCTGGGGAATAATTCAATTTTTATGATATTACTTATTCTGATTTTCCCTTTGTGTTACTTTGTGCAATACTTTGTGTCCTTTGTGTTAAAATAATCCGGGTTTTACCACGAAGGTACTCAAAGGTTAACACTAAGGGTCACAAAGGATTTTTATAAAAAAGTCCTTCTGGAAATCAAATCTTATATAAATCGCTGGCTTTCAGCAATTCCATCTCATGACTTTTAAGTGCTTTAATTGCATCCTCTGTATTACTGCAACGGAGAATAATAACTGATTTAACACCAACAGAAAAAGCATAGGTATATTCCACACTTATATCCAGATCTGAAAGAATCCTCAATATTTTTGCATAGTGTTTTGCTTCATTGGGAGCCATCACCGAAATGACTTCAGTAAGATTCACAGTGAAATTTTTCTTTTTCAGAATCTCTCTTGCCTTTTCAGGATCAGAGACAATAAGTCGTAAAATCCCGAATTCTGTTGTATCAGCTACGCTTAAAGCAGTTATCCTGATATTCTCCTCTCCAAGAACTTCAAGTACTTCAGTAAGTCGTCCTGATTTGTTTTCAAGAAAAATTGATAACTGATGTGTAATCATATCTTTAACGATTTTTTAGGTAAAATGAATTTTCGAAGATAAATATAAAATTTATAAGGTTTCAAAAACAATGCGAAGATCACCTCTCAATTCTAATCCTGGCATCAACAACTGTAATGGCATCAGCGCTGCCGAGCAGCGGGTTAAGATCCATTTCCTTTATTTCAGTAGCATAACGTAATAAACTTGAAAGCCGTACAATGATCTCTGCAAATTTCAATTCATTAATACCAGGTTTCCCTCTTGTCCCTTTTATGATACTATAGCTCCTGAGACTCCTGATCATTGATTCTGCTTCATTGAACGTGAGGGGAGCAAGTCCGGATGAAAAATCACCAAGAGCCTCAACAAAAATTCCTCCAAGACCACATAGAATGATATGTCCGAACCGGGATTCATATTTTGCTCCGATAAAAAGTTCAGTACCAGAAAGCATTTGTTGGACAAGAACGGCTTTTACTCCCTTTATCTGCATCATTCTTTTGAATTCAGCTTCAAGATGTTTAACTGATTTTATATTGAGGGTTACACCGCCTACATCAGATTTATGTACCGGGCCAACAACTTTAAGAACAAGAGGGTAACCGGTTTTGTTTGCAACCGATAAAAGCTCTTTTTTTGAATTGACAACTTTTTCTTTTACAACAGGTATATGAGCTGCGTTCAGAAGCTGTTGTATGATTGCAGGTTCAAGGTAACCATCGGGAGATTCATCTATAATTTGCCTGACCAATGAAACATCAATATTTTCCAGATAAATCTTTTCTTCTGCCGGGGATGGTGTGTTGAATATTTTAGTCAGTGCGCGGCCTAGTACAACTTCATCAGGAAAATTGACATGCTCTTTGTTAAGAAAATATTCCAGTTCTTTGGAAGAACTTTTCACTGATGGTAATATCGGATAAAGCGGCTTATTGCAATCGCGGATCTTTTTATGTAAAAGATCATAAATCTCTGTCATGTCATTCAAACCATTGTTTCCAAAAATCACAATCATGCCATCTATCAAAGGAAGTTGCTTATCCACATATTCTATTACCCTGTCAAGCTGATCATTAGTCGCAGTTGCGATCATATCAATGGGATTTACGGCCGATGCTCCCGGGTTCATCATAGCAAGCAATTTATCGTGATGAATTCCGGTTATCTTTGGAATAATCATTCCTCCGGATGATAATGCGTCGGTAAGCATTACTGCCGGACCGCCGGCATGTGTAATTATAGCAATATTTTTGCCTTTAAGCTTTTTGTGAAAAAATACTGAAGCCACAGTTGTCAGTTCTTCCCGGCCTGAACATCTTACTATCCCTGCTTTACGAAACAATGCTTCTACTGCGGAATCGGATGAGGCCATTGCACCTGTGTGAGAAGATGCTGCCCTGCTCCCTGCTTCAGTTGTTCCGGCTTTTATTGCCGCTATCCTGCACCCTTTGCGAATTAGCGATGATGCATGATGAAGAAGCTTATCCGGATTCCTTATGCTCTCGACATATATCAGTTTTATGGGTGAGCTAATATCAGTATCAAAAGTGTTATCCCAGAATTCGAGAACTTCTTCCACCCCGGTCTGAGAACTGTTCCCGACAGAATATACGCTCGAGAAGTTTAGCCCTTTTGGTATAGCTGATTCAAAGATAAAAACAGCAGTTGCTCCTGATCCGGATACAAAATCACATCCGCGGCTATTCAGCTTTGGTACGGGAGAAGTAAAGACCCCCTGATAAGATTGGGTAATAACTCCAATACAATTGGGGCCTATGAGACAACCACCCACACTATTGATCAGTTCAACGATTTCCTTCTCAAGTTTAAGTCCCTCACTCCCGGCTTCACTGAATCCGGCTGATATAATGATGAAGGCTCTTGTATTTTTATCTCTCACCAGGATCTCAATTGCAGTTAAACATAATGCGGCTGAAATTGCAAGTATTGCCAGATCTGTTTCGGGAATATCATTTAAATCCCTGTAAGATTTAATCCCCCGAATCATGTCATGCCTCGGATTAACCACACAGAGCTTTCCGGTGTATTTTCCGTCAATTATGTTTTTAAGAACCTTCCCTCCTGGTTTAAAAAGATCGTCTGATCCTCCCACAACTACAATGCTGTCGGGATTTATAAGTTTTTCATTTATCATAGGCTGCAAGAATGGTGAAGGAATGAATTATGAAATCCAATTATTCGGACTGACAGGAAACTACAAACCGGCAAAACGTTTTAGGTAGCCGACATTATATGCAACGACAAATAAATATCTTTCTGATATATAACGAATTACAATCAATATCTGATCTTTAATGTTACAGGCAAGTTAATAAAAATAAATAGCATAAAAACAAGATAATTATCATGGGGAAAAAATGGCAGAGACCGGCACAGCAGGATATGTAGGGATCGGTTGCGACCGATTCCTGCATAATTCCGAAAATAAATTACATTTGTAATAACCTATTAATGATTTTAAACCATTTTTTTATGAAAAAAGTAAATTCCGGATGCATCTGGACAATAATATTCTTATTCTGTTTTCCGCTGTACACGCTGGCGCAGTATTCCGATTTTGACCCCGACGGACCTGGATACGGTGAGAATTGTACAACAATTATGGTCGGCAGACGAGCCTCCAGTGACGGATCGGTTATGACTTCTCACAGCTGTGACGGTAATTACAGAACATGGCTTGAAATCTACCCCCACCAAAAATTCGAACAGGGAACTATGCATCCTGTTTATTCCGGTATGCTTCATACTGAAGAAGCCTGGGATATGACTAAAATAGTTAAAAAGGGTGAAATTCCAGAGGTTTCAGAGACATATTCATTTCTTAATACAGCTTACCCATGTCTTAATGAAAAGCAGCTCGCGATTGGAGAAACAACCATTTACGGAAGAGAAGAACTTATGAACGCAGATGGTATGTTTTTTATTGAAGAGCTTGAAAAGATAGCTCTGCAAAGGTGTAAAACAGCCAGAGAAGCAATAGAACTTATCGGAAAACTGGCTGAAGAATATGGTTATGCTGACCTGGCGGAGTGTATAACCCTTGCAGATCCCAAAGAGGTTTGGCAATTGGAAATTGCGGGTTCGGGAAAGGGGAAACCGTCTTCTATATGGTGTGCAGAGAGAATTCCCGATGAGAATGTCGGAATATGTGCCAATATTCCAAGGATCTCTGTTATTGATTTTAAGGATCATGACTATTTCATGTACAGTACTGACTTACAAAATGTTGCTAGAAACCTTGGTTACTGGGATGGAAAAGAACCTTTTAAATTCTGGAAAATCATAAATGGGAAGAAGCCTTTTTCTATTAGAGAATTTTATGTTCTCAGTAAGCTCGCTCCATCATTGAATCTTTCTTTCGATGCAGAGGAGCTCCCATTTTCCGTAAAGCCTGAAAAGAAACAGTCGTCTCGTGATATTATGAAATTTTTCAGGGAAACTTACGAAGGGACACAATGGGATGCGACTAAAAATCTGCTAATTACAGTTAAATCTAAAGACCAGGATGGAAAGGAGACTGAAAAACAGGTCAAAACACCTGTAATCTGTAACTGGATGAACAATGATATCAAAACATTATTAAATGAAATAAAACCCGGAGTGGTTGATCGCCCGAGAACAATTGCGATAGCAGGCTGTTCTTATTCTCATGTGATTCAGTGCCGTGACTGGCTTCCTGATGAGGTCGGAGCAGTTGCCTGGTTTTCATTCGACAACCCGGGAGAAAGCCCGAGGATTCCAATCTTTTCAGGAGTCTTAAGTCTTCCGGCTTCTTTCAATGTCTGTGGTCAGCAACGCTATAGAACCGATGCAGCTATCTGGTCATTCCGTGAAGCCAACAAGCTGGCAACGGTAAACTGGTCAAGAGGGAGGGTCCTTATTGAACCAGCAGTGCAGGAATTTGAAGATAAAGCTTTCGGGGAACTGCCATTAGTTGAAAAAAAGGTTGTTGAGCTGGTAAAAGATGGTAAAAATGAAGAGGCAAAGAAATATGTTACTTCCTATACAAATAGTTTCGCAGGTGCTGCCATGAGAAGATGGGAAGATCTTAAAATAACTTTATGGGGGATGTTTGGCAGAGGGTTTTGATCGAAAAAGTACTACTCCTGGTTTTTCCTTTGTGTTACCTTGCGTTTTACTTAGTGATCCTTTGTGGTTAAATACTTATTCACCACGAAGGTTCACAAAGTTTATCACTAAGGGTCACAAAGGATCTGTATTCAGATAAAAGTTAAATCGGGTTTTAGTATCTTTGCAGACTGAAAAACCAGGATATGGGATTGACAATAAGAGAGATATTGGATAAGGAGATATTTGCTAGGGAAGACATTATTTCTCTCCTGCAATCTGAAGGAGAAGACAGGACACTCTTATTTAAGAAATCTGCAGAAATAAAAGAAAAATATATTGGTAATAAGGTATGGTTCAGAGGATTAATTGAGTTTTCTAACATCTGCAGTAAAGATTGCCTCTATTGCGGAATACGAAAAGGCAATACAAATCTTACAAGATACAATCTGTCGGATGAAGAAATACTTATTGCGGCCAGGTTTGCCCATACTAACCGCTACGGATCGATTGCCCTTCAATCAGGTGAACTTGAAAGCCAATTTGTTACAGGCAGGATCGAAAACCTTCTTCATAAGATCAAAGAGCTTTCGGATGGAGAATTAGGTGTAACCTTGTCTGTCGGTGAGCAGGAACCGGATGTCTACAAAAAATGGTACGATGCTGGCGCACATCGCTATCTTCTCCGTGTTGAAGCGACAAATCAATCCCTTTATAACAAAATCCATCCGAATGACTCAAAACATGACTTCAGTCATAGGCTCAATTGCCTTAAAAGCTTACAGGATATTGGTTACCAGACAGGCACGGGAGTAATGATTGGTTTGCCATTTCAGACTATGGACGATCTTGCCGCGGACCTGTTGTTTATGAAGAATTTTAATATTGATATGTGTGGCATGGGACCATATATTGAACACGCAGATACTCCGCTTATTGAACACTCGGGAGAATTAATGTCTCTCAAGGAAAGATTTGATCTTACTCTTAAGATGATTGCCATAATCAGGATAATGATGAGAGATATAAATATTGTTGCTGCCACTGCACTACAGGCGATTGATCCTATTGGCAGGGAAAAGGCAGTTAAAATTGGTGCCAATATCCTTATGCCAAATATTACTCCCGGAAAATATCGCGACAGCTACAAACTATATGATAATAAGCCTTGTACAGACGATTCAGCTGAAGATTGCCAGAGTTGTCTCGAAGCCCGGGTAAGCCTTGCTGATGCGGAAGTGGTATATGGTGAATGGGGCGATTCCAAACATTATAGTGAAAGAAGAGCCAATCCTTGACAAATCAGGAATAAGATAATAAAATATAAATTTTTTAGCATCATTCCTTTGCATTTGTTTAAAAATAAATTAGGTTTGAACTCAGATATTAAGCAATGGGTATAATTAGGTTAAATATTGGAATTTATTATTATTATTATTGCAGAAGGAAAACGTAAGTCCTATTATTTATAAGTGTCGACAATACACTTTTCAAAATATCAGGCTTACCGGCGAAATGGTAAGCCTTTTTTATTAAACTATTTTTAATCAACTTAGAATACTCATGGAAAAAACACAGAAAAAAGGTACTGTAAAATTCTTCAATAGAAAACAGATCCCGCTTGAAATGCACAAAGTACGCATTGTACAGTCTTTGAAACTTGTTCCTGTTGAACGAAGGCTGGAAGCTATCGGCGAAGCCGGTTACAACTCATTCCTGCTTGGAACAAAAGATATTTTTCTTGACATGCTGACAGATAGTGGCACAAATGCCATGAGCGATGAACAAGTCTCTAAAATGTTCGTTGCAGATGACGCGTATGCCGGTTCACAGAGTTTTGTCAAATTCCATAAGAGTGTATCAGATGTTTTCGGGAAAAATCTATTGTTGCCTGTTCATCAGGGCCGTGCTGCCGAAAATATCATATCCCAGACCTTTGTTAAAAAGGGATCGGTTATTCCGATGAATTATCATTTTACAACTACTCTTGCCCATATTCAGCTTAACGGAGGAAAAGTAGTGGAACTCTTCACACCCGAGGCAATGAAGATTAAAAGTACTCATCCCTTCAAAGGTAACATAGATATCGTACGTCTTGAAGAACTCATTAATAATACTGGCCCCGACAACATTCCTTTTATACGAATGGAAGCCTCAACAAACCTTATTGGCGGACAGCCATTTTCGATGGACAATTTCAAAAATGTAAGGAAGGTTGCCGATAAATATAAATTAATTATAGTTTTAGATGCGAGTCTGATCGGCGAGAATGCATATTTCATTCAGAAAAGGGAACAGGGTTATGAAGAAAAATCTATTGGGTTCATCCTTAAAGAGATGTGCGATCTTTCCGACATAGTCTATTTTTCAGGCAGGAAAGTAAGCTCTTCACGCGGAGGTGCAATCTGTACTAACAATAAAGACTTGTATAACAAAATGAAGGACCTTGTTCCTCTTTATGAAGGCTTTCTTACCTATGGTGGTATCTCTATCAGGGAAATTGAGGCAATGACTGTCGGGCTGTACGAAACTCTTGATGAGGATGTTGTAGGACAATCACCTTCGTTTATCAATTATGCGGCCACAGAACTTGACAAATTAGGTATTCCGGTAATATTACCTGGTGGAGCTCTGGGTTGTCATGTTGATGCAAAGCAATTTCTCTCTCATGTCCCACAGGTTGACTACCCTGCAGGAGCTCTGGTTGCTGCATTTTATATTATCTCCGGAGTACGTGGTATGGAACGGGGAACGATGAGCAGCATTCGCGATGAACAGGGAAATGATATTCTTGCCGATCTGGAACTTATGAGACTTGCCTTTCCACGAAGAGTGTTTACTCTGTCGCAGGTTGAATACCTTATTGACAGGTTAAACTGGTTATACCACAACAGGGAACTTGTAGGAGGAATCAGATTTGTTGAAGAACCACCTGTACTCCGGTTTTTTACCGGGCGTCTGGCACCTATTGGCAACTGGCCTGAAAAACTCTTGGCAAAGTTTAAAGCAGATTTTGGAGATAGCTTGTAATAGAGCTTCGACAGATATATAAAGAAGGAAAGAACAATCTATTTTGCAGGTTGTTCTTTTTTTATTCTTTGAATGATAATCTTATTGGCGGGGCAGGCCCCGGTGCCAGCCAACTGCCAGTCAAGCTTTACATAAACAGGGAAAGTTTCTTTTTCAAGATTAATATCCGAACTATCAGGCAATGTATCAAATTCATAAGTTGTACTATCAATCTGAATAAACCAACCACCACAACAGGCACACATTCTGATATCAGGTCCGGTAATTATACCACTCGACATATAGTCTGTATAATGTTCTTTATGACAGAAGGTAAGTGATATAAAGAGAGCACAAATTCCAACTAAAATCGTTGCTTTCATTCAGATTTAAGGTACAAATTGGGGTTACCGGTTATTAGGTAACAGACTCCAAGAATCATGCCAACATTATTATCAGAAGACCATTGTCCTGACATGAACATTAGTTAAGGCTTTAAGGTCTTTTTCAAGCAGCACCCGCTGTTTTTCATCACCTTTTAATTCGAGAATGATAAGCCCTGCCGGTTCACCAAAAAATACTTCATTTACTCCGAGACGTGTACGAATGTTGCAGCCATAGGACGTAAGGAGCTTCTGTACTAATAAGATCACAGCCGGGCTTCTTTCAACAAGAATGCCAAGTATCTCAACTCTGTTTTTGGTTGATTCAATATTCTGTGATTCTTTATCAGAGGTGAAAGTCATTTCCCTGATCTCAATACCCTCCAGCGTTTTTAATTCCAATGCAAGTTCATCTGTATCAGAAGGATCACCGTTTAGATGAAGGATGATATAAGCTTCACGGCTGCAGATCTCATCAGTCACTTCGTGGAATCCCAGCCTGGTTGTAATTACACTTGCATGTCGTGATAAAATACCCTGCGTAAGTCCGGCTTCTTTTATTCTGTCGATTATTTTAATACCAAGTATCTTTATCATAAACCTAAGCTTTAATTTATTTATGGAATGTTTTTCGTTTAGCGTTAATCGTTCAGCGTTTTTGATTCGCCTTTGAGCCGTTATGCCGTTGCGTCATAGCGCCTTAAAAATAGAGGTCCCTTTCTCCTTTCCTGATCTTTTCTATTTTTTCCCTGGTGATAACAGCCACTCCGCTTTCAAGTTTTTCGAGGTTTTTATCGATAGCTTTCCAACCTTTTTCAACAGTTTCTCCCTCAGCATAGTCGCAGATATATTCCGACAGAGTCAGAATTGCGTTTGGAGTACAGAATCTTTTTATAAAACCAGGCACTGAAAACTCCATAAAATGTTCACCGGTACGTCCCATCCTGTAGCATGATGTACAGAATGAGGGCAGATAATCGTTTTCAAGAAGTTCATCAATAACTTCTGCCAGTGATCGTGCATCACTAACTTTAAATTGTTCACGGTTCAGATTCTGTTTCTCATTTTTCGTATCTGAATAAGATCCAAGTTCAAGTTTTGTTCCTCCATCAATCTGTGATACACCAAATTGCATTGCTTCCTTCCTGACATCCGGTGCTTCCCTTGCTGTAAGGATCAATCCGGTATATGGAACTGCAAGTCTCAGAATTGCGACCAGTTTCTTAAAATCGTCATCATTTGTTTCATATTTGTCATCAATATTAAGACTGGAGGCATCTTTTATACGCGGGAAAGAAATTGTATGTGGACCTACATTATAACACGCCTCCAGATGATTTGTGTGCCGGACAAGTCCCATAACTTCAAATCTCCAGTCGTACAGACCGAAAAGGGCACCTATTCCCACGTCATCAATTCCGGCTTCCTGTGCCCTGTCGAGAGCTGTCAAACGATATTCGTAGTCTCTTTTTTTCCCTCCAAGGTGATACCACTTATATGCTTCAGGATGATAGGTTTCCTGGAATACCTGGTAGGTGCCGATCCCTGATTCCCCAACAGTTCTGAATCCTTCAATATCAAGAGGGGCCGCATTAATGTTTACTCTCCTTATTTCCCCATGACCTTTCCTGACGCCATATACAATTTTAACCGTGTGGGCTATATATTCCGGAGAATAATCAGGATGTTCACCGTAAACCAGTATTAATCGTTTTTGACCGTTATCCTCAAGAGCTTCAACTTCTTTAACTATTTCGTTATCACTAAGTGTTTTCCGGATAGCAGAGGAGTTTGTAACCCTGAATCCGCAATACTGACAGTTATTGACACATCTGTTTCCAACGTAAAGAGGTGCAAAAAGCACAATCCGGTTTCCATATACCTTCTCCTTTAATTCTCGGGCACCCTGCTTGATCTCATCAGCAAGGCCGGTCCCGACTGAGTTAATAAGAACGGCAGTTTCTTCCAATGTAAGCCTTTTCTTTTCAAGCGATTTGGCAATAACATCTCTTACTCTCTGTTTATCAGGTTTGGTATTATTAATAAGGTTCCATATCTCTTCAGGATCAATGAATGGTTTCATTCTTTGATCGGGTATACTCAATTTTTCAGGTGAAAACTTCATTAATTTTTAAATTTAATTTCAACAAAAAACCCTTTGCTCTATTTTATCTCACTAATTTCCTTTTTTGCCTTTGTGTTACTTTGTGATATACTTTGTGCTCTTCGTGGTTAAATGAATTTTTTTTTACCGCAAAGGTGCACTAAGGGTTGCACAAAGGGTCACCAGGGACTTAATTACTGCTTTAATAATAGCCGAAAACTTCAGATGCAAAGATAATCAACATGCGGCCATTTTGTAACTGTTCAACTCAATAAATCAGGTCAGATATCTCCTCAAGCGCCATATTGATTTTTGATAAAGATTTACTATCGCTGAAATTTATAGCCCCATGTATCTTTTTATGGAATGAAATTGTGATCTTTTTATCATCCGTAGCAGGCATCCCATCAAAAATATTCAACAGAACTTCTGATAGACAATCAATTCTTCTGTGAATAATCACCATGCCTTTTGAATTAAGCTTCCCCGACTCGACAGATACTGCATATATCCCCGGAGAAGGCAGTATTTTACATTCTTCTGTAAGAGGGATCTTTACCAGTGAAGGTAAAATCAAAGTATCTCCTGCAAGATATTTCTCGGGCTTGCCCTTAATAATATAATAGTGATCGAGGTACGCATTAGCTCTCTGTATATAACCCTCGCTTATAGCCTGACGGATTTTTGTAGAACTTACAGTTTCGTGGTAGACCTCCTGCTCCGGGATTTCTTCCGCTTCAAAATGATATTTTCCCTGCCAGTCCCATAATTGTTTATAATCACCTTCTTTATTGAATCCAAAATGATGGTTAAAACCTACAACAACTACTTTCGCATGAAGAATGCCATGGAGAAAATCCCTCACAAATTGTTCACTTGTCACTTTAGAGAACTCTTTTGTAAATTCCACTATAATAACATTGTCCAAACCTGCTTTTTCAAGGAGATCGAGTTTTTCTTCCTGGGAGTTAATCAGTTTAAGATCTTTTCCTGCCGTTTCGGGATACAGAACTTTCCTTGGATGAGGATCAAATGTGATCAGTACGGATTCACCGTCATATTTCGCTGCCAGCATCCTTAACCGGTTAAGGATAGTCTTATGCCCTATATGAACGCCGTCGAATGATCCGGTTGTGACGACCGGATTTATTATATTTTTAGCCTCCTCAAAGCTTTTAAAGATCTTCATTTCAAAAACCTGGCCTAAATTTTATTCTCCTTTACAAAGAAGGCAACTTTTTCAATAGAAGTTATCATATCATACTCCTCGAGGTAGACCCCTGAAGGAACATTTAAAGGAATAGTTGTAAAATTCAGAATACCTTTTATTCCATAACGGACCACTTCTTCTGTTATCTCTCTTGCGAAATCCGGTGGAACAGTCAGAATTGCTATACTGATATCAAGCTCTTTAATCATTCTTTCGATATCATTGAATGGATAACATTTTACTCCTGAAATTACTTTATTAATTTTCTGTGAATCGTTATCGAACGATGCCACCAGATTAAGTTTAGATCGTTTTCCTTTAAAATAACCTGCCACGGCTCTTCCAAGATTCCCAATTCCGATTACAGCAACATTCATACTCGCCTCAGAATCAATAATCTTGCCTATAGTATCGATTAGCTCCCTCACATCATATCCTTTTCTCAGAACACTTGAATAACCAATCAGCATAAGATCACGCCTGACCTGTACAGCGGTGATATGAAGACGTGCAGCCAAATCGTGTGAAAAGATGAAGTTTCTTTTTTCGTTAAGGCATTCCAGAAGGGTTCTCCTGTATTCGCTAAGCCTTTCTACGGTTTTTCCGGGTAATTTCATCATGTTTTTCAGGTAATGGTTATTGGTTTTTTTGGTAATCTAATTGTAAATACTGTTCCTACATCCGGAGTACTGTCAACTTTTATAGTACCATGATATAATTCAACGACTTTTTTAACTATTGATAATCCAAGTCCGCTTCCTGAAATGTTTCTTGTCTTTTCATTCTTGATCCTGACAAACTCGGCAAACAGATTTTCAGTATCGTTTTTGGTTATGCCAATGCCGGTATCTGAAATGATCAGAATTGCTTCGCTGTCGGAACTATCTATAATAATATCTGCCTTACCGCCTATTTTGTTATATTTAACTGCATTCGAAATAAGATTATTAAAAACGATTTCCATATCACCCGGGTCTGCCATAATAACTACATCTGATCTTACATCGAGATTAATACTCACATCCATCTGGATGGCATATGGCTGTACCGTAACTATTGCACCGGATGCTACTTCAGCAAGGTTTACCTCCTCTATCTTTTCCTCTTTTCTCTCAAGACGTATTTTTGTGAAATCAAGCAGGTCCATAATCAGATTTCTCATTCCCTGAATACGTTGCAGAGATCTTTCAATCGGAATTGTGTAATCATCAATTAATTCACCGGCCTGCTTACCCTGCATCATCCTCAGATAACCTTCCAATGCATTCAACGGGGCTTTCAATTCATGTGATAAAACAGACAGGAACTGGTATCTGATCTTCTTGCCTTCCTGTTTCAGCTTATGTGTTATCCGCTTGAGATACTGTTGTTTGGTTATGTTTTCAATACTAGATTTTAGCTCCTGAGGTGTAAATGGCTTAGGAATGAAATCTATAGCTCCATCACGGGTTGCCCTTATTGCAACATCGAGAGATGCATATGAGGTGATCATAGCGACTACAATATCATAATTCCGTTTCCTTATATACTCCAGTACCTCAACACCCTGTATACCCGGTAATTTATTATCGAGTAAGAGAATATCGGGCATATCGCGTTCCAGAATTGTTATACCATCCTCACCTGTTGCAGCTTCCGTAACTTCAAAGGTATAATCCTCATCCATAAATGGATATGTAACATGAAAATTATTGAGTATTCTTGATACTCCTGACCGTATCCCGGGTTCGTCATCAATTACGAGTACTTTTAGAACAGCCATTTCAAAGTTTTAATAATTTCATAACTTCCTGGTCGAGCTGCTCGGGTCTGATACCTTTTTCAAGATATTTGTCAGCTCTTATCCAGGACTTCTCCTGTTCAGAATCGATACTGAAGGATAATCCTGTTTCGTGAGATACCGCTGTTGCCAGAATAACAGGCACATCGGGATATTTTCTCTTTATTTTGTAGCATAAAATGAAGCCGCTGTCATCACTTTCCATCATCAGATCAAATATTGCCAGGTCGGGTTTGAATCTGGCAATTACCGATTCTGCTTCAGCCTGACTCTCAACAGCCACAGTCTTATAACCTGCCTTCTCAAGATTAAACACAGTCTGAAAAAGGTAATCCGGATCATCGTCAGCAACAAGAATTGTTATATCACTCTTCTTCATCTTACTACAAATTTCTAAAAATTCTTTAAATCTACCAGTTGTTATGATAAATATGATTGGTGTTATTTTATTAACGGTATGCGGTGCGAGGTTTGCGGTATGCGGCAAATCCAACCGCACACCGCATATCGCTAAACCTATTCTTTCCGTCGTGGTAACATAATCTTAAAACTCGTGCCTGTCGGGCCTTTTGAAGGGTTATTATTCGAATCAGCAGTTATCTGACCCTTATGCATTTTAACAATGCCATAAGCAGTCGCAAGTCCCAGTCCGGTACCTTTACCGATGCTTTTTGTCGTAAAAAATGGTTCGAAGATCTTGGCCCTGTCTTCTTCCTTTATACCTGTGCCAGTATCACTTATAGTAATAATTACATCACTTAGAGTGTCTTCCATTTTAATATTGATTGTTCCTCCTGCCGGCATAGCATCAAAAGCATTCTTAATCAGGTTTGTTAAAACCTGCATCATCTGCTCCAGATCGAGCATGGCATCAGGATTTGTTGTTCTGTCATCAATATTGATTTTAACCTTTGCCGGAATAATCAGGCTTTCAAGGCTATGTTCAACAAGGTCTTTAATACTAACCATCTGATGATTCACCTGGTTCTTACGTGCAAAATTCAAAAGCCCGGCGACAATTTTCTTGCATCTTCCGGCCTGCTCAACAATTAGTTTAAGATCTTCTCTTACAGGATCTCCTTCTTTAGATTCTTCAAGAAGGATATTACTATACATTATTACTACGCCAAGAGGATTATTAAGCTCGTGTGCTATGCCCGCCGAAAGCTGACCCATGTGAGCCAGTTTTTCGGATTGTTTCAGAGCCTGTCTCATTGAAGAGAGTTTTTCATTCGATAAAGCAAGGTCAGTAACCGATTTGTGGAGTTTTTCGATAGTGTATGGAAGGCACATCTCTACTTCAGCCAGTCCTTTTTTGATAGCGATAGCATGTTCTACACAGCTTTCATAACCACAGGCGCCACAATCGAGCTGATCTTTTTTTGTCTTCTTACCCATCCTGATCAGAATATCTTTGACATCATTCTCATCAAGAGTTTCTATCTCGTGATCTACAGGCTTATGTCTGATAGAAAGATCCAACCCGCTGAATTCGTCAAAAGATTTTTGCCAGCTTTCAGAATCAATATTCTCCATTTTATTGCTGGCGTATGAGCTTACAAGTGACCGCCTGTTATATTGCCGCCCATTTTTTGATAGTCCTGGTCCCATTATACAACCCTCACAACAAAGCAGTTCCATATGCTGGTTCTTAATCAAACCGGCTTCAAATTCCTTCAATGCGCCCTGAAAATCAATTCTTCCTTCTGCAGCTATAATATTCCCGGTTATTGCATTATCGCTGATTTTAGCTGTCTGAAGCAATCCTCGTGCAACAGGAAATATGGCTCCTCTTCCTCCCACAGGCTGATCAAAATCTACCGGTGAACAGTTTTCCATGGTAATACCTTTGTCAGCAAGCATGTCTCTTAATTCCGTAAAGGTTATAGCCTCATCAATTTCAGTGCTTTCTGCTTTTTTTGCCACACAAGGACCAATGAATACAATTTTTGTATCCTTACCATATTTTTCGCGTACAACTCTGCTCATTGCCACCATAGGCGATACAATCGGAGCCAGGTTATCCACAAGTGCCGGATGATAAAATTTGATATAGTTAACAATCGAAGGACAATCAGATGAAATATAAAAATTCTTTTCCTCCGATACAAGCTTTTTATACCTGTCAGCAACAAGGTCAGCTCCGAAAGAGACCTCTGCCACATATTCAAAACCCAATTCCTTTATCATACCTGTAAGAACATGATGATCAGGTATATCATAAAACTCAGCAGGAAAACTTGGAGCCACAATAGCTGCCACCTTCGGATTGGTTTCGAGAAGTTTTACAACTCTGTCGGTTGTATTAAGAAAGACCTTTGCTCCCTGACTGCATACTTTTGTACAATTGCCGCAGGCAATACACCTTTCATCAATTACCTCAGCCTGTCCGCCCACAATACGGATTGCTTTGGCAGGGCATTCCCTTACGCAGGTATAGCAAGTACGGCAAAGCTCCTTTATGGTGTAAACCAGCATATTAAATCAAGTTATTAGTCATAATAATACATTTCTTTTCTCAAAATGAGTAAAGAAAATCTTTTTATCTGCAATATCGGCATTATCTTTCATGAGTTTCTCATATAAATTGATGAGCGATGGTGATTTGCACGCCAGTGTGATAGCTTCTGTATCATCAGCCTGGTAAACCAGTTTTGCCCTGTTTTTGATTTCATCCTTTGATGTACTGAATGGTAATCCTGCTCCGTGAACGCATCCGCCCTGACATGTCATCACTTCAATCAGGTCATACTTTTTGCCGGCTGCAATGGATATTTTTAATTTTTCCAAACCTGTCAAACCATCAACAACTGCTACTTTAACCTCGTTACCACCTATCATAACTGACATTTCCCTGAATACTCCTCCCGATCTCAGTTTTTTAAAAATCTGTTTATCAGGCTCTTTCTTCATTTTCTGATAATGATATGTTCGGATGACTCCTTCAGCAATCCCTCCCGAAACTTCAGCCAGTATTGCTGCGGAGCTCCTGCCTGACATAGGTTCATCGGCGGGTTCATGTTCAATATTTGAAGTATCAATACCATATAGTCTTATAAGCCTGGCAAGTTCCCTCACAGTCAAAACGGAATCCACATCACTGATACCTTTCCTCATCATTCCGTCGCGACGCGCTTCAAATTTCATTGCCATACAGGGAGTTGCTGATACTGAAAAAATCTCTTCAGGTTTAATCCGCATCTGATCAGCTACCAGTGTCTTGATCAGTACGCCGGTAATCTGTTGCGGGGATTTAACAGTTGAGAGTTGTGGAATAAGCGAAGGAATAAATTGTTCTGCATATTTTACCCATGCAGGACAAGCTGAGATATATAAAGGATTATCTGACTTATTTTCAATTCTGTCGGAGAGTTGGTGTGCGATTTCATAAATGCAAACATCAGTTCCCGATCCGGTTTTAAAAACCTTATCAAAGCCAATTTTACGGAGAATCGTATTCAGTATCTTATCAAATTCCCTCGTATATCTCATTCCAAGTTCTTCGGCTATTCCATAAACCACCATTGAAGAATACTGAATTACCTTTACTATTTCCGACTTATTCAGGTATTCCTGCACTTCTGTAATATTGTGTTTTTCATGCAGCGCCCCTGTTGGACAAACCAGGACACACTGGCCACAATGAATGCAGCTTGAAAAGTTAAAATCCCTGTCCATCGCAGCACCAACATGAGTTTCCCTTCCTTTATTGATAAAATCTAGAGATGTTGCTGTTATTACTTCTTCACATACTCTGACACATCGTCCGCAGAGAATACACTTGGAGAGTTCCCTTATTATTGCCGGGCTGGACTGGTCGAGACGAGGTTTTATTTTTCTACCGCGGATACGCCGTTCTCTTATATTAAGTTCTTCTGAAAGACGCTGAAGTTCACAATTCAGATTTCTGTCGCAGTAAAGACAATCATCGGGATGGTTTGAAAGAAGCAGTTCAACTATTGTTTTTCGTGCCGTGATCACCCTGGGTGAATGAGTTTTGATTTTCATCCATTCTTCCACTGGTTGCGAGCAGGCCGTAACCAGACGGTCGCGACCTTCAACTTCAACAACACACATCCTGCAAGCGCCTGTAGGTGTAAACTCTTTCATCCTGCAAAGGGTCGGTATAATAATTCCGTTGCGATTAAGGGCCGAAAGGATTGTTTCGCCCTTTTCGGCTTTGATCTTTTTATTATTTACCTGTATTGTAAAAAGCATAAAAGCTATTTAACGTTTATTGCACTGAACTTACATATATCGAAACAGATACCACAGCCGATGCATTTTTCTTCCACTATAAAGAAAGGCTGAAGTCGAGTTCCATAAATAGCATTAACAGGACATTTGGCGGCACATGCCGTACAACCTGTACATTTGTCAACATCAATTGAAAATGTCCTTAGTCCCCTGCAGATGTTAGCACGGCATTTCCTGTCAAAAATATGTTCTTCAAACTCATCTCTGAAGTTTTTAAGAGCACTTATGAAAGGATTAGGAGCTGTTTGTCCTAGTCCGCAAAGAGAAGTGTCTTTCATTACCGATGCAATTGTTTCGAGCTGCATTACTCCTTTAAACCTCTCGAGGGTTGTTCCTGATTCTTCATTTAAAGGCTTTCTTATTACACTTTCAAGGATTTCGAGCATCCTTCCGGTACCTTCACGGCATGGTATACATTTTCCACAGCTTTCATTACGGATGAATTCCATATAGTATCTGACAAGGTCAACCATACAAGTGTTCTCATCGATAATTACAAATCCGCCTGCACCCATCCCAATTCCTTTTTCTTTAAGATCATCGTAATCAATTGCAATATCCAGATTTTCACTTGTAATAAATGAACCTGATGCCCCTCCAAGTTGAATGGCTTTGAACTCTTTTCCCTCTTTTATACCATCAGCAATATCTTCAAGAATTGTTCTGATAGTAGTCCCCATTTCGATTTCAACCACGCCCGACATGCGTCCTTTGCCTGCGACAGCAAATACTTTTGTGCCCGGGCTGTTTTCTGTTCCCATAGTCCTGAACCATTCGGGTCCATTCTGCATAATAAGGGGGACATTCATAAGGGTCTCCACATTATTAATAACAGTTGGTTTTCCAAATAAACCTGCAGTTGTCGGATAAGGAGGTTTAAGTTGTGGCATACCTCTTTTGCCTTCCAGAGTGTTGATCAGAGCTGTTTCTTCGCCGCACACAAATGCTCCGGGTTCAACACGGATTATTATGTCAAGATTATAACCGCTGGAGAAAATATTATGTCCGAAAAGTTCATACTCCCTTGCTTTATTGATCGCTTTCTGAAGTCTGTTCTTTGCATGATCCGAACCCGATCGCATAAAAATAATCGCATTCGATGCCCCGATTGCATAGGCAGCAATCGCAATTCCTTCAATCAGGCGATGCGGATCACTTTCAAGGATTGTTCTGTCAGTAAAGGCCCCTGGATCGCTCTCCTTTGCATTACAAATAAGGTATCTTGCATTTGAAGTTGTATTTAGAGCATGCTTCCATTTTAGTCCGGTCAGATACCCTCCGCCGCTTCTTCCTCTCAGTCCGCTCCTTTCGATAATATCACATACTTCTTCAAAAGTGTAATGTCTTATAGCTTTGATATATGCCCGATAACCTCCCCGGGCTATATATTCTTCAATACTCTCAGGGTCGTAGCATCCGCAGTTACCCAGTACGACTCTTTTCTGTTTCTTAAAAAATGGCAGCTCATCCATAAAAGGAATCCCTGACCATAATTCAAATCCTTTTGTACCGGTTTGCCCTGCCAGATCATCCTCATTTATATCATTATGAAAAACACCATTAAGAAGAGGTTCTACCTTCTCTTCAGTTATATTTCTGAAGAAAAGTTTATTTTTCCCCGGAATCTGAATACATACGAGTGGTTCAAAAGTAGCAGGACCTGTACACCCGACATGTACCAGCCCTGCCGTTGGTACATTTTCTTTTATATATGTTTCAATAGCAGAACATGTCTTTTCCGATCCTGCAATGACACTACTAGTGCCAGAGGAGACATATATTACAGGTTTATCGGTTTTTTCCCGTCTTACCTGCTGCAATATCTTCTCTGTTTCAGGTGATAACGTATCTGATTCAAAAGTAAGAACCCTGTCGATCAGGAATGTTTTTAAATCCTCCATCAGGAAATTTGTAATGAATTAGTCGTTTTCAATAACGTACTTTAGTCTTTTAATGAGTTCCGGAAGCTGTTCAGCTTTTATGTGTGTGTGATATTGTCCGTTCACATTTATGACGGGACCATTGCAACAGCCACCCATACATGAAACTATCTCATAACTGAAATTACCATCTCTGGTTGTCTGTCCAGGAATCACTCCGGTCTCTTCTTTTATCTTATTGATTATTGATTGTGAGCCATTTAGAAAGCATGAAGTTCCATGACAGATCCTAATCTGAATTTTACCTGAAGGCATAAATCTGAATTTGTCATAGAATGTTGCAAGGCCATATATCTTTGTTGTACTTAGCCCAAGGAAACTCCCTATCTTCACAATTGCTTCTTCAGAGAGATACCCAAGATCATCCTGTATTTCCTGAAGAAGAGGAATAAGATCTTCTCTCTTTCCCTGTTTGTATTTTTTCAGAATTATCTCAAGATCAGTAGCCATTCTGATAACTTATAGTATAATATTTTGACACAAATATAATTGATTTTATTGTTAATAAATAAACAATGTTAATTTATTAACAATAATATTATAAATCAGACCTAAAAGACATTACTTTGTATCTTACTTATTATCATTACATTAACTACATTCTAAAAATTATGATAATATAACATTCATAATTTAAAGTTAGTGGAATACTAAATTTTAAGGGGAAATCCGGGAACTTAAGATTCCCTGAGGTTTATGACAGCTCAGAAATAATTATTACTTTTGAAGTTGTTGTTTATTTTTGAACAGTAAAAAAATGGCTCAGAGAATTGAGATGCAAATCTGTCTAGGCAGTTCATGTTTTTCACGAGGCAATAAAGATGTTGTAATGTTCATAAGAGAATATCTCAGAAAGAACCATCTTGACGACAAAGTCATTTTCAAAGGAGCACGCTGTATGGGCCGTTGCAGTAATGGCCCCAACCTGAATATCAACGGAGTAACACTTGAGGGGGTCACTCTTTCAAAAATAGAGAGCATACTGGAAAAAGAATTTGCCGGAATAGTTTAGGAGGAGTTTGGAGTGAGCTAAAGTTTGGAGTACTTAAAGTTGAAATAATAAATAGGTTGAAAAATAAAATAATAATATTGCAAAAATAGCTCTAAATACTTTAGGCACTTTAGGCACTCTAGGCACTTTAGGCACTTAAAGAAGTAAATATGACAAACAGAAAACCTGTTCTTTATATAAATGATGAAAGATGCAGAAATTCATATTCCTGTGTAAGAGTCTGCCCTGTCAATGCAATAGAAGTTAAGCCGCAGAAGGCTCATCCTTATATTCTTCCAAACAGATGCATCGGTTGCGGACTTTGCTATGTCACCTGTACACCGCATGCTATTGAATTCCGCGATTCAAAGGAAGATGTTAAGAAACTTTTATCTTCGGGAAGGAAAACTGCTGCACTGATTGAACCAAGTATTGCATCGGAATTTGATGATATAACCGATTACAGGAAGTTCGTAGCTATGATCAGGTCACTTGGTTTTGACTATGTCCATGAAGATTCGTTCGGTGTTGACCTGATTGCAGCCGCTTATGCAAAACTTTTTCTAAAAGCCGAAGGTAAGTATCTGATAACTGCAAACTGCCCTGCAATAGTAAAACTTGTTGAGAAATTTCACCCAGAGCTGGTTCCGAACCTTGCTCCATTGGTCTCCCCGATCATTGCCACTGCCATGGTTGTAAAAAAGTTATACGGGCCTGATGTAGTAACAGTTCAGATCGGTCCTTGTATCGATGCGAAAGACGAAGCATTTATTTACGAATCGGAAAAGCTCGTTGACGGAGTTTTGACTTTTGTGGAGCTAAGGGAACTTTTTGATGAATTCAAAATTCAGGAAAGGCTGGTTAAAATGTCTGATTTTGATCCGCCGCACGGAAACTGGGGAGCTCTGTATCCTTTGCCACCCGGAATTATCCAGGCAGGCGGGATAAAACGTGATATGGTTTCAAGCAGGGTTATAACTGCTTCAGGAAAAGAAGAAATACTAGAAGCAATAAATGATTTTGATAAATACATTGATACATTACAGCATCATTTTAACCTCTTCTTTTGCCATGGATGCCTGCTTGGTCCTGGTATGCAGCATCATAATGAACGGTTCAGGAGAAGAGCACTTGTAAGCAGGTATGCTGAAAAGAGGGTTGGCCAGCTCGATAAGGCTCAGTGGCAGAAAAACATGGAGAAATGGTCTAAGCTCGATTTCTCCAGGACATTCACTCCAGACGATCAAAGGATTCCTGAACCTCCGGAAGAGGCTATAACTGAAGTACTTAAAATAATAGGAAAAAATAGTCCTGATGAAGAGATCAACTGCGGAGCATGTGGTTATCTCTCGTGTCGTGATTTTGCATCAACTGTGGCAAAAGGACTTGCAGTTCCTGAAATGTGCCATACCTTCAACCTGCGAAATAAGCAGGAATATATTGAGACACTCCGTCAGACCAACAGAAAACTTGCCGAGACAAAAAAGGCACTAAAAGAATCAGAGGAACTTGCCCTGCATGAAAAAGATATTGCACAAAGCGCTTCCGATATGATGAATAATATGCTGGAGAAGCTTCCTACCGGTGTTGTAATTGTTGACAACAATCTCAAAATACTTCATTCAAATCAAAGTTTTATAAATATAATAGGTGAAGATGCAAAAGCTATATCAGATGTAATTCCCGGACTTAAAGGAGCTGATATTAAAACCCTGATACCTTTTAATGTATATAATATGTTCACATTTGTCATTAAGGAAGACGAACCTGTTGTAAGCAAGGATGTTCATTTTGAGGATAAAATGCTGAATATTTCAATCTTTCCGATCAGGAAGAACAAGATTTGCGGGGCAATAATCCGTGACCTCTATTCTCCTGAAGTACAGGGTGAAGAGGTTACCAGCAGGGTTAGTGAAGTGATTGATAAAAACCTTGAGATGGTTCAAAAAATAGGATTCCTGCTTGGAGAAGGTGCATCAGAAACCGAGCAGATGCTGAATTCTATAATTGAGTCTTACAAAACAAAAAAAGCAAATAAGAAACCCAATCTGAAATAGTCTTAAGTGAACAGGAACTTTTTTATAGAGGTTAACAGTCAGCAAAGAAACTACGATGGTGAAAGAATTAGTGGCGATGTATTTCTTTACAGGTATATAAAAGAAGAGGACCGGGTAATAGCAGTTCTTTCAGACGGCATGGGACACGGAGTTAAAGCAAATATTCTTGCTACACTTACTGCGACTATGGCTATAAATTTTACACGCGAACATAAAGAGGTTGACCGTATAGCCGAGATAATAATGAATACCCTTCCTGTTTGCAGTGAAAGGAAGATCAGCTATTCAACATTTACCATTATTGATATTGAAAACACAGGAAGGGCAACAATTCTGGAGTATGACAACCCATCGAGCGTGATATTACGAGGAAACCAGATTTTTGATCCTTCCTGGAAGAAAGTTATTCTTGAAAAGGGTAAAAACTCAGGAAAAGTGCTAAAAACCTGCTCATTTATGCCAGAGAAAGAAGACAGAATTATCTTCTGTTCCGATGGAGTTTCTCAGAGCGGAATGGGCAGTGAACAGTTCCCTTTTGGC
>Ga0302164_10000131_pt1 | contig 28159 bp, 32 predicted proteins | sample I_Fen_E3_1_FD_193500 | JGI IMG/M metagenome (GOLD analysis project Ga0302164, IMG submission 193500) | Peat permafrost microbial communities from Stordalen Mire near Abisko, Sweden - I_Fen_E3_1 | ecosystem: Environmental > Terrestrial > Soil > Wetlands > Permafrost | place: Sweden: Abisko...
TTAATGAACTAGAAAAAACATCTGAAATAACCAACAAATATCTTGACATGCTTTTAAAGAGGTATTCAATCCCGATTCCAACTGTGAAAAAACCATTGAAAGGAAACCTTAAAGAACGCAGGTTAATAATGGCCAAAGGCCATAATATTCGTGTAAAAAGGCTTATTGATGAGTTGGGGTTTGAAGATGCTTTAAAAATCGGCAGGACCGAACTGTTTAAAGCAGGATACATAATGGGATGTGATGCAAGGAACCGCCTTGGAGTTAAAACTGTAAAAGATGCCATTGTCGCAGCGCGTATAATTTACAGGGTACTTGGAATAAATTTTACAGCTGAAGAGAATAGGAAAGATGTAGTGTTAAGGATTAAATCCTGTGAACTCGCGACTCAATACTCTCATGAGACATGCAAAATTATGAGCGCTGCAGACGAAGGTGTTTTAAAGGGTTTAAATAAAAAAATGAGCATGAGGTTCACAAAACGAATAACAGAAGGTGCAGAAGAATGTACAGCCTGTATAAGCATTAATTCTAAGATCAATGAATGGGAGGGAAAATGATGAAAGCAATAGTTGTAGGTTCTGGTGCAGGAGGCGGAACAGCAGCACTTGAATTAGCTTTGAAAGGTTATGAAGTTACAATATTAGAAGCTGGAAAACCATTTAAACCATTCACTCGATATCTTACCCTGACTGAACCACTTCGAAGACTCGGTATATTAGGTGATGAAAAGACTATAAACCGAATATTTCCATACATGGATGCATTCCGGTCGAATAAGGATCTTGTACTAGTAAGGGGAATAACAACAGGTGGTTCGACTGTAATATCTTGTGGTAACATGGTAAGAGCCGATAATGGTTTCAAAGAATTAGGACTAGATCTCACACCCGAATTTGAAGAACTCGAAGATCGAATTGATATTAGACCTATACCCCTGAAAAGATGGAGACCATTAACTAGAAAGATGTATGATTCGGCAAAAATATTGGGACTAAACCCTAATCCAACACCAAAATCTGTTAAATTGCATAAATGCAATTCGTGCGGACTTTGTGAGATGGGCTGTTCAACAGGTGCTAGGTGGGATTCCACTCAATTTTTAGACGAAGCAATTAAATTAGGGGCAGTACTAATAACATCATCGCCTGTGGAAAAGGTTTTGATTGAAAAAAATCGTGTTCATGGAGTTTTAGTTAGATCGGGTCGTACAACTAGGATAATCAAAGCCGATGTAGTAGTACTTGCTGCTGGAGGAGTTGGAACAGCTCAGATATTAAAAGCATCAGGCCTTGATGCAGAAGACAAACTATGGGTTGATATAGTCTTAACTCTTGGTGGTACTTTTAAAGATTCAAAACAGCTTAATGAACCTCCAATGGCATGGTATACAAAACATGAAGACTTCATTTTATCTCCATATTTAGATATACTATCACATTTCTTCCATAAACCATGGCGAAATGTTTCATTAAATGATAGAGTTGGAATTATGGTAAAACTAGCAGACATGGAAAATGGAACCGTATTTTCCGATGGTAATGTAGAAAAGGAAGTTACAGAGGAAGATGAAAATAAAATTGACAATGCAGTTTCCTATGCTAGAGAAATAATGGAAGCTTCGGGTGTTTCAGGTCCGTTTGTAAAAGGAATGTACAATGGAGGACATCTAGGTGGAACAGTTCCTCTGAAAAGAGAGGATGTTTCATCGATGAAACCATCGGGGTTACCTGAAGACCTATGGATTGCCGATCTTTCTCTGGCACCTCGTTCACAGGGTCTTCCAACTATAATGTTAACTTCTGCTTTAGCACTGAGAGTTTGCCGTAATATAACAGAATAATATTACTCATAACTAAGAATTGCCTTCAGAACATCAAATTTTATTGAAAAGTTAAATTTTTAGTGTAATTAATCTTCATTAAATAATTGTGACTGTGATAATCCTTTAATATCCATTTTATGATTTATGGAACAATAGTAAAAAATATAATCATCGATAGTTTAATTAACTAAAAAATCAATTAACTTGGATAAAAGAAAGAATCCAGATTTATTCATTGTTCAATTTTTTTTCTTCTTTGAGTTTTTCAAGCTTAATTTTGGCCTTTCTGAAATTACTTAGAAAACTATCTTCTTCGGTTATGGGTGTAATTTCAAGACCCAATTGACGATGCTCTTCTATCCAGTCTTCTGTAAAGACAGGAATATCTATTTTGATAGGTTCTTCTGTTGGATTAACGACTATTAAGTTTCTGTAAGGGAACTGTGTTTCAACTATGTATCCACCAACACTAACTATGTGCATGGGTCTAACAACGAACTTCATGACAATCACCTTTATTAAATTTTCAATTATTTCTATAAATATTCTTACAAATAATCCTTAAATTAACCATTTAGGTTAATAAGATAAATTTAAAGGAATGACGCAATTATTGCCAATATTCCAATAACAGATACCCCGGCAACTGTTGGATAAAACTGTTTATAAGTAAATATAGGGGAAAATGCACTCATAACTGCCATTAATATTGGGAATATCAAAGCAACGGCTATAGTCACTAATATTGTCCAACTAAACAGATTTGGAGGTATTCCTAGAAACAAGGTAGTAAAAATACTTGCGAGGACAAACATTAAGAAACCTCTGGTGATATAATTGTATGCCCTGTATTTAGCTGCATATTCCATTAAAGGTCCTTCAATAACATCTGCTTTGGTTTTTAGAATCGCGAATGGGTATTCATTTAAGAGTATCATGTAACCTATGAAGAAAACTATAGCACCTAAAACGCCTGCTAATGTGAAAAGTACAGGTCCGTGAATTTGCTGATATGCTACGATACCACTAAGGTATATACTCTTTGACATTGCAACAGGTACGAACAATGCAATGTACAATGGAAACGATCCAAAGGCTATTAATCTGAATGCTCTTAGTGAGCTGAGTTCTTCCAAGTAAGATCTAGGGGTATCTGGATGTTTAGCTCCTTTAACAATGTCTGGAAATGGCATTTTAAGCGACATAACCGACTTTGAAAGTGAACCCATAAACATGTATATTACTTCTTCAATCTTCAAAAGACCTACAAGAGCTATGATACTTGTAAATGCAGCAAACACATAGAGTTGTGGTATTGTAAGTAATAATATAAACAATACAGATAAAAAACTTATTATTGGAAGGGCATTATACAATTTAGGCATAGGTGAGTTGGGATTAATTGTTTCCTTAAAGAAAAATTTGATAGGTGCCATAATACCTGCACTGGATATTGGCGGGCCAACTCTCTGCTGTATTCTTGCCTGTACGAACTTCCTTTCGATGCCTGGAAGCCATACACTGACTAATAATGCCACTATTAACGTTCCAATTACGGCGATTAGGGAATTTAGTGCTGTCATCATGATCTCCTTTTATATTTTGATTATCTGGATTGCTCGATCCGTGCACGTGAAACAAGGGTCGCACTGAACTATTGCGAGTTGTGCATCTGTTATATGGTGGCCTACAGCAGCGTACTGCATTGCACCAATATTGGTAATTGAAGGTGTTCTTATTATGCAGTTTCTAACTCTTCCATCTTCAAGAGAGTAGGAATGATAGAGTTTACCCCTTGGAACCTCGATATAACTCTTGGTAATCGGTGCATCCTGCATCTCCCAACTTCTGTTGGTTATTTTACCAGCAGGGAGATTATCAAGTGCTTGTCTTATTATTTTTATAGCCTCTGGAATTTCAAGAACCCTCACAAGAAGGTTTGATTTAACATCTCCATCGTCCTGAGTTATTATATCGAATTCAAATGGGTCATAGGATTCCATTTCCCGCCTGAGATCAATTTCCACACCCGTAGATCTTAGTGTTGGGCCTGTAGCAGCCAGTTTAATAGCTTGTTTCTGTGATAAAACACCTACTCCCGTTATACGCGCCATGATCATTGGATCGGACACAAATCTATCTGCAAATTCTAATATTTTCTCCTCGATTATATCCATACCTTCCCTGATCTTTTGTATCCTCATTTCATCAAGTTCACAACGGGGTCTAATACCGCCAATTATGGAAACTCCATACTGTACCCTGTTACCCCCGATCATCCTTAAAAGTTCCATTACTGTTTCACGTATGTAGAAAAGTCTCATTGCAAAGGTTTCATGACCTAATACTTCACTTCCATGGGCCAGATAAAGCATATGACTGTGTAAGCGTTCTAGTTCTTCCATAATAATCCTTATGTATTGGGCCCTTTCAGGTACATCAATCCCAACGGCCTTCTCAGCAACCAGAACAGAGTTCCATATGTGGCTGTTGGAACAGATACCACAAATTTTCTCGGTCAAACTATTGGCTTTTTCAACAGGCAGACCTTCCATTATTCTTTCAATACCTCTGTGATTGATTCCTACCGTTATTTCAGCATCCCTTACAATTTCATCCTCAACAAACAATCTAACCCTGTAGGGTTCTATTGCTGCTGAGTGTACTGTTCCCATAGTAATTTCTGTTTCGATGACCTTTTTATCTGTCATCTTATTATCTTCATTCATAAATACACCTTTCACTTCTAATTCATCATATATAATTATTGCAAATTTGATTTTATTATTATTTTGCGTTCAATAAGAGTGGAAGTGCAGCAACCACACCTGATAATATGTCTTCAGGTCTGACAGCACAGCCCGGTACCTTTGCATCCACAGGTATGATATTTTCAACCGGTCCCATAATTTCTTCAGAAGGTATATCTCCATGGATGTTCTTGTAAACTCCTCCCATCAGTGCGCAGGCTCCTGCGGCAATAACAGCCTTTGGTTCTGGGATTGCATTATATATTTCTATTAATGGTTTTTCATTGTGTTTTGTTACTGGACCTGTAACCACCAGTACATCGGCTTCCCTAGGATTCCATGTTAAAAAAACCTTATACTGTTCTGCATCGTACTTTGGAGAGAATATGCAATTTACTATTTCAATGTCGCAGCCGTTGCATCCTCCTGTGTAAACAAGCATTACGTGAATGGCTCTTGCCCTTGAATATGATTTTAAGCTCATATCATTCCTCTTTAAGGTTATTGTAATTTAATGATTTTTAATGATTTTTTTTTGCTTTAAATAAATTTTAATAATGATTGATGATCTGAATTTTGTTTTTATGATATCTCTACTCCTTCCTCTTTTTCAGTATGGTTGAATCTGACAAGAACTGAGAAATAAAGGCAATTTTATCTTCAGAAATTTTTACAGGTTGTTCTAAAAGCTGAGATATGTCAGACTCCACAATGCCAACATCATTTGGATGTATGGTACCAGCTTCTCCAAAGAGAGCATACAATGGACAGAAATCGTGGCAATAATAACAGTTTACACATTTTAAACTGTCTAATACTGGTAGCTGATCCTTTACAAGACCTTCCATTAGCTTTATCGGTTCTGGAAGTTTCACCATTTCAATTGCCTGTGTTGGACATGCATTGGCACATCCTCCACAACCTATACAAGAAACCTCAGCTACCTTCTCTGTTGGAACTATTCTTCCTTCAAGGATTTTATTTCGCAGTTCCATGTCAGTAACCCTGTCGGATGCAAAAATGATTCTTTTCGAGTTGGTGATAATTCCCTCCAAGAAAATTCTGATTAAATCTTTCATTCTGATACCTCAAACTCTCTCTCAAGTATTATAGCTTTTGCAGGACATGCATTTGAACATGCACCGCAATAAGTACACTTTGAATCGTCCACAACTATTCTACCTTCTGAATCTTCTTTAATGGCTTCCTCAGGACATATTTTTGTACATAGTTTACAATTCATGCATAGTTTGTCTTGGACAAAACTGAAACCTTCTTTAATAGACTTTTTAGTAGTGGCTGTTCTTGGTATGGCTTCCATTGGACAGTGAATTGCACATTTTTCACAAAGTATGCATTTTTCAAGATCTACATCTATTGAACCTCTTCTTAGGGTTATTGCTCCCTTTGGACAAAGTTCTGAGCATATGCCACATGATATGCAGTCTTCTGTTACGGTTCCATCCCATTCAATTGTTTTTAACGCCCTTGCCTTGTTAACATCACATGATTGTACACACTTTCCACATGACACACAGAAACCTTTAATACGACGTTCTGGATCATCTGCCAATCTTAGAGTTCCAACAGGACAAACATCTATGCAGTCCATTGTGGTACAATCTTCGCATAATGTTGGGTCGTATCGGAGTTTTCCGTCAATAACGCGAAGTGCTCCATGAGTACAAGCTTCTGCACATAGTCCACAGTTCAGACATGATACAATTGATCCTTTAATCTCTTCCCCTTCTTCTGGTTTTCTTATTTTAACCTTAAAATCATCAATGTACATTGCATTGTTTGGACATTCTGATACACATTTAAGGCAGAGTGTACATTTTTCTTGGTCTACAACACCATCTTTTATGGCCCCTACTGGACAAACGTCTTCACAAATACGACATTCTGTACATTTGCCTTCTGAGTCTGTATTAACCATTATAGCACCTGTTGGACAGTAATATTCACATCTTCCACAAGTTGTGCATTCTTCAGGATCTGTGCATATGTTGATCCTTGTAACATTTTTCTCTTCCTTTTGAACCCTTGAACCAGGCTGAATTGTTAGGTTAAGTGACTCGAGGAACTTCAGTTGTCTATCTTCTATGACATCCTGTGCATCGGCCCTTGCATTAATTGGGCAGGCGTCAACGCATATTCCACATCTAGCACATATGCCCTTTACCACTCCATCCTCAATTTTTATGTTGTTGACAGGACAGGTCATTTCGCAAACACCGCAAGCATTGCATTTAGCTCTGTCTACAACAAAACCACCGTATTTATTCTTGAATATGGCATTGTTGGGACAGGCCTCTGCACATGCACCGCAGGTGATGCAGCTGAATGCCTTACCCTCTATGATTCTTATTGCCTGTGTTGGACATTCTTCAACGCACTTTCCAATGCCTTCACATTTCTTAGTTGATAGGAACATGACCTTTACCTTCTTAATTTTAATGTTGTTTTAAACGATTTATTTTTGATAATAATCATTTTAATTTATCCTCTTCCAAATGTAAGTTTTCCAATAACAATTCCTGCAAATGCTGAAATCAAACCATTGGCAAATACAGAATCAGTATACCAAGGGAATGGACCCTGCTGATAGGCTATGAATATTATGACTATAGCCAGCAAAACGTAAACCGATGCAGGAAATTTTAAATTACTTGCTATGTTGGGTTTAATTCTAGTTCCAACTATGAATCCTATTATAAATCCTACGATTACAGGGCCAATGTAAACCATCTTATTTACTCTCCATATCCTTCATTAGCTTTTCACTTTCTAAGAATGTTATTACAACGGCACTTAATCCAACTAAAACTTTCAGACCGACCACAAAGTTAAGGTATGGGATTATACCTGCATGTAGTGGGTCGGGGTAGTCAAATATATTCACAATGTATGGTGGGACAATATGATAAATGTCCACACCGAGATTGTACATGAAAAATCCTGTTGCAAACAGTCCTGCAAGTCCCAGAAATACATATCCAAGTGCCCCTATACTTTCAATAGAGGCCATGAAATTGTCTGTAAACTTTATTGGACTATCATCCAGTCCGTAAACAACGAGACAGAATATTATTCCCGAGGCCATGATTGCCCCTCCCTGAAATCCCCCTCCAGGTGTTATGTGACCTCCGAGTATTGTGAGAGCACCATAACAAATTAATATGACAGATGCAGGGAATGCAATTATTTTGAGTATTGTACTCATTAATCATCACCTCCAAGATCTACTTGCCCTCTTCCAAAGACCAGAAGAGTTACAATAACGGCTGTAACAAGTATTAAAGCTTCTCCAAGAGTATCATATCCTCTCCAATCAAATACAACATTTGTAACCATGTTAGGTGCAATATGTGGACCCACCCAGTTGTAAATGTAGCTGATACCAGGATATATTAGTGGTTTGAAATCTATTATCGATTGGAAGAATGTTACTGTAAATGCAAGGAGTGCAATTCCAGATATTATATTTCTTAATCCCTCAGACATTCAAATTCCCCCAGAAGAATAGTACTACTACAATTGCAAGTCCCAAAATAACATAGAAGCTCATACTGGCTAGTGAATCATTTTGTTCCCTTTTGAGCCGCGGCATGATTGGTACGGCCATGTATACCAGAGCAAATATCACTACAATTAATGCTATCATCAATGTAATGTTTAAAAGTCTAAACATTACTATTGCTATCAGAAGGGAAGATATTAGTGTTATCTCTGCTGTCAACATCGAAGAGGCAGCCATATTCGATACAGGCGTATCATCCCCTGTTTCCATTCGGACGTCCTTTATTTTTTTCAGTATAATATCGTAGATGTTCATATAATCCCCCTTTGACTAAGAAATGCTCATTGCCATCCCATTTAAGAAGTTGGTTGCAAGCTGTGGGTAAAGACCAAACAACAAACATATGGCCAAAAAAGCAACCAATGCAACTAATGTAATATTAGGTATTTTTTCATTTTTAATTTCAAGGTCAGCGGGCTTAGGCCTTAGGTAAATTGTATGGAAAGCTCTCATAAATGTCATAAATGTCACGATACTTAGCAGTACCATTATTATACCAATTTCTGGTAGACCAGAATTTAAAGACGCCTGTATAAGCATTAATTTACTCTGGAAAGCATTAAATGGAGGAACGCCAGCCATAGCAAGACCAGCTAGAAGTACCAGAAGTGCGGATTTCGGCGTTGAAACCATCATTCCCCCTAACTTCCGCATATCTGTCTCTTTGGTTTTATACATTATAGTTCCAAATCCAATGAATAGAAATGCTGTTATGATTGCTTCGTTAACAGCTTGGAAAAGTCCTGCTGTTATACCGAAAGCTGTTCCAAGACCGAGACCTACTCCTATGTACCCTAACTCCCCTACTGCAAGGAATGCTATTAAACGTTTGAAGTCTGTCTGGGTGATGGCCATGGTAATACCTAGTACCATCGCAATTAAAGATATTCCAAGAACAAAAACATGTTCAAACGGAAGGTATGAAAATATTCTGATGATAATTATTCCAATAGCAACAAAACTGAAAACTGAAAATGCTTGCAGCAGGGCTGCTCCTGTTGGAAGTGCCTTACTGTACATTGCAGATTTAATTGTATGGAACGGTGGCAGACCTGTTCCATAGAGCCATCCAAAGATTATTAAACTGCATGCCATCAATAAAACAGGACTATGCGGATTTACTAAACCTGTTTTAATTGAATATACTATATCTGTAATATTTACGTTACCTGTAACTCCCAGAAGTAATGCAATTCCTATTAACAACATTGGTGAAGCTATGCTTCCCAGTATCATGTATTTAAGGGCCGTTTCATAATTATGCTCTATCTTTGAAACAAGTACTATACCAACCTGAGCTAATGCAGCTATCTCAAAGAAGACGTACAGATTGAATATATCGTCTGAGAGAAGCATAGCCATTATAGATGCTGTTCCCATTAACATCAGATATGCATAAACACCTGAAGGTTTTTTAACTTCGTAAAGTGATATAAATATTGCAAATAGCGCTACCATTCCAAGTATGAATATCATTAGTTTTTGGGCGCTTCCATAAACATAGGTAATTGCAGGGTGGAATATGTAAAGTTGAGTACCAGTTATCAGTGCTGGCAGCCCTGTTGCTATTGTTGGGTTCTGTATTAAAGGAGGATATCCACCAAAGTATTGTATACCATAATTTGCAAGAAGAGGTATTGTTGGGAGTGCTAATGCGACTATTATTGAAATTACTTTAACCACTCTGCTTTTTTCATGAAGTAGGTTCAAAAACAGGGCGCATGTAATTGGTATTATTACCATTAATGGAATTAAAAGGTTAGGAAGGTTCATTTTGATACCTCCTTTAATACCTGATCGAAATTGTAATCAATTTCACCGTGACCAACCTCTGTTTCTGTTCTTTTATTGTTTGATAAGAAGTTTGAAAGCATTTCATTACTCTCCAAGAATCTTTGATGCACTAATAGATCCATATTTTTTGTTAAGAAGGATTATAATTCCAAGCATAACAGCCATTGTACTTGCCCCTATCACAATACTTGTGAGCACAAGAGCAAATGGGAGAGGATAAGATGCATTCTGCGAAAATGTGCTCATTGACATACCAGGTAAGTATATATAGACTATACCACCTACTTTGTAACCCATTGCAATTAGGAACAGGTTGGCCCCATCACCGATAAATGCCAACGATATAACCTTTTTTATTAGATTATCCAGGAATAAGGCACCAAAAATACCTATTACCATCAACATTCCTGCTGTTAAGAGCGATGCAAGTTGTGTGTCCATAATCATATTATTCCTCCACCCTGCGTGTTCTTAAAACTGCTAGTGCGAAAAATACAGGCACTATTGCCGAACCAACAATCGCTTGAGTCAAAGCCACATCTGGTGCCTGAAGGTATTGGTAAAGGAAAGCAAGTGAAGCACCTGGAATTCCGGTTAGAATGGCTGCTTTTAGAAGATCTCGTTGCATCAAGCATATAACTGCCCCTAAAATCGTTGTAATCATGAATATATATTCTATCATTTCTCTTCCTCCCCATAATAGTAACCATTGGCTATGGCATGTGCTGCAAACGGTGCTAAGATGAAGTATGCCGACGCCATAAGGGGTTCATTAAGGACAAGTAATGCTATTATAAGAGCTATATCAGCAACTCCCAGAATGTGTATCCTGGCGTATATTATATTTTCAATATTATCCCCATACCTTAAAATTCCGTAAGCGGTTAAAAGCACCAAGAATGCGACTATTATGAGTATTGCTGATCTTATTAAAGTTATTATATCTGTCACACGATCATCCTCTTAAAACACTTGCAAATGCTATGGTTCCAACTGGACCAAGAAGTATCAAGGCAGTTGCTATGGTATCACAAAAAGCTAGATTATATAATTGCTGCACTAAGACCAGCATCGTTGCTACTGCTATGCCCAAACCGGATAAACCTACAAGAGACATTGCAATTTTCTTCCTTGTTGTAATTCTTATTGTGGCAATTGCAAATATTGCAAGGGCCCCCATGAGAATATATTGTGATATAACCAGTATGTTCATTCTAACATCCCTTTTATATATGGTTCAAATGGAATTATCTCCTCAGCTGTACGTTTAGATATTATTGCTACCTTTAAAATACAATTCTCTGAGTCCAGATCGATTGAAAGTGTCCCAGGGGTTAATGTTATGCTATTTGCAAGTATAGTTTGAGATATAGGCCTTTTAAGTACTGTTTCTATCTCAACAACATGAGGTTCTACCTTTCCATCTAAAACCCTTGTAACAACGTCTAGTTCTGCTTTGAGTATTTCAAAGATAAGAACGATGAAATAAGCTATTCCATAGAATATTCTGGTTATAAACATTGTGAATTAACTCCTTTTTTAATATTATAGCCCGGATAAATCATGAATAATTAACATGGCATATATAAAACTTGAAGTTTACACCCCACCAATAGGATCATTGCAAACCATGATAATTAATTCATCATTATAAAACATGATATATATAAAATTAACTAAATTAATTTTTTACACTCTTTTGATTAGGTATATTTTGAATAAAAAGTAGTTACATATTCATATAGTTTATTATCAAATAAAACTAGTAATATTGAGATTTTTCCATATACAAACATAAACGGCTAATTATTTATAATATCTTTTTAAATCAGGCATTCATCAGCCTATATTATTAAACTTAAGAAATTATTACCATATAATACTACAGAAGCAATTACACAACCGGCCCAAATAGCTATTAAAGTAAATCCAGCTCGTTTTTTAAATTTCATGGAGGATATGGGATTTATAAGCTGTACACCCGAAGGTGTGAAAAGATCTAAAATAACATGACTTATACAACCTAAAAAAAATGCAAAAAAAACATAATATATGTTAAATCCAATATTAGATGAGAATATCAGTCCTATAATTATCAAAAAAGCGTATATAGGAACAATTTTTTTATTTAAAATCACTATCCCAAGAATAAGCGAAATTATAATCAATGATACCTTCAAACTTGTAAATTCCAACAGTAATGAATGAGCACCCAAAACAAAAAATGATACACAACCAGTTATAAAAATTATTCCAAACACCGAATGCATAAAACCCCTGTGCTCAGAAATATAGAATAACAGTGCCATCAAAGCTATTAGAACTCCTATTAAGTAGGGAAAATTCAAAATATATAGTATTAGAGCCAATATAACTCCCAATAATCCCAATATAGTAATATTTTTTTGATTAACCTTGTGATCCATGTCCATTATTGATGCACCAATAACTGCAAGTGCGATGTAAAAGATTTCTGGAAAAAATGGAAAGACCATAATTATTGAGACAAGGACATGTTCTTTGTAGGATGGCATTTTATCGCACTCCTATTGTATATCTAATATATAGATTTATAACTCGGGCTAGATGGTTATTATCGAAATTTATAATAAATTTAATTAAACAACTCCGAAGTACTTTAGATAAGATACCATTTGGAGGTAGGATCTTTCCGGACTTCCCGGGTTTACCTTACAGTTTTCAGATACAACCTCACATGTAACTGCTGCAGTCCCTTTGAGGTTTAATTCATCTTCTAAAGCTCCGCTGTATAATGATCCTGCGTTCTTGTGGCAAATAACCTTCGATGATGTTACACTTGTTATATATTTTGCGATCATTTGACTCTCTGGGCATGGCTGCTCTGAACAAAAAACACTCTCAATTCCAGGGTTGCTTCGGGGTTTGGTTGCATGAAAATCTGCTAAAGAAATTACATTAAGTTTATCTGTGGTCTTTAAAATCTTATTAGAAGGAGAACCTGATTTGGAGGTCCTTCTGTTCATATCAAATCCCTTAAACCTTCTTGAATTCTTCATTGTTGCATTTGGAAGTGCAAAAGGAATGATATATACAGTTCCATTGATCGACCTTTCCCATAACTCTTCTGCAAGCCACAATGCAGCAATTTGCGGCGGAATTTCGTTTCCATGAACCCCCGCCGTAATCATAATCTTAGGAGATCTATCACCAATTTTTATCATAGGAGTACCATATCTTGCAGCTTTAATCAACCGAGTAGATGTTATGCATTTAGGTACATATTCCATGAGATATTCATTCTCATTTACTCTACCTCCCGTTTCATTTGAAATAATTTGGATATCATCTTGAATATTCATTAAAATCACTCAGTTTATACGTTTTCTCGCTTCTATTCCCAATTACATGTTTATTTGGAATAATCTTACCAGTTGAGTAATATTCTATTATTTTTATTAGTTCAATCTATTTTATCTACTTTTTCATCAATCTTAATTGCTTCATTTTTTGGATGATATTAGTTAAATTGAATTAATCAACTCAAAAAATAAATTTAAGTGTGTTATAAGAATTTTGTAAAATTATGATACTAAAAAAGGTTATTTTATTTGAATAAGAATATTTAAATTCATTAATATATAATCAAATTTAACAATAGATAACGGCTAATGTTGTTTCATCTTATTATCCTATAAACAAGTATTGATGTCACCAAATGTCGCTTCTTAAGTTAAAAATTATATAGATTTTAATAGCACAGAACATAAAGAATATATGTGAAAGTTTCATATCTGTTATAAATTTAAAGAAATTTTAGACTGACCTATAAAAAGAAGATTAGAAAATTCAAGAGTGATTACAATGGAAAAAGTGGTTCTTGCATTCAGTGGCGGATTAGACACGTCTGTATGTGTAAAGTTACTTCAGGAGAAGTATAATATGGAAGTAATAACTGCATGTGTTGATGTTGGCCAGCCAAAAGATGAAATTAAAAGACCTGCACAAGTTGCAAAACAAATAGGTGTTAAAAAACACTACACTATTGATGCTAAGCATGAATTTGCTGAAGAATTCATATTCAGGGCAATTAAAGCCAATGCAATGTACGAAGGATATCCACTAAGTACATCCCTAGCAAGACCCCTTATAGCCATGAAAATAGTTGAAATAGCTGAAAAAGAAGGAGCAGATGCTATTGCTCACGGCTGCACCGGGAAAGGAAACGATCAATTCAGGTTTGAGTCAACTATAAGATCAGGATCTCTTTGCAGTATAATAGCGCCTGTGAGGGATTTAAGTTTAACAAGGACAGAAGAAATGGATTATGCAAAGGAGAATAGTATTCCATTACCTTCTGATAAGCTTTACAGTATCGACGAGAATGTATGGGGAAGGTCTATTGAAGGAGACATACTCGAAGATCCTATGGTTGAAACTCCCGAGGAAGCATTTGAATGGACAGTCTCAACGGAAAATGCCCCCAACAAAGCACAGCATCTGGATATAACCTTTAATAATGGGGTTCCAGTTGCAATAGACGGTAAAGAAATGGGCGCCTTAAAAATCATAACCGAATGCAACCGTATAGCAGGATTACATGGAATAGGAAGGATAGATATCATTGAAAATCGTATAATAGGACTTAAATCTAGGGAAAATTATGAAACACCCGGTGCAGTGCTTATAATAACAGCCCATAAAGCTCTTGAACAACTTACATTAACCAGAGAAGAACTTAAATTTGCAGAAACAATCAGCCAAACTTATTCTGAAATTGTTTACAATGGATTATGGCACGAACCTCTCCGTGAGGATCTAGACTGCATTATCGACAACATGCAGAAACGCGTAACTGGAGTCGTTAAGTTAAAACTTCACAAAGGGAGTATAAGAACACTTGGTCGTGAATCTCCATTCAGTCTTTACAGTGAAGAAGCCGTATCCTTTGAGGATAAAGAAATGGACCAGCGCGAGATAGCTGGAATGGTAAAAAATTATGGACTTCAGGCAGCATGTTATCAGCGAGTCTGTAAAAAGGACTAAAATTTAGAGGAATTATACTTTTTTTCATCCTCAACCTTAATTTTATCATAAGAATTGATAAAAAAATTCAGATCCAAAAGTTCACTAAAAAATCAGGAAAAAAATAATGGCCATTGATACAATTTTTATAGGAATTCTCTTAGCAATAATAATTGCAGTTGGGTTGATAATTCTTTTCAAAGCAGCTGGTATAATAATCAAGATATTGCTTCACATGCTTTTCGGTCTTATTCTCCTAGTTATAGTTGATTTAATTCCATTTGTACACGTTCCGATCAATATTCTAACAGTGTTGGTAGCAGGATTTGGTGGGTTTATTGGAGTTGTATTTCTTATTATTTTAGGTTTACTGGGATTATTTTAATTTCTCCTAAACACCCTCGGTATGTACTTCAAAATATCACTAGCAAGGAAATTGTACCCATAATCTTTTCTGGCAATATCCCCAGCAGTTCCGTTAATAAAAGATCCTAAATATGCTGCTTCATAAGCATTATGTCCCTGGGCCAATAAACCTCCCACAAGACCTGCCAATATATCTCCAGTGCCTCCTACTGTCATGCCAGGGTTTCCTGTGGAGTTTAATTTCACTGATTTACCGTTTGAAATAATATCAACAACCCCTTTAAGAAGAACAGTAGATTTACATTCCTTGGAAGCTTCTGAAACTACATCAATTTTTTGTTCAATTTTTTCTGGGATATCAATTCCAAAAAAAGTCTTGAATTCTGCTTTGTGAGGTGTTAGAATTATTTCACTACGGTATTTGGATATTAAATCTATATCTAAAATTTTAAGAGCATCTGCATCAATTACAATCGGCATTTGAATTTTTTCAATCATTTCAATTAAAGCCAACCCTGTTTCTTCTTCTCTTCCAATTCCACAACCCAGTACCATTACATCTGCATCTTCTGATAGTTCCAGTATTCTTGAAGTATCATCAAAGGTGATGTAATTATCCGAAAGACTATTGACAATTAAATCCGGAGAATATGACCTTATCGGAGATGCCACACTGTTAGGACATGCAACAATGGATAAATCAACTCCAGACCTTAAAGATGATATGGCTGCTAATGTAGGAGCACCAGAATAATTACGATTTCCCCCAACAATCAGTACACTGCCATTTTGCCCTTTATGAGAATTTATTTCCCTATTATTTAGTCTCAGTAAGTCTCCTGGACCTGTGAATAACTCTGCTTCAATTGGAATTCCTATATCGCAGACATGAACACTTCCAACATATTCTGTCTCTGCCTTTTTAATACCGCTTTTTTCTTTGTGGAAAGTAACTGTGAAATCTGCTTTAATGGCCTTGTCATCCACTGTACCTGTTTGAGGATCTAGTCCTGTGGGAATGTCTACAGCGATAACAATACCGCTAGAATTATTTATAATATCTACAGCACTTGAAATTGGTTCTCTAAGCCTCCCTTTGGTTCCTGTTCCTAGAATGGCGTCTACTATAATTTCTGAATCTATAGATTCAAGTTGGCATGTATCCTCAATTTGATTAATTATTATTGAATTTGTTTCATTACTTATTTCCTGGAGAATATTCCAGTTTTTCTGTGATTCAGGAGATTTTATATATAATGGGTGACCAAGAAGATAAATTTCGACTTTGAATCCTTTGTTCAGAAGATGTCTTGCAGCTACAAATCCATCACCTCCGTTTCCACCAGTACCCGCAAATATTGAAACTTTACATGATTTTGAAATCTCAAATAATTTTTCTGCAATGCACTTTCCTGCATTTTCCATTAGAGAAGATTTTGGAATTCCCATTGCCTCAGCATTGGCATCAATAACCATCATATCCATTATATCCATCTTATCACCACAATAATAGAAAACATTTTAATCTAACGAATTTTTAGTGAATTTGGATTTTATAGCGTATTATGTAATAAATTATTTAGAAGAACTTAATTCAGTTCTTTGGCTTTAATAGAACATAATACCAACCTATAATTGTATAATATCTAATTTAATCCAATATTTAAACCTTGAGATCTTCTATTGTGAGCAGAATCCTCTCCGAAGCTGTATCCCATCTGTAAATTCTTCTAGCATTTAACAGCATTTTTTTATATCCTACTTTATCGAAGTTGCCTTCAAATTCAAAATCATTCATCTCATTATTTACTTTAAGAATGTTGATCAGGAGTTTTCGAAGTGATAGAATCTAATATTATCCAATATTTATGTGATTTAGATAATATATAATAATAACAAGTTCGATTTTCTAGGTTAGAAAGATGGTTAAATAATTTTTAATCTAAAATTGTACAACTAAATAGCTTAAATTTAAATTAATAGCTGTTTCAACCCAATATATCGATAGTTTTAAAGAACTTGAAAAAAATAACTTAATAAAGATATTTAATCAATTAATTGATAAAAGCAACTATATAACTTAAAATATTTATTAAAGTCCGAGATAGCTGAAATAATTTAAATTTTAAATGGTGAATATTTAATAATAACCTTATGTCATACCGAATTAATGATAGGAGATAGTCCCAACGAAATATAAATTATAATTTGATAATTAATCATTATTTCAAGACTTACAGTAAAATATAATAAAAATAATTGGTGATCTTTTGCGTCCGCCATACATACCCCTACTACCTATAGGCAGAGATCTTTCCAATCTACCATATAGGTTGGCTATTTATGCAATAATAGGAGTTGTATTGCTTATTACCTATGGTATTGTAGGTTCTACATATATTATGAGATTAGATCCCCTTAATTCCCTTTATTTTACAGTTCAAACAATAGCAACCGTTGGTTTTGGTGATATTCTACCAATAACCCCATTACAAAAAATTTTTACCATCACACTGGTAATGGGTGGAGTTGCTCTGCTTGCTTACGCATTTACATTAACAATAACGGTGGTTACAATGGCAGTTGAAGAGATAACATCAGGCGCTAGACAGAGAAGGATGATAGCTTCAAGTAAGGACCATTTCGTACTCTGTGGCTATGGAAGAGTTGGAAGCGCGGTACATAAGGAACTTAAAAAAAGAAATATACAAGCTATAATAGTTGAGAGAGATGAAAATGTAGTTAAAAAGGAATTGTGGGAAGAACCCGATGTTCTTGCAATTCCCGGAGATGCTACAGACGAAAGCATCATGATTGATGCAGGCATTAAAAAAGCCAGGGGAGTTATAATTACGACTGGAGATGATGTGGACAATCTCTTCATTACTCTGACGGCACGAGAGATACATCCAGATATATGGATAGTTACAAGAGCAAGTAAAAGTGAAAATGTCCGTCGATTGTATCGATCCGGTGCAGATAAGGTTATATCACCCGAAGCCAGCGGTGCCGAAGACATATACTTCGCTTCTATGGAACCAACTATTATGAAGATCACAGACATGCACGGTGTTGGCGACATACGAAAGGAATCTGAGATCATACTAAAACACGGATGCACACTAGAGAACATAGAATACCACTTACCTGAGTTCAAAGAACCATTAGCCAGGAAAATTGGAGTATCAGATATATCCCAGCTTAATAGATTCTTAAGTGGTTTAGAACGTGAAAAATCAAGAAAAAAATCTTTAGAAAGCATATATGAATCGGTGAGCGGAATTCATTCCCACTGGATCTCAGGACCCAACAAGGAAAGTCTAAAAAAAGTTGCTGAAGAACTGGAAAAAGAAGGTTTACTCTTAGGTGTAAACCTCAATGAAGATGAAATAAAAGAACTTGCAAGAAAACACGGAAGAATGGTTGAAGTTGTTTTAAAACCAGAGATGAGAATTACTGAAATGCATGATATCACAGATATTAAAGAAGAAGCAGAAATTATCCTAAAACATGGATGCACTTTAGAAGACATTGAATATTATCTTCCAGGATTTCAAGAGCCTCTCAAAAGGAAAGTCGGGCTTTCTGATGTTCAAGAGATGGAAAGATTTTTAAAAAGACTAGACGAGGATTCAAAAAGAATGGAATCTCTTGAAAGGCTTTACACACTTTCTGGGGGGGGAATTCATTCACACACAATCTCAGGTCCTGACACTCAAAGCCTTGCAAATGTTGAGAGCGATTTAAAGTCAAGAGGATACCTTTTAGGAGTAAATTTAACACGCGAGGAAATAGTTAAGAAAATATCTGAATTTGGAAGGGTAACCGAACTTCTTTTAAGACACAAAGCAAGTGATATTGACGACAAAAGAATTATAATCAACATGGGTGGTAGAATATTGGACTCGAAACACTATCTTCCAGGTTTAAGAGAGGTTGTAACGAGGAAACTCTATTTAAAGAATAAGGATGATCTTAAAAATTGTGAAGAAGAGTACAAAAAACCAGATGCCAAAAGATCCCTGGAGACTCTTTCTCAAATATCCAGACAGGTCCATTCTCACACTGTATCAGCAAGAGATGTTCAAACAATTATGAAAATAGTACAGGAATTGACCAAATCAGGAATGTTATTAGGAGTGGATCTTCCTGAAGAAGAAATTTGGAATATTGTTGAAAGTGAGAAAATAGAACAGTTCTGTATACAGTAAATTAATTCGAATTAAATTACAAAAATATTAAAAGTCGTTCTCATTTATTTTAAAAAAAAAATTAAATATTAGAAAAGCTCATGTAGCTTTATCTGATATTTACCAAGGTTTCCACCGAAGTTGCCTGCACTTATCTGAATTACGCCGGATATTTTAACAGCTGCTTCTATTCCTGCTTTCATAGCTGCTTTAACTGCGTCTTCATCTACACCATCAATAACAATCTCGTAGACTCCGTTAACATTTTCAGGTATTTGGCATCCTTCAACTTCATCCTTGAGGGTTACACACATTTTTTCATTGGTTGAAGCCCCTAAAAATTTGTACTTAGTTGATCCAACTTTGGAACCTGATGCAACTATTCCACCAGGGAATGGTGTTATTGCACCAGCCACAGCTTCTATAGCATCAACAGCCGCATCTGCAGCTAAAAGTCCTGCAGGTTGGTTATCTGCTAGTATGAAAAAGTTTCCGCCTGCAACTCCTGCTCTGATTCCTAATTCAGCTTCTACTAGAAAGTCTCCTGACATTAGGGGTATTGAGTGAATTTTTCTCCCTTGAATATCAAGGGTTTGCTCGTAACCGTCACCAAAGAATTTTAATTTCTGACCTGTCTTGAGTTTTTCATCTGGTTCTTCCATCCAATCAAATACTGCTGTAGTTGCAGCTGTCAGTACGCACATTCCTACGCGCTCCAGTAACTCATGATCCAATTTATCTTTGTTCATGTTGCAGATCATGATTATGTATCCTGGCCTTCCATCAGGAGTTTCCTGAGGAGGAACATAGCCATCTATTCCAGCCTCTGCAGGGCAGCCAATAACTGATGTTCCGTAACCTGTAGCTTCTGTAGCTGCCACAAGTGCTAGTTTTTTAGTTGCTGCAGTTATAAGAATTCTGGATACTTTTATGCCAAAAGCTTCTGCAAAGTTATCTTCTATTTCCACTCCGTTTATTTCCATGATTATCACCGTCTAGATCGTAGTTTTGGAGAAGTTATAAATTTTTCCATTTAATCGTGAACCATTTTATAAAACTCATTTGCTGAAAGTGGTAGGTATGAAACTGTTAAAATTTGTCTGCAAACTTTTCCATAACACCCGATCCAACGTAGGGAAGCATGCCTATTCCAATGAATGATGTCATCCAGAAGGATATCAACCTTTCAACTATGGTTGCTGCTGCACTTATTGAAGGTGGTACACCTGCAGCAGAATATAAAATGATCATGACACCATCAACAGCACCTATACCGCCTGGTAGAAGTGGAATCATACCGATTAGAGTGGCTATTACAAAGACTGCCCCAATGATTCCAAGAGGTACTGGTGTTCCGAATGATGAAAACACTATGTAAACCCTTATTATTTCCATAAACCATATTAAAAAAGAAAGTGGAAGTCCAAACATTAAAACCCTTCGATCCTTTATCATGACCCGCATGCTGTTTTGAAAACCATGCATTGCTTCGATAGCTCTCCTCTCAATTTCAAAGTGATTCTTCTTTGAAAATCTTTTTAAAACCCTCACGCCCCACAAGGTTATTCTCTTACCTGCTGCTTCGTTAATGGACATGTAAAGAATTAGGAAAAAAACAGTCACCAAAGCAATCAGAGAAATTATAAGCCCCAAAACAACCCAATCTGGAAGCGATAGATACACTAAAGAGAAAATAAGGGTTAATATAGCCAGAACAACAAAAGGAAATGTGTCAAGTCCCCTATCAGCAATTACTGTTGCAAATGCATTTTCCATTGGGGCCTTAGTATATTTTGAAAGCATATAAGCCCTCACTGGCTCTCCACCCCCTCTTGCACTAGGGGTTATGTTGTTAACAGCCAAACCCACCATCAGCATTGGAAAAATGTGCCTTTTTTTTATAATTATGTGGAGTGAATGGATAGTAATTGACCATCTTTGAGTCCACAATCCATATATAAAAAATTGAACTACTACAGCCAGTGCTACATACCAAGGATTTGCATTTTTCAGAGCGTTCTCAATTTTTCCAGGGCCTATGAACAAAACCAGTAATGCTAGGATGCCAATTCCAACTAAGATCAATATAAGCGTCTTATGATTCATGAATAGTTCCTCAAATTCAGATTATAAAATATGTTTATTCAATTATTAATTTTTAAATTATATTAGATTAAATTGATCTTTAAATTTAGTTTTATTAACAAAAATGTTATAACAGAAATATGGATAAAATTCACTTAATTATTAAAGATAAATTACTTCGTAGCTTAAATCATCGGTATCTAATAATACTACAGTTTGTTTAGAAGAAACATATCCACACACTTCTCCCGGGTTTATTACCATGGTTTTACCATTTAATATTTCCAATTGGTGTGTATGGCCTCTTACTACAACATCATACTTACCACTTCTTCTAATTGAATCTACAATTGCAGGATTGGTTCCATGAATGATTGAAAACTTCCATCCTTCAATAGAAATTTCTTTAAAGTCCTCTAAGAGACAAATTTCTCTAAAAGCACGTTTTAATCCTTCTCTCTCTCCATCATTGTTGCCATAAATCGCAACCAGTTCCGGATCCAGTTTTTGAAACTCTAATGCAGTAAATGGAGATATAATATCTCCAGCATGTATTACAAGGTCCAAATTTTTATCATTGAATATTTTAATGGCTTTTCTGATAGCTTCAAGGTTATCGTGACTATCTGACATAATCCCTATCATATTAATATCTTTGTTTTTAATATTAATATCTTTTACTGTAACAATAATCAGACATCATCTGAAAAAAAATATAGATAACTATATCGATCAATTTTATTCAAATTCAATCCATTATCTTAGATGAAAGTTTTAAGATGATATAAAGGTTTTATATTCATCCCGAATACTGTTCAATAAGATCATCAAGTTCTTTTAAAATGGCTTTGTTACCTTCTTGATTGTAATGGCTTAGTGATTCATTATAGGTATCGAGTTTAGATAGAAAGTGTATAACACCATCCATCTCTAATTCTTCGTGGAATTCTCCGTATCCAAGTCTTTCAAGATAGATAGCATTCAATATCTGCTCGAACTGACCTTTTACAGGAATACTTAGCACTGGTTTTTTTAGATAAATAGATTCACTGATAAGGGTAAACCCGCCATTGGCCAAAACTGCTTTACAAGATCCAAGGTCCTTGAAGAATTGATCTTCATTGAACTTACGATATATGAGATTTTTTTCTACCTTTTCTAAATCAAACCCATATACAATAAATTTTTCATCGACCTTCTTAAGTGTCTCAATCAACTTAAAGTTGGAAGTACTTGTTTGATAAACAAGTACATGCTCCCCTTTAGAAGGTTCTAAGTCTAAAATTTCCTCCCTTAAAATAGGGGGAAACATAGAAACCTTATCTTTATTTTTAATCTCGGGATAAAAGTATGATGTTATAAGGTATTTTTGAGGCCCCATAATAAATGATCTGACAACTCCCTCGGCTTTCATCTTATCACGGGAGAACTTACGGGGAACATCAATTTTACAATGAGTTATGACATGCATATTGTCGATGCTTATCATAGGCACCCGGATAATCTTGCTTAAAATGTTAGAATAGAATTCAAAGTCTGATATTATAATATCCGGTTTAAATTCATTCGCAATATTATAAAGAAGTTGTATGTTGTCCTTAACATCTCTTGGAAGATGTTTCATAGCCTTTATGAAGGTTTTTTTGTCGTTTACAGCGTTGTTCTCGTATACGGTGTTGAACCCGTAAATCTTATAAACATCATTGAATTTTGCCGATAAAAAATCAAAGGCTCTTCCACTAGCAAATACTAAAACATCATTTTCTTTCTTAATGTGTTCAAGTACCACCGATGTTCTGATTGCATGACCCATACCCTCCCCACAGGCTGCATATATGATACGGGGTTTGGTGATTGATTTATCTTCCGTTTCATGCCCAAATTTATAGTCCAATTCCTCTGCACTAATTTTTTTACCTCTAAAATCATAAATTGTACTTTTAGTATATTTAAATGCTAAATCTTTCAACCCTTCCTTCTCAAGTCTTCGAGTAGAAACCAGCAGTCGTGGTTTTCTTAATACTTTGAAGGTTTTTATATCCCCTATCCTCTCGATGTAATCACTGTCTTCCCCAAAGTCAAGACATTCATCAAAGCCCTGAGCCTGTTGATGTAGGGTTTTAGTAGTTAAAATTCCATAACACCCTGCGCCATGCGGTTTGATGGATTCAGTCCGTTTCATAAAAAAATTAGCAAATTTATGGAGGAATTTATCGACACTTCTGTCGCTTAATGGTATTATTTGTGTAATTGCAATTCCCAAATCCTTCTCCTCAAATTCTTCAATTGCGGATCCAAGATATCCTGCTGAAAGTACCACATCTGAATCTAGGAATAGTAATAAATCTCCTTCAGCTATTTCAGCTCCATTATTCCTGCCCACGGCAGGTAAACCCCCATCTATAACTTTACAATCAAATGATTCGGCAATTTCCCTTGTTCTATCAATGGACCCTGCATCAGCTACAATTATCTCAAAGTCTTTAAAATCCTGTTCTTTTATACTGTAAAGGAGTTTTGGAAGGTATTCCTCCTCATTGTACGTTGGTATTATGATACTAAGCTTCACATTAATACTTACACCTTGATCCATTTTATAATTAACGTTGAGTTAATGATTTAAATGTACTTATCGCCTTTAATTTGATTCATATAATAGAAATATGAATAGTTCAATTTGGACTCTTGATTCAATTGAATATAAAACTATTAAAAATAAATTTTTATTTATATCGTTATAAAATAGGATAGTAATAAATAGTAATATTATTCATATAAATTCAATATTATCAAAGAATTCATTTACCTATTCATATTTAACTGCTGTTCCTGTTACTGTTACCATTATGGTGTTTCCCATGGTACCACCCAAGTTATTGTACTTTATACGAATTCCTATAATTGCATTTGCCCCATAATTTTCCGCTTTTTCAGTTACACTACTAATTGCAAGGTCTCTCGCGCTTTTCAACTGTTCTTCATAGGCAGAAGTTCTTCCACCAACAACGTCCCTAACTCCTGAAAAAAGGTCTTTGTAAACATTTGCACCTAAAAGTGATTCACCTGTCACGAATCCATAATATTCTACAATTTTATGACCCTCTATATTTGGTGTGCTTAATATCAACATCTAATTCCTCCTTAACATTTTCCTATAAAATTTGGAATTAATTAATTAAATTTTAAAATCCCTTGTAAAATTATATTTCATTTAGAATTGAATATTGTTTTAATGGTCTAATAAAAATAACTTTTTCTTATAAAATCTCATGAATCAAAAAAAATAAAATTATATTAGTTAAAACCTTCTAAAATGGTGTTTTATTATTTATATCCTAATCTTTCACTTTTATGAATTGAAATTAAAAAGTTTTTAAAGTTTTTTCATCCCATTTTCTATGGATCCAAATGATAATATTTTCAAATAACGATCTGTTCTAGATCTCAATCAAATATGAGTATTTTTCCATATAAACATCATATAACCAATTAAAATTAATATGAATCGAATGTTAGTTAAAGGATTGTTGTTATAACTAGTATTAATCAATGCAATTCAGTGAAAAATGTGATTTGAAATTTTCTATTTCCATAAAAGTAATAATTTGGACAAAACTTTTATATAATATAAAATAAAATTTGATCCAAGGCCAATTGGCCGAACTAGGAAGTGAATAACTTGTTTGGAAATAATAACGACAGGGATAATAGCTACGGTGGTGGCAGGAATTCTGCTCCTATTAATGTAGGAGAAGAACACGAAGTTAAAATAGAAGATGTTGGAAGGGATGGAGACGGAATTGCCCGTATTGAAGGATTTGTTATATTTGTAACAGGTGCTAAGGTCGGTGATGAAGTCAAGATCAGAATTAACTCAACTCGAAGAAATTTTGCCTTTGCGGAAATAGTAGAATAACTAAATTTTGAAGTTCTAGAAAATTAATTAATTTTTCTTGAATTTTATTTTACAATTTTTTTTATAAAATAATTCTTTTTTTTATAAAATATAATTCGTTTAATATTGATAATTCTTTATAGTCATAATCAAAATATTTGATGAACCCGTTCTCAATATTGTATTAACGCTATTATTAACCTTAAATTCTTAATTTAAAATATTATTATTGGTTCACGATATTTTTAGATGATCTTATGTTATCATTCCCAATAATAATTTATAATAAGTTTAAAGATCATACTAATTTACAGAAATATTTCAGTAAATGGGAGGTTATAAAATGGATTGGGTAACAACAATCATTATTGTCATTGTTATTTTGATTATTTTAGGACTCTCAATACGAATAGTAAATCAATTCGAAAGGGGGGTAGTTTTCCGTGTTGGAAAGGTAATTGGAATTAAAGAACCAGGATTAAGGTTAATAATACCATTAGTCGATCGTATGGTTAAGGCATCTCTTCAGATCGTGACTATGCCGATTCCTTCACAAAAAATAATTACAGAAGATAACGTTTCTATAGATGTGGCGGCTGTGGCCTACTTTAAAATTGTGGATCCATATAAAGCTGTAGTTGAAGTGGAAAATTACAATAGAGCAGTGAATCAGATTTCACAGACAACAGTTAGAAGTGTTGTTGGACAGTTCAATTTGGATGAAATACTCTCAGAAACACCTAAAATTAACCAAAAGATCAAGGAGATCATAGATAAGCACAGTGAACCATGGGGAATCAATGTTACCACCGTTGAAATTAAGGATATTAAACTTCCTGACACTATGAAACGAGTAATAGCAATGCAAGCAGAGGCTGAAAGGGAAAAAAGGGCCAAGATCATTGCAGCAGAGGGTGAATATTTATCAGCAGCCAAATTGGGTGATGCAGCCGACATTATATCAGAACATCCCATTGCATTACAACTCAGGATTATGCAGGTGCTAAACCAGATAGCTGTAGAGAAAAATTCAACAATAATATTCCCTGCTCCTCTTATGAACAGTATAACTGACATCGCAAATTTCCTAAAAACAGAAAATATGGAAGCTAAGGAACCTAAAGATAGTAATAAGTGATAATATTATATCTGATAGAGAATTGATCAAGAACGATATCAATTATGAGTTAAAAATTAAAACATCATAATATTATAACTCCAATTCATACCAATAAGTACGATGTCAGGATGGACAGACTTTTCCAAGATAGTACTTGCATGATAATTGATAGCCGCAGGTTCAGCAAGTGGTGCATTAAACTCATATGATAGTTAAGCTAATAAAGGGAATTTATGGGAAGTAATTAAGATTTTATCCCCTGAAGGATTGTAATACCAAAAAAAGTAGCCGAAAAGACAGTACAGAAATAAAAGAAGCCAGTAGTTACACATTTTTATATCTGTTTTTCATTTTCATTGCTTGGTTATTATTTATGCCTTCGGGTATGGAGTAGTAGACTCAACATTCGAGATTTCATCTGCTCAGGGTAACGCTGGACTTTTAGTGAGTAAAACTCCAAATACTGCTTATAATCTGTACCTAGATTGGAAAGATTGAGATCATGCATCACTGTATTATTTAAAGCGGTATTCGATCTCTTCAAAAGATTTAATATATTTAAAGCTTAATCAGATAAAATACTTGATAAAAAAAGTAACATTTGAAATTATTCTTATCATTATATAAGGTTGAAAATATTATACAATTAAAATTCTGAATATATTAAATTTTAGTTGGTGTAATCTAATGTATGTGGTGATAATGGGCGGCGGAAGAGTAGGATTTAACTTGGCTTCATCATTGGTAGCTGGAGGACACGACGTCACCCTCATTGAAAACGAAAAAAAATTGTGTGACAATGCAGCAAGCGAATTGGATGCACTTGTTATATACGGTAACGGTACTAATATAAAAACCCTTAATGAAGCAAACATAAGTGATGCAGATGTTTTTGTAGCAGCAACAGGACACGATGAAGCAAATCTACTCTCATGCATTCTTGTTAAGGAATACAATATCAAAAAAATTATAGCAAGAGTGAGTAATCCCGATCATGAAGAAGCATTCAAAAAAGTGGGTATAGATGACGTTATAAGTCCTGAACTTACAGCAGCTAGCTATCTTGAAAAACTCATAATTAGACCCAAAATTGCAGATCTCATAATCATTGGAAAGGGAAATGCAGAGTTACTTGAAATCAAAGTAGAAAACAGGAATGTTTTAGGCAAACAAATTGGGGATGTAAGCCCTACAGATGACTTTATAATTGCTGCTCTTTACAAAAACGGTGAAATAATCATTCCTAAAAAGGAAGATATCTTGAATGTAGGGGATAGAATATCCGTACTTGTGAAAATTAATGCCGTTAAGAAGACAACCCAACTTTTCACTGGTTAGAATCTCAGATAATATAGAAAATCAAGGATTCGATTTTCTAATATTTGATAAAGAAATTTGATTTTATATGAATAAATTATAAATTTTATTTCAAAAATGATATAATTTTTAAATCATCTTGTTTTTTAAATAGTTATTAATATTCGATTTAATATCCATTTAACATGTTGTATGCCATTTTAATATGCATAGAACCATCATTTACCCAT
>Ga0302164_10000132_pt1 | contig 28151 bp, 30 predicted proteins | sample I_Fen_E3_1_FD_193500 | JGI IMG/M metagenome (GOLD analysis project Ga0302164, IMG submission 193500) | Peat permafrost microbial communities from Stordalen Mire near Abisko, Sweden - I_Fen_E3_1 | ecosystem: Environmental > Terrestrial > Soil > Wetlands > Permafrost | place: Sweden: Abisko...
CTCCATCCAAATCCACTAAATGCAAATATTCCAAATCAGCATGCTGGAATTCCAACGCCACATCTACCGGATTTTCACGGTACACTTTCATTTGTCCAAAGTCGCCCTGGGTAAGGCGCACACATTTTCCATCAATGATGTCAATAGCAGGGATAAGTTTCATACCTGACGCATTATGCTTTGTTTAAAAAGTTCTTTAAAACCATTTCTCCTGTTTTAGCAGATTTTTCCGGGTGAAATTGCACGGCATAAAAATTTCCTTTTCTCATGGCTGCACTAAACGGCTCGGTATAATCGGTGACGGCTGATGTAAATGAATTGACAGGAACATAAAAGCTGTGAACAAAATATACGAACTGATCATTCAAACTAGTATTCAACCAATCGGTTGTTTTTACAAGCGAATTCCACCCCATATGGGGTACTTTGTGAGTGGAATCTGGTTTAAATTGCTTCACCGATTCATCAAAAATTCCAAGACATGGTGTGCTGTTCTCTTCAGAGAACTTACACATTAACTGCATACCCAAACAAATTCCCAGCACCGGTTGTTTCAAATTGCGAATGAGTTGATCCATTTTCCTTTCTTTCAAATAGCTCATGGTTGAGCTCGCTTCACCAACACCTGGAAAAATGACTTTATCAGCTTTCAAGATTGATTCTGGGTTGTCGGTAATTTCAAAATCGATGTGCAATCGCTCCAGCGCAAATGCTACTGACCGAATATTTCCTGCGTTGTATTTTATGACTACTATATTCATGAGGTACGAGGTTCGATTTACGAGATACGAAGTTTAGAACGAGTAGTTTGAATTGATTTCACTGTTATGGCCAAAAGTTCATTTCCTTCTTTCATCAATCTTGTAATTTCAGTTTCTTGTGTGGGATTAAAATTTAAAAGTAATTCTAGAAAATACGTTGACTCATCCAGTTCCTCTTCAACGATCTTTAGTTTGTTGATGAAGTCGGCAGTTGATTTACCTCTTAATGCAGCTCGATAATTTGTACCAGGAGAAATGGATGAACGAATAAGTTGGTTGCAATAAGCTATTTTAATTGTATTCTTCGGCAGCTTCTGAATTAAAATCGCCGTGTCAATTGCAAATTTCTTATATCGTTCTTTCAAATCCTGCATAACTTCTCACTTTGTACTTCTTAATCTCTTACATTATACTTCTACCCTTTACTTCAGCCTCGTACTCTAACCTCTAACCTTGTACTTCTAATTTCGTACCTCTAACCTCAGACCTCACAATGTTCCTTTTGTGCTGGGTAGTTGATCTCCCTCTTTCTTTACTGCCATCTTAATTGCCTTCGCAAAAGCTTTAAAGATTGCTTCGATCTTATGGTGTTCGTTAGTCCCTTCTGCTTTTATATTCAGATTGCATTTCGATGCATCGCTAAATGATTTGAAAAAATGATAAAACATTTCAGTTGGCATTTCTCCAATTTTTTCTCTTTTGAATTCCGTTTCCCAAACCAACCATGATCGTCCACCAAAATCAAGGGCAACTTGTGCAAGGCAATCATCCATTGGTAAACAAAACCCATATCGCTCAATGCCTCGCTTATCTCCTAATGCTTTCAAAAATGTTTCACCCAATGTAATTGCGGTGTCTTCAATGGTGTGGTGTTCATCAATATGTAAATCCCCTTTCGCTTCAATTTGTAAGTCGACTAACGAATGCCTTGAAATTTGCTCCAACATATGATCAAAAAAGCCAAGGCCAGTACTAATATTGGCTTTTCCAGTTCCATCAAGATTCACAACAACAGTGATATTGGTTTCTTTTGTCGTTCTTGTGGTTGAGGCGATTCTTTTTTGTTTTACGGTTTGATAAACTTTCTCCCATGAATTGGTTATTAAAACGCAGCTCTCAGTTAGCCCCTTTTCTTTCACATCATCTTCTGAGCTTCTGCTATTGAAAAGAATCCCTTGGGCGTCAAGATTTTTTGCCAGCTGAATATCTGTAAGGCGATCTCCAATAACAAAGGAATTCTTTAGATCGTAATCGCCATTTAAATATTGGGTTAGCATTCCGGTTCCCGGCTTTCGCGTGGATTTGTTTTCTTCTGGAAAGGATCGGTCAACAAAAATATTATTAAATTTTATTCCTTCTCCCTCCAAAGTTTTAAGAATCATATTCTGAACAGACCAAAATGTTTCTTCTGAAAAACTTGAAGTACCAAGTCCATCTTGGTTAGTAACCATTACTAATTCGTAATTTGTTTCTTGTACAATTTTACCAAGCCACGTAAACACACCGGGAATAAATTCAAGTTTGTCCAGCCTGTCGATTTGAGGATCGTTAACTGGTTCGACATTAATTGTACCATCGCGGTCGATAAATAAAACTCTTTTCATAATTTCTTCAATTCATCAAGAAGTAATTGATTTTCTTTTGACGTGCCAATGGTGATGCGAAGGCAATCATTGCACAAGATAACATTGGATCGGTCACGCAATACGATTCCCTTAGTTAATAAATTCTCATAAACCTTCTTGGTATTTTTCACCTGAACTAGCAAGAAATTGGAATCGGAGCGATAGACATGTTCGACAATTTTTGACTCCGACAACCTCGCTTTCATTATTTCTCTTTGATCAACAATTTCCTTGACTTGCTGATTTTTAATTTCCACCTGCTGAAGTCTTTCAAGAGCCAAGGACTGAGTGACTGAACTGATGTTGTAAGGAGGCTTAATTTTATTGATAACTGAAATTATTTCTTTGCTTGCAAAACAAATTCCCAATCGCAGGCCAGCTAGTCCCCAGGCTTTTGAAAGAGTTTGTAGGACAACAAGATTCTTGTATTGATTGAGCGACTCAGTTAAGCTCAGGCTGTTGGTAAAATCAATGTAGGCCTCATCTACAACAACTAATCCCACGAAACTCTTAATCACTTCAATTACTTTTTCTTTTGTTAATAAGTTGCCTGATGGATTATTAGGACTGCACAGGAATATAATTTTTGTTTGAGGTGTAATTGCTGAGAGCGTTGCTTCTGGGTCAATATCGAAATCTTCAGTTAAACTCGCTGAATTTATTTTAACATCATTGATGGACGCACTAACAGCATACATACCGTAAGTGGGTTGTGGGATCAATACCTCATCTTTTCCGGGTTCGCAGAAAGCACGAAGCAGTAAATCGATCGCTTCATCACTTCCGTTTCCTAAAAAGATTTGCTCTTCGTTTACTTTCTTTAATTCACTGATTCTTTTCTTAAGTTGCTTCTGATGAGGATCGGGATAGCGATTGTAATCCGTGTCGTAAGGATTTTCGTTGGCATCCAGAAATATTGACGCTTCACCCTCAAACTCATCGCGAGCAGATGAATAGGGTCTAAGTTGCTGTATGTTTTTCCGTACTAGTTTATTGATGTCCATTGAAATAGTTAATGGTTATTCGTCATTCGTTTATTTACTACCTACTATATCCAATCTACTAGCTACTTATTCATTCTAATCCTTACAGCCTCAGCGTGTCCTCTTAATTGTTCAGCTTCGGCCATTAGTTCAATAGCGGGTCCAAGGTTGCTCATACCTTCTTTTGATATCTTTTGAACAGTGATATATTTCAAGAAACTTTCAAGAGAAACTCCTCCGTAACTTTTCGCAAAACCATTGGTGGGCAAGGTGTGATTTGTACCCGAAGCGTAATCTCCTGCAGACTCCGGAGTAAATTGACCCAGGAAAATGGAACCAGCATTTTTTATTTTATCCACTAGTTCGTCACAATCCTTTGTATTGATGATTAAATGCTCAGGCGCATAGTTGTTAACAAAATCAATAGCATTTTCTTTTTCCAGGATTATTGCCCGACTATTTGCTAAGGCTTCTTTTGCGATTTCTTTTCTCGGTAATTTTTCCAATTGAATGTTGATCTGATCAAGCACATTCTTCACAACACTTTCATCGGAAGTTATTAGCATCACCTGGCTGTCGGTTCCGTGCTCAGCTTGCGAAAGTAAATCGGCAGCTACAAATGACGGATTAGCACTGTCATCGGCTATCACCAAAACTTCTGATGGACCGGCGGGCATATCTATCGCTGTTCCTTCCATGTTTACTAGTTGCTTCGCTTTGGTTACATACTGATTTCCGGGACCGAATATTTTATCTACAGCAATGATGCTTTCTGTTCCGTATGCCATGGCAGCGATAGCTTGTGCGCCACCGACTTTAAAAATGTTTTTAATTCCCGTGAGATTGGCAGAAAATAGAATTGCAGGATTGACCTTGCCATTTGAATCGGGTGGTGTGCAGAGGATAACTTCATCACATCCGGCCAGCTTTGCCGGAAGGCCAAGCATCAATACTGTTGAAAACAAAGGTGCTGATCCCCCAGGGATATAGATACCAACTTTTTGAATGGGCTCCGCTTTGCGCCAACAAGTCACGCCGGGTGTTGTTTCGACTTTGACAATCTCTCGTTTTTGAGCTGCGTGAAACTTCTCAATATTTTTAGCCGCTAATTCAATAGCGTTTTTCAAATCGGCGGGAACACTTGTGATAGCTTTTTTAATCTCATCCTCAGAAACTTTTATGTCTTCTAATTTTATCTTGTCGAATTGAAAAGTAAGTTCTCGTAGTGCAGCGTCACCAGAAGTTTTTATCCGTGCTAAAATGTTTTTCACGGATCCTTCCAAAAACTCCAGGTTCATCTGCGGTCTTTGACAGAGCTCTTTCCAAGTTTCTTTTGCTGGATTAGTTACGATTTTCATTTTTCTTAAGTCTTAAGTCTTAGGTTTTACGTCTGAAGTCTATTTATGCGATCATCTTTTCAATAGGAATCACCAAAATCCCTTCGGCTCCAAACGATTTTAACTGATTAATCTTTTTCCAAAAATCGTTCTCATCGACAACAGAATGAAGCGAAGACCAACCAGGCCGGCCCAAGGGCATGATCGTGGGGCTTTTCATCCCCGGTATCACACTGGTGATTTTTTCGATAGCTTCATTCGGGCAGTTCATCAGAATGTATTTGTTGTTCTTGGCTGACTGAACGGATTTAATTCTAAACAGCAAATCATTAAGAATATCTTTCTTATCGGAATTCAAATCCGGAGATGCAACCAACACAGCCTCTGATGTCATCACGGTTTCAACTTCTTTTAAGCCATTGCTAAAGAGCGTGCTGCCTGAACTTACAATGTCGCAGATGGCGTCGGCCAGGCCAATGCCTGGCGCAATCTCCACCGACCCACTAATTTCATGAATGCCCGCATCAATTTTATTCTTTGCTAAAAATTCTCTGACGATGTTAGGGTAGGAGGTAGCAATATTTTTTCCCTGAAGCCAGGAGGCATCGGTGTAGGTATCGGATCGGGGCACAGCAATGGACAATCGGCATTTCGCAAAATCCAATTTCCTGATCAGCTCATTTTTCTTTTGCTTTTCTCTCAGCACATTTTCACCAACAATCCCTGCATCGGCTACATTGTCTTCAATGTATTGAGGAATATCATCGTCACGCAAAAAGAGAACTTCTACCGGAAAATTATCGGCTTGTGTTTTCAGCTGGTCCTTTCCATTATTAAAATGCAAACCACTTTCTTTTAAAAGTTTAAGCGAGTCTTCTTGTAGTCTTCCTGATTTCTGGATTGCAATTCGTAAAAGGGTTTTCATTTTTTTTTCTTTTTTTAATTCCATGAATAACAAAAAAGGCCTGCCAAGTGTGGCAAGCCTTTTTTGAATTTATCAGTATCGTAAAATCAAAACATTAACCTGCCGACTATGCGGTGTGCATGGTGGTGCAGATGATGAATGTTTTGGTTGCTGTTCATAATTGAGGATGCGAAGTAATCAAACATTTGTTAAACTTCAAAGGAGTTGGATTAACTATTTTCACGAATCAAAATTTGAATTGATAGCTAAGGCCTGGATAATTTTGGTCCAGCAATCGGTTGAAAGATAGCCCAAGAGTGCTTTTGTTTGAAATTTTCACATTGTAAATATCAATGGCCTTTCCCATTTGGTGGTGAGCTAACTCTTTAAACGTGAGATCACCGGCTACACCAACGACAGCAAGCACAAGGAAGGTCTCCCCACTAACCCCTCGCGTGTTATAACCTCTTCGGCCCGACCCGAAGTGGGCATTGGTGAACAAATACACCAGAGCTGGGATGTATACGAATACTCGGTAAACTTGAAGTCTCTTAAATTTTTTGAATCGCTCATTTATTTCTTTATCATCAAGAGATTGAAGCGGGATTTGCAATGCATACGCTGAATTCATTTTTTGCCCGCCATAAAAATATTTCCATCCATTCTTATAGATTGGCTTGAGAGGTATTTCTTTTGTGAATTGAGCATGTGCTGTTATCTCGCAAAGTAAAAACGCCATCATTATCAATCCTGCTATTCTCATATCTTTGCCAACGAAATGTAATTTATGAAGATTGTTGGCCAACTCCTTGTTATTTTATTTCTGTTATCTGCTTGTGGCAGCAAAGAAGAGCGCATGCAGAAGTTTTTGCTAAAGGGAAACATTGCGTCCAAAGAAAGAAACTGGGAGCAAGCTACCTATTATTATGCAGAAGCGATTCGCTTAGAACCGTGCTTTGCCGATGCCTGGAATAATTTAGGAACGGTTTACTTTCAGCAAAAGAGTTTTGAAAAGGCCATGGAGAATTATGAAAAGGCCGTTTCGTGCAATCCTCAATTTATTAATGCCTTGCTTAACCGCGCCAACACGGCCTACGAACTAAAAGAATATTATAAGGCGGTAGGTGACCTGGAGCGGGCCATTTCTATAAAACCCGATACTTCTGTAACCTACTTCACGCTGGGGCTTACTTACACACGACTTCGTGAATTCGAAAAATCACGTAAGGCTTTTGAAAAGGCAGCTCAACTGGCAGGTCCTGACAAAAAGCAACAACAAGAGCTTGCCGTAAACCACGCCATTGTTCGCTACTATCTCAAACAATATGACTCGGCGAAGATTGAACTGCAGGCAGCTGCTAAACTCAATGACACCGAACCCAACATTTACAACACACTTTCATTAATCGAAACGGAGCAAGGTCACCTGAAAGAGGCGTTGAATTATATTAACGAAGCCATCCGGTTGGCGCCCAAGGAATCGTACTATGTGAACAACCGTGGTTACATTTTCCTTTTGCAAAACGACCTCGTACGTGCAGAGGCTGACATAAACGAAAGTATTTCCAAAGACCCTGACAATGCGTGGGCCTATCGAAACAAAGGAATTTTTTATCTGGCGAAAAAGGATTTTCCTCAGGCCGAACGAATGCTGACCCAATCATGGAAAATGGATTCGTTTGTTGATCGCATTCATTATTATCTTGGCCTTGCTTATTTGTATAATGATAAAAAAGATTTGGCTTGTGCGTCATTTAGAAAATCAGAAGAGCTTAATGACGGGATGGTGACTGCGGATTTGATCAAGAAGTGTAAATGAACCTGATTTCTCTTTCAGAAAAACTTTCAATTCGATTAGCTCAACCCTTGCCGGGAAGTGTCGCTCACGAACCCATTCGAGCAACGCCTGTCGGGCCCCTCAGACCAAAGTTCGAACATAAATTACCACCCAAGCCCGGAAGTGTTTTGATTTTGCTTTATGAAGAGGAGGGGAGAATAAAATTTCCGCTAACTAAACGTCCTGAATATTTAGGTGCTCATGCAGGTCAAATCAGTTTACCAGGTGGGAAAGCAGAAGCCGGTGAAAATTATGTCCAAACGGCTTTGCGCGAAGGGGAAGAAGAAATTGGAGTTCACTCCGATGAACTAAAAGTGATCGGTCGGCTCAGTGATTTCTTTGTGATCCCAAGTAATTTTATGATAGTGCCTGTGGTGGCTTACTCGTTAACGAAACCAAAATTTGTTCCCCAGGAATCGGAGGTGGTAAAAATATTGGAGGGCAACCTGGATGATCTCATTCGCGAGGATGCTATTCAAACTAAAGAAATTCTGGCTGCAAAAATGTACCCGATGCTGGCTCCTCATTTTTTAATTGAAGATGAAATTGTGTGGGGAGCAACCGCGATGATGTTGAATGAGTTTAGAATGATCGTGAAGGAGGTTTTAAACGGTTAAAACTGATCTCTTGGCAATTTGCAATTGCTAATTTCTTTGATTGACAAAAAAATCAGTCATGAACTTCTCTTGTTCTTTTTTGTCGTGATACAAAGAAGAACGAAAAAAATATCACGCACGAACACTGCCCCTCCACTGATCCGCCTTGCAGCCGCACATGCCCGAGTGGGCCGTCCCGATTGTTATCGGGATTCGTGCACGTCCACGCGCAGAGTAGAGTAAATTATATGTTGAAGAATTTTACTTTCGATTTCTCAGATCAAACCAATCTTTAAACAAACACCCAGTGTGCTGGCTTGGCCGAAAAGCGGGGGTGTGTTGGAATGTGTGCGGGAGCATTTTTCGGCCTTGACTTTTTGGGTACTTTTTGTGTCAAGACAAAAAGTACGAAAGAGAGAAGGATCTTGAACATTGCCACAGCGAAAGACTTTAGGTAGTAAGAATCTTGGCTCTAAGAGGATGAAGTTTTAATCGATTAGCTTCTTTTTACTCTACGCTGAACATTTTGTTTTTAATGGCAAAGAGAACTAATCCTACCCTCGATTTCACTTTTAGTTTTTCAAATACCGAATTACGGTAGCCGTCAATTGTTTTCGGGCTAAGGCACATCCGATCAGCAATTTCTGCATAGGTCATCTCGCTGCAGGCTAATTTTAAAAATCCTTTTTCCTGATCGTTAATCAAGTCTATACCGAGGGGACTTCGTATCTCCGAGTGATCGTTTTGAAGTGAGTGTACAAGCTTACCGGTGATAAAGTCAGTATAATAGTAGCCCTTTTTGGAAATGGCAATGAGCGCCTCGCCCAGCTCTTTTGGCTCTACATCTTTGCAGAGATAGCCTTTCACACCTAGCTTAAGCATTTGCACGATGGTTTCTTCCTTTTCGATCATACTCACCACCAATATATTTATGGAAGGATGATTTTCTTTCAGCCATCGTACACAGGCGAATCCATCCATTCGTGGCATGGTCACATCCATTAAAATAATGTCGGGGAGAAGTTGGCTGTTTATTTTTTGCTGGAGGTCGATGCCATCGTCTGCTTCAAATAAGATGGTGTAGTCCTTATTTACCATTTCGATCAGGCTAATAAGCCCTTTACGAAAAAGTCTATGGTCATCAACAACAGCAAGCTTAATGACTTGTGGGTTCGGCATTGTTATCTATCGGTAGTTCTATGCAAATCGTGGTTCCATCACCGGGTGAGCTTTGAATAGAAAACATTGCCTGAATCAGCTTTGCTCTGCTTTGCAGATTGAGCAAGCCTGAACCACCGCTCTTCAATTTATCTTCTGTATTAAAGCCCACTCCATCATCACAGATTACTAAGGTAAATAAATTTTCTTTAACCTGAAGTGAAATGGAGACATGAGTAGCCGCGCTGTGCTTTACAATATTATTAAGAATCTCCTGTGCCATCCGGTAAAGAATGATCGTAGCATTCTCATTGATCTTGGGCATGGACTCGCCCACTTCCAAAACCGCTTTAAATTGGCCTGTCTTATTCAGGCGTTCCGTTTCATCTTCCAGGCCTTTCACCAAACCCAATTGAGCAATGCGATCGCTGTTTAAACTAATCGAAAGCGATTTCAAGTCAGCAATCAATTGCCGGGTGAGTTCTTTGGTTGCTTCTATTTTCTGAACAGACTTTTCAGAATTTTCCAGCTGAAGGGTGTTAAGATTGATTTTGATCAGGCTGGCGATTTGCCCCAGGTTATCGTGCAATTCGTAGGCGATGTGTTTTAAAGTCTGTTCTTTTATTTCGAGTTGAGATTGCAGGAGGGTTTGTGTGAAATGTCTTTTGGTTTCTTCCTTCTCTCTGATGTTCTGATTATTCTTGTTCTTAAATAAGATGAATAAAAAGACAATACAGAAAGCAAAGAATAGAATCAACAGGGTGCCAAGAAAAATAGTAAGGATTATTTCCTCGTTGCCAAATTGCATGTGAAAGCCTTAATGTATAAGGAATATAAAAGAAGATTTAAGAAGTAATTTATATAAAACAATTTCGTATAATTCTTAATCACATAGCTCGAGAAACCCATTATAAATATACAACCAGAAAAGAAAATTAAGTTGCCGATTGAAATCCAGAAATGAGGTGTCTTATTTAAAATAACAACATCGTCTTTTCTATACAATTCCAATAAATACAGAACCACATAGATGCAAATAAATAATCCCTCCAAAGCAAAGTCAGAAAAATCTGAATTGAAGATGTTTTCGATTCTGTACAAAAAGTGGTAGACAAAATAGAGGGTGAATAATACAAAACCTATGATCACAAATCGTTTATTCGACTTTCTGTGAAGAAGTGAAAAGTAATAGGCATTAAAGATAGATGCACCAATATACTGGTTGATGTGGTAATACGGATAGGTCTTTATACCATATGGAACCAAGATATCGCTGGTAATTTGAGTTAGCAGTATAAAGAAATAGAGAGGAAAAAAATAAAAAAATAAAGTGTCCAGCTTCTTTCTCTTTATCAGCAGGATAAGAAAGCCAGACACTAACAATATGTAATAAATGTATTTTAAATAGAGTTGCAGTATTCCCATCTTTCAATCGTGCAAGTGATCTTTTATTGTGGCATAGGGGGTATCTAACGTGAAATCTTCACTTCTCATTATTCTTCCATTTCCTGGTGGGATCCAGGTATCTTCACCAGGAGTTCCACTTCCCAGACGGGCAGCAGCAATGGGTCTGTGTTGGTCTAATATTTGGTAATTCTGGTCAATGCCTAGAAAGCAACTCGTGACACTATTCGGAACATCATTATCATCAACGGATGCGAGACCAAAGAATACGGCAAAACGTTCAAAACCTGACAACAACGAGATGTTAAATAGACGGATCAAATCCTCTTTTTCAATATAAAATTCCATAAACTCTTTGGATGTATCCAATTGGATTTCAGGAGGCGCATTGTGGGTTTTCAAGAACGCAGCAATTGCGTTCATTTTTCTGTGATAGGCTAGTACTTTTCTTCTGATTTCAGGAAGCGATGTGGGAAATCTGTCATTTTCCATAATATTATTTGGTTTTGGTTAATAATCGAAATGTAGCTACGATTTTTAAAATTCATAACCACTGTTAACGAAACCATTTTTTTCTAACTCAATTTCAGGAAAAACCCTGTATCCAATTCAGGCTTTTTCCTTTTGACTTACGTCCTCTCGGTTTGCCACCTTTGATTCATCAAAAAACGGAGCAAGCCGAAAATCCGAAGAAGAGTAGGCGAGAAAAATAAATATCATGAGAAGCAAGACCCTGATTTTATTCACGCTCTGTTTTTTGTGTCTATCTATAGATGGATTTTCATCCGGAAAAACAGATAGAAAGGACTCCCTTACTGTAGTTAAACTAAAGAACAAGATCGATTCTATTCAAAAGATTTCAAAAGGTTGTCTTGGCTGCTTTGCAGACACCACTCGCAAATCGGGATATCTTTTCAAGGAAAATGGCAAGTTTATTTACAGCGCTAGGACTTTCAACTTTGGCCATTGGACATTAATTTTCTTGCCTTTAGTTCTCTATGGATTCATTCTCTTCTATGTTCTTGCTCAACTGCAAAGAAGCAAATTCAGCCTGGCCGATGCGCTGAGTGAAAATTTTACGATAACGGTAAGCGTTCCCAATCCGGTCACTGCCGCTGGTGCTGCTCCAACTATTCCAAGTGATGTGCAGCCTCGAAGCATTAGCAGGTTGATCGCATTTCTTTCTGGCCTTGCAGCACTGTCAATCGGAGTATGCGCAACCAGTTACTATTTCTACATCTATTTAAAAACCGGAACTAGCCCTAACCTGGATAACCTTTTTAATATTCTCCTTGGACTAGGGATAGGAGTTGTTCCTTATGCGTTCAATAGAGTTTCTGCTGCCTTTACCGGAAGTAGGTAATCATCATTTATTGAAAAACGGAGTAAGCCGAAAATCCGATGAAGAGTAGGTCGATTAAAAAACTTAACATATATGGGTACGATAAAAATAGCATTTATTAATGCAAGTACTGTAGTATCAGATAATGATGCGAAGGCCGTTATGTCAGCTCTGCAAAAACAAGTGTCAAACGATTTTGCACCGGTTTGGGGAGTGGATGCCATTCTTCAATTCTTTAAGCAAGGACAAGCGACCCCTACAGGATATTGGTGGCTAACAATACTTGACAATTCAGATCAGGCCGGGGCATTGGGCTATCATGATATCACCAGTGAAGGACTGCCTTTAGGTAAAATATTTGCCAAATCAGATTTGCAGTACGGATCAGCTTGGTCGGTTACTGCCAGCCATGAACTCCTTGAAATGTTGGGAGATCCTGATATCAATCTCACCGTCTTCAGGCAAAATACAAATGATTCGGGCATACTCTACGCTTACGAGGTGTGTGATGCTTGTGAAGCCGATGAATTTGCCTATAAGATCGACAATGTTCTTGTTTCCGATTTTGTGTACCCAAGTTGGTTTGAAGATATTATATACGATGGCATACAATACGATCATTTAAAAAAGATCGATAAGCCCTTTCTTTTGTTGGAGGGTGGATACATCAGTATCTATAAGATTAACTCGGGCGAAGGATGGACGCAACTAAATCCACCCGGCGCCAGGCTAGAGTATAAAATGAGAGCAAAAGTCGGTACGAGAAGAGAAAGAAGGAGAACACCTAAACATCAGTGGCTAAGATCGAGATAGTTGATATTCACAAATTCAATTGTTAAACACATCAACAACTTTTAAAAATGAAAATAATTTTATCAAACCGCCTTTATGAAACACCACTGAATGCCATTGTGCTTTTGGTTGTTTATTTCATAACAACAATGGCGCAAGCTCAAACCTCTGTGCAAGTTGATTTTCTTGACACGAAAAGTACGATTAAGGAATTCCAACTTTCACGAAAAGACAAGATTCAACTTAAGATATCCAACATCAACAGAAATTTGTATAACATCACCGTGGATGGAAAAATAAATACTTTTAATGGTACACCTCCTGCTATATTTGGTGCGATCACCTCTCCTGACCTGACGAAAATTGCCACATCTTCAGCTCTAGTCGCAGCACGTGCAGTTGCCCACAACAATTTAGGTTCCTTGCGATTTAACTCAACTAGTGCGGATAAGGTACACATCGTAAAATATTTAGTAGTAGACAAAAATCTAACTGACAACTCCACTGGTTTAATTGAAGTTAACAACAAATTGATTTCTAACCTCAAGTTGGTTAAGGTTTTTGTCACCCAAGTGGACAAACTAGGAATGGATGGATGCAAAAGTTATAAATCCATTGACTCGCTAAAATCAATTTATTTTAGTGCACTGCGTAGTAAACTCTCTCTTGGTGCAATTGATATCGGTCAACTTCAAACAGAAGTCGATGATTATTTCGATAAACTTAAAACGACGAATGATAAAATTCAGTCTGATTTTGTAGATATGAATACGGAATTCGCTGTAATATCTAACATTGAAGAAAAGGTAGAAGGCAAGAAGAATGATGATTTGAAAAAAGCTAAACCCAAGGATGCCATTGCTCTCCAAGACAGTATTGATGTCCTGAAAAATAATTTCGCAATGGAAAAAGTTCACTTCGAAGCTTTGTCAGGCATTATCACTGATTGCAAGACGGCATATACTATGGCAGCTGATTGGAAGGACAAAGATTTTACAGGTACACTGAAATCTACCTATGAAAAAATTAACCCCAAGAACTTTGAATATATTTCTCCCTCCTTACGAGCTGGTGGCGATCAACTGGAAATGACAGTAAGCATAACTGACAAAGATGCTACCCAGAATAATTGCAGTCTAAACACAAACCGGCTTAATGGAAGCTATCTCTATGATGTATATGGTTTCAAAGTTGATTTTAGCACCGGGCTCTTCGCAAATATGGGGTCTGATATTTTTGATCAGACGTATAGGTTGGATAGTATTCCAGGAGATAAAAAAAATAATGTTATTCATAAAAATGATAACAAGAATACCATCGTTCCATCCTTGGGTGCCTTGATGCACATCTATCACAAGTTCAAGAACGGCCCTGGTTTGGGAGGTAATTTCGGCTTAAGTATTACAAATCAAACTAAACTTAATTACCACGCAGGTGTATCTTTCTTGTTCGGAAATCAGCAACGCATTATACTAAGTGGTGGAGTGGTTTTGACGCAGGCTCAATTGATCTCAGATCAATACAAGGTAGACGCACCGGTTGATAAATCAGTGACCTCAATTCCAACATCAAGTTTTTTCCGGTGGGGAAGTTTCATATCACTTACCTGGAATCTGACGTCATCGCAAAAATCAGATAAGTAACTTGATATCAAAAAAAAGGAGCATCGCTGCTCCTTTTTAATTTGCACTACAACACATCTTTATACCACTGTACCAAACAACGGCCCTTCCCAATCAGTGGAAACCCCAACCATAATCGGTTTGTGAAAGAAAGCATACTTGCTGCCGCTCTTCAGCCCGCTGATGTCAGTGCTGGCTGTAGTGGTGGTTACGGCTGCCACACGCGCAGTGAAGTTCAGGATGTCGCTGGTGTATTGCCACTCGTGCGCTTTCGCTCCGCCAGCTGCAGTGAGGTGCACACTGCCTTCCACGTTTCCATTCGTTACACTGAAGGCACGCTTCTTGGGCATCACCTGGTCCTTCACTTGCATGCCCGCGCTGTGCACGATGCCGATGCGTTGATCGTCTACCAGCGCAGGATTGTTGGCTACACCTTCTACCTTGCTCGCTAAAATTGTCAGGTTGCGGTCCAGTATTTCGCGCGCAACATTGATGTTATCTGTTTTTGTGTCGCTGGTGGGCGCGTTGAGGGCCGTTCGCAGATTGGTGGTGGCTGTTACCGTAGCCGTTACCTGTGCTACAATATCGGCAGCGGCAAACAGTGCGTTGCCCGTCATGCTGGTGGTGTAGTGGGCAGCGTCTACCAACACTTGGGCATTATTCGTGCTGCCTAAATTTAAAACAACATTTGCTTTCATATTTTTTGGATGCGTTATTGTTGCATCTGTTCTTTTTTACGAGGCACGATTTGCGGTGGTTGTGAATAAAATAATTTTTATTTTATCTTTTTTTGACGGCGATACACAATAAAATGCAACCTTTGAAAGCGCCATAAAATCGATGCACATGTTGCGGGCCGCATTGGCAGCGTGCCAGGGCATGACATAACAAGTTTGAAACTTGATGTGATGAATCCGGTTCATGACGTGATCAATCCGAGACCGGATTGGTTGAATCCGGTTTATGACATGATCAATCCGAGACCGGATTGGTTGAATCCGGTTCATAACATGATCAATCCGAAACCGGATTTGTTGAATCAGACATCTGACATGATCAATCCGAGACCAGATTTGTTGAATCAGACATCTGACGTGATCAATCCGAGACCGGATTTGTTGAATAGTGAACATGACTTGCTCAATCTTGTTTATGACATAGCAAGTGCCGTGTTTCTAAAACTAAAATTGATTTTTAATTCCGATGGTTGGATAAAATTGCACCTGGTTATCCCCGCTTAAAACATGGTAATACACATAAATCCTTGTGCCGATCGAAACACCTTTATAAACCCTGTACCATAGTTGCGGGTCACCAAAAAATTCAAAAACTTTTCCCGTCAGGTCTTGTGTTGCTACATTTCCCTGGTTTCTGTTTTGTGTCCAGAAGGTAAAGCTCGCGGTAACAAACAATTTGTAGTTGTTGTAGCCTTTGCCAAAATAAAAGGTGAACTGCGGATCATAGCTGGGCGCATCAAAGGCGTTGTATCGCAACTGCAGATTAGTTACAAGATACGCACCCTTCCATTGAAATGGATAAGAAGCGCCGGCGGCAAACGCATTGCTGATATAAAACCCAAACGAAGCAGGTGCTACCCCAAGGCCACCGGAGTAGGATAGCGCCAGTTGCACCGGTGGTTTCCAAAAGCGAAGGGTACGTGTTATTTGTGTGAACACCTGCCCAACATTATTACTTTTTCCGCTCAGGTCGGTTTGTACTTTGATCAGGAATGAGCCTTTGGCTGAATCGAGGTTCTTAAAATATTCGAACGTGAAGGTGGGGAAATTCACCGCGTTCAACTTAGGGTAGAGGCTGTGCCTGAAATCATAATGCCACTGAAGGCTCTGCCCGCTGGTGGTAATGCCGGCACAAATTGCTGCGGCCACAAAAAGTAATTTCATAATCGTTGGGATTAATTTTTTTGCCGCAATATCTTTCCATCAGCGTCTGGCAGGCGGAACTGCTGCGGAAACCTGCCGGAATTGATGCAGACTTATCATGGAATTGGCGATTCAAACGAGATGGAACTGAACGAACTCGTATTTATTCATTTGTTTAAAGCGGCTTGCGAAAAGTGCTTTGGTTATCCACTCAGCGCGCCACTTTCTGAAACCGACAGCCGCCTGCTTTCTAACAAGATCCTGGAGAGCACCGGGCTTGTGATCGGTGTGAAGAGTATCAAGAATTATTCGGCCCATGTGCTCAGGCGTGCCGATGGAAAAAAAGAAAACCCCAGCATCGCCACGCTTGATACGTTTGCCCGGTACGTGGTCGGTGCAGCGCCCATTGATGAAATTCAGCGCAAGCAAAACGAAGACCATCACCCGTACTGGTTTGAATACAAGAGCACTTTTGCCAAGGCGCTTCCTTCAAAAGGGCAATTCAAATTCAAAGTCGCGCACCGGGTTGTTATCGCTTTGCTTTTAGCCGTGGGTGCCGTGTTTCTTTTGCTCACTACTGCAAAACAGAAAAGCGCCTCGGCTATGGTGGAGCATTTTAATTCTGTGAATGACTCATTGCGAATCAACGGATGGGCAATTCGCAATTTGGATACTGCTTTTTGGAACAGGCGCGGGGAGAAGGCCGGCCATCTCACCCTGTTCACATTGGTGGGAGATAATTGGCCGGGGCCGAAAGGAAAAGCTAGAATCCGGAACTTGCTCGTGCGCCCTGTGGATGCCGAGTGCTTTATCACCGAAGTGCATTTGTCTGATTTCTTCCCCAATCAAAATTGGCAACAGGCCGGAATCCTTCTGGCGGAAGATTCAACGTTCACCCAAAAGGTAGTGCGGCTATCGATTAGCTACAATGATTTCTTTGGTGGGTTTGCGAAATCGCCGGAGATCATCATTCAGATCGTAGCCTCACCAGAGAATGGAAATCTAGGCAAGCCCGAAGAGATTGGCCATGTGCCGCTTTACACCATAGAGAAGGGCAAAGAGAACCTGGTGCGCAGTAACCTCAGTCATTCTTCTCTCCGTATCGAGAAGAAAGGAAAGGCGTTTCGGTTTTTATATACCACCAGCCCTGGCCAAAGTTTTGCTTTTAATGAAGTGGAGCAACGCGACCTTACTATCAAACCCAACTATGTTGGCCTCTTTGCAATCCAAGGGCTAGCCGATACAGAAACACCCGTGCCTGCTTATATCGATTCGTTTTCTTTTACGAGTATATCGTGCGAGGAGTGAGCACCATCACACTCTAAATTCAAACCTCAACTTCATTTAGCCCCAGCCCAAGTTGAAATTTGTGTGCGAAACCAATCATCGGCGCCTTCGGTCCATTTAAAGTTATTGCGGATATAATCCACCGTGTCTTTTTCCACCTCGGTGTAAACGCCAGCGTCAGTTACAGCTTGTAGCAATACGCCACCCTCTAATTTGGAGATGCGCCCATCGCCTTTGCCTTTCACCACATTCACAGCCAGCTCCAGTAAGTGACCGTCCATTTTCTTTCCATCAACAATTCTATAGTAGCTCATAATTTTTTGGTTTTTATTTTCTGCCTAAACAAAGCTGACTGCTTTTCATTACCCAAGTATTACATCGTTCATAGATTAGCTTGCATGCTTCACGCATTTACAACACTGTTCATATCGGTCGGCATGAGTAGGAGCAAGCGCGAGTTCCGGTATCTCCTTAGACGGAGCACTTGCCAGCGGGTTTTTTCCCGTACTCATACCGGGGAAAACCCCGTATCATTTAAGTAATCTCCTCTTTACATTTATCTCACGATGGTTGAGTTTATTGTTGATTTTTATACTAAGATCAAAACAGTAAAGTTCTTTTCACTGTTTGCGTTGCTCGGTTTGGGTGACAAATGTTTAATTCCACTTATCAATGAGTAATGTTTAAACCCTTTCATTTATTCCTACTCTTAACTTGTCTTTGTTTGAACGCTCGAGCACAGAAGAGAGAGATTGATTTAGGAAAATTAGATACTAAAAATGCAATCCAGTTTCATAAGGATTCGATACACCGAATAATTAGTCACCCTGATGTTGTCTTTGAAAGAGCTTGCGTTTTCAAGCATTGTGTCTTTCTTGATACAGCGAATTTTTCAAAATTAGTTTTCAGCAATGAAGTCAATTTTGATTCCTCCACCTTCCTTTCTAATGCTTCCTTTGAAGAAAGTGATTTTTCATACGCGTCTTTTAAACGTTGCACTTTTAAGAAATTAAACTTCGAAGCAGAATTTCATGGTCGATTTGAATTGGACAACACGACATGCAGCGAAATGACTTCTTTCTCATCTGCCATTTTTTTTAATGATGCCATAATAAGAAATGTCAAATTCAATAAATCAGTTGACTTTTCAGAAAGTGAATTTCACAAGATGGTTTTATTCAGTGGGACAAGGTTTTTTGGGAAAGCAGACTTTTCAGAAATGGTACTTGGGGATACCACGCAGTTCTACTTTGTACAAGCTCTTTTTCCGGACACCTTGGACTTTTCAGGAGTTCAAGAAATATCGAATGAAATCGATTTAACAAAAGCTAACTTCACAGACTCTTCCAGATACAAATCCTCCACGGGATATTATCGACCCCACTATATCAACTTGTACCATTCCACTATTTCTAAATTTAGGCTAGACTATATTCATTTCACGTTATTGTTTCCTGATTCCGTTGTCGTTTCAGACTTCCCATTTACGAAACGAAAAATATCCGATGACGAGAAAGAAGCCATTTATGAAGGACTGCTAAAGTCATTTACCGATAGTGGACAGATCGAGAGTTTAAAACTTTTAGATATTGAGCATCAAACCTGGTTGTGGGAGCGAGGAGCGTTCAAGTATTTTAGTTGGCTACCAAAATACTGGTGGAACTTTGGTTACAATAAAGAAAATATTTTCCTGTGGTCATTTTTCTTTGTCACTCTATTTACCATGATCAATGCGTTTGTTCTGGAATACCTTAACAAAAAGGTGTACAACGTAGAAAACATCCCGGAGGCTATTGGCTCGCTTCCTTGGCGATTATGGTACTCATTGGTGTATACCTCATCGATTTTTTTTCGGCTCACACTCAAAATTGAAAAAATTGATTTTAAGAGAGTGGGTGGCACCTTGTATCTATTACTTATTTATTCACTTGGATTGGTGTGCCTGGCATACATGGCAAATTTTGTAATTCAGCGATGATCAGGAAACGATATTTCCAGCATCGATGATAATGTTTGACTTTGAATAACAATGGAGTATAAAATTGAGGTGAAGGAAATATTTAAGTGACGGGTTTTTCCCGGTATACACACCGGGGAAAACCCCGTACTATTTAATGAATATCCTCCTTACATTTATTAAAAAAGCTTTATGAAACGTAATTCATTTTTGAAGTTTTGCCTGACGGCAGGAACTCTGTTGACAACTTCTGTTTCGGTGCTTGCAAAATCCAAACACAAGGAAAGAATTGATAAAGGCGTGCTGGTGCGGGCCGGTAAAGATCGTTTCGATAAACCTATTTCTTTATTTCAGGGAGATATTTTTAATGCCAAGGTGACAACAGCAGATTCGGGCGGCGATATATACGTATTTGAATCGACAAGAGAAAAAGAAGGCGGCCCTTCACTTCATTTGCACTTTGAGCAAGATGAATTTTGGTATGTTCTCAAAGGAGAGTTTTTATTTAAAGTGGGTGAAGAGACTTTTACTACCAAAGCAGGCGACTCGGTTTTTGGACCAAGAAATGTTCCCCATGCTTTTGCAAAGGTTGGCAAAGGGGAAGCCAAACTATTGATGTTTCATCAGCCTGCTGGTAAAATTGAAAAGATGTTTAAAGACATCAGTGAAGGTGCCACCAAGAATATGACAACAGACGAAGAAAAAAACAACTTTTTTTTACTGTATGATTTAAAAAGAGTTGGGCCTCCGCTTACATATTCTAAATGGTAATTTGAATCTATACCTATAGTTATAGCAGCGCTGGCCAGGAAAATATTGAGAAAATGAAAACGCTAGCATTAAATGAGGACTGAATACGTTCATTGATGTGCATGTAAAGAATAGATATAAAATCTAAGTCTGGATATTGATTGTGATGAAGGGGCATGGGAACATAAAAAGCCGACTGGAACAACTTGGATATTAAAAATGAATGAGTGCATTGAAATATGAAAGCAACAAGAAAACGGTGGCATTTGCTCTTTGAAATAGGTAAGGGCAGCATCACGCCTAAATGCGAAATAAGCGCAACTTAGTTGCGCCTATTCTTTGGATTTGGATGTATAGGCGCAACTAAGTTGCGCCTACACTAATGTTATGCACAATGCCGCGCGGACAGAGTAGTTGCCACCGCGCATTGGCACATTTGCTTGCCGCACATTCCATCGCGACACCAAGGCAAGCAAAAGAGCCAATTTATCCGCACTTGACAAATTGGAATTGGAATTATAATTATTTGTGAGTAATATTTAAGATTAAAGCCTCTCTAAAGATGAAACTAAGCAAAGCACGTGTTCAAAACTACCGTAGTGTTTACGACACGGGTGAGTTTGAAATTGAACAACTGAAAACAATAATGGTTGGCCCAAATGAAGCTGGAAAAACCGTTATACTTAAAGCATTGCAGCAACTAAATAAGCCGACAGATGTTTCCGGCTTTGATGTTCTTAGAGATTATCCTAGATCTCTCTACAATGACATTACAACTAAAAAAGTTTTACCTGAAAACGTTACGATCGTAACTGGTTATTTCAGTCTTGAACAAAGTGATAAAGATTTAATACCGACCGAATTCAAGGAGTGTGTGTACAGGCTATACAAGAACATTGACAACAAGTCTTATCATACGCTTGAAAACGCACCTCCTAAGATTTATTATAAGGATATTAAAAATGACCTAGCCCGCCTTATAACTCATTTAGAAAAGCAATATGTCACGGCCAATCCAACCGAAGAAACCAAAAAACCAAGTATCCTATTTAAGAAGCTAACTGACACATGGACTGACAATACGCTTTTTGTAGATGAAAGTATTACCAAGTTAAAAGCTCTACTTGAAAGTAACTATGCTCTCATCGAAGAGGGAAATGAAAAGGAAGAGACTAGATATTCAAAATTACTAGAGCAAGTTGAGTTTAATAAAAAGCACGATGAGGTATTGACATTGTTAAGTAAGCGCAAACCTGTTTTCATTCTTTTCAATAATTACTTTAAAGTGAAGCCCTCAATTCACTTAGAACATTTGGCACAGCGAACGGCCAATAATTTATTGGATGACGAATACTATGACTATGGTAACTTATGTTTGTTAAAGCTCTTGGGCTTTACAGCAAGACAACTTGCAGATTTGGGAAATACGACTAGCCCTAATATCAATGATACTGATGCTTTGAAAGTATATAAAGATAAGCTTGATAGTAGAAGCTATCAACTAAATGCAGCGAGTGTTAGACTTACTCAAGAAATTCGAACGGTGTGGATGCCGAACCCTGATAGACCAGAAGCGGATAAGCTTAAAGTGACAGCAGACGGACAGTATTTGAAAGTTGTAGTTGAAGATGATATCGGAGTAGATATAGAACTGGATCAACGATCGGAAGGATTTCAATGGCTTGTATCATTCTTTGTTGTATTCTTTGCTGAGGCAATGGATAAGCATAAGAATGCAATCCTTTTGTTAGATGAACCTGGAATGAGCTTACACGGTTTAAAGCAACGAGATTTTAGAGATACAATATCTCGCTTGGCTTTAAAGAATCAGACAATTTATTCAACGCATTCCCCATTCCTTGTAGGACCTGATGAGTTGGACATTGTTCGCGTTGTGGAATTAAAAGACAGAAAGATTGGGACAAAGGTACATACAACTATTTCTTCAAGTGACCCAGCTGGTTTATTGCCCCTTCAAGAGGCTCTAGGATATGACTTAGCGCAAAGTCTATTCTCACAACAGAGAAATTTAGTATTAGAAGGTATTACCGACTACTGGTACTTAGATGCAACTGCTCAATTGTTAAGGTCTGCTGGTATTGTTGACCTTAATGATAAGATTGCTTTGGTATTTGCAAATTCTGCTGGCAAGGTAGTTTACTATGCGACTATTCTTCATGCTCATAAATTAAAGGTTGCTGCACTTTTGGACTCGGATGCGGCAGGCGATCAAGCAGCCCAGCAGCAGAACCTAGTACACACACTTGGCAATAAAAATATATTGAGAACAAAGGACTACTGTTCCGAAGTAATCAAAGCTGAGATAGAAGACCTTTTGCGAGACACTTTGGTTGCAATCGTCAAAAGTGAATATGGAAAAGATACTTCAGCAATTGTATCATCTCAAAAGAGCAGGCCAATAATTGACATTTTCTCAACTGAAATTACTGACTTCTCAAAGTACAAGCTTGCTAAAGCTTATATCCGTTGGACAAGAGGAAGTGAGGCTAAAGACTTAACTGAACAAGAGCGGACTCAGTGGACTGCGCTTTTCCAAAATATCAATAAAGTTTTGAAGTAACAGAAGGACTAAAACTCAAAACAATGCCAAGAGAGAAAATTGAAATCATAAAGGATCTCAACGAATGCGAGGTTTTATATAACAGATTAGTAATGGACATAGGACAGGGTTATGCACTATACTCACGGACTAAGGACGACCGACTTATCTCCGTTATTAATGACAGAGTTGAGCTATTTCAAAAAGCTGAGGTACAAAAAAGACTCCTAGAAAACGAACTTAAAGACTTGGGAGAATAGAAAATCACACCAATGCCATGGCCGCACTACCGACACTACCAAAGCCATGGCATCCGTGTGGTTAAGTGTAGTGCAAGCGCGTCACTGTGCATAACAAAATGTATGTGCCATTGTGGGGCTCGGTTTAAGTTTTTAGTTTTATCTTTCAAACAACGCTTGGTGTCGTGGGACAATTTACTAATCTTAATCCCACAACGTCACATACATAAACGTTGTGTGCAACCCGCTTAAGAAAGTTTTAGTTCCAAATGAAAAATTATTACGAGATATTACAATTAAAAAATTTCTCGACCGACAAGGAGATAAAAAAATCCTTTCGACAACTAGCCGTTAAGTATCATCCCGACAAAAATAAGGGAAGAAAAGATTTTGAAGAGAGATTTAAGGAAATCGCAAACGCGTATGAAATTCTTAACGACCCTATTAAAAAAAGAGACTTCGACTTTCAATTAAGCCAACGGGACTTAAACTACAAACAATCCGAGACACCAAATCAAACTTATTCTCAACCAAAATACCAGAACAACCATGAGAATAGGAAAGAAGAAACAAAGACGAGTGCATCTAAAGCCCCGATCTTTTGGGTTGTTGTAATTATCTTATTCATTATTTATTTAATTAGTAATTCAAATTCAGACAATAAAACGACAACTGGAAACACCAAGGTGGACAAAGAACTTGAAAAACAGGAGAACGCCAAAAAACCAAAGACTGGAGAAATTGACTTCAAAAAATAATTGTTATGAATAAATTTCTAATGACTTCAATGTTTCTTCTAATATGTAGTAATATTTTTTCACAAACAGAGACCTACACCGTTACCTCTGGCATACTAAATATAAGAAATGGTCAAGGAACTCAGTATTCAATTTTGCACCAGCTTTCGGCAGGTGACCAAGTTGAAGTCATCGAAAAAAATCAATCAGGATGGTGGCAGGTTCAATTTTCTGAATTCAAAGGATATGTTTTTGCTAAGTACTTAAAACGCGATGAGTACGCAGATTGGGAAAAAAGAAGTTATGCCAGCGGGACAACACCAGACTGTGAAAACGTTTCACCAGAATATGATAAAGACCTCGATAACCACTTAAAAATACAAGTTGGTTCCAACACAGACGTTGTTGTCAAAATGATGAGAAAAACAAGTTACGGTGACAGGTGTATTCGAGTTGTTTATGTAAACTCTGGTGACATCTACTACATGAGAAATATACCTGAAGGAATTTATTACTTAAAAATAGCTTACGGCAAAGATTACCGACAAAGCATTGTGGACGGAAAATGTTATATCAAATTCATTAAGTCAGCTCAGTATGAAAAGGGATCAGAAACTATGGACTTTACTGTAATTAAAACAGAACAAAGGACAAGCGTACCATATTTTGAATTATTCTTAGACGTTGTTACAACGACCAATGCTAATAAGTTTCAAACGGGAAATATTTCCGAAGCAGAGTTCAACAATTAAAAAAGGCAGCATACAACAAAGTGCAAATAAAGACCTGAGATATGCCAATAATTAACCAGCAACCATTAATTATTCCGAACCCGGATCTGAAAATTTGGAGGTACATTGATTTGAACAAGTTTGAAAATCTTTTGAAAGAAAAGAGTTTATTCTTTTGTCGCGCGGACAAATTCTCTGATCCCTTTGAAGGCTCTCTTACCAAAAGAGAATCTGAGCACCGGATAAAGGACGGGAAGCGTATTGCGAACTTTCATAACCGACCAATTACTCATGAGGAAGCGGTAACGAGAGCCCAAAAACTCGGTGAGTTTCAAAAGAAGTTCAATCGTTCATTTGTTGTCAACTGTTGGCACATAAATCAAGGTGAGTCTGATGCAATGTGGCGACTGTATCTCAAGACAAATGAGGGTGTGGCTATTCAGACGACAGTAGGCAATCTCAGAAAATCGTTTGACAGTTTTGACGAAGAAATGTTTATCACAAAGGTTAGGTATCTGGACTACGAAAATCAGATTTGGTTTGACGCTAATGAATACCCAGAGACATCTTACAATCTATTTACTCCGATCGTCCACAAAAGAAAGGCTTTCGTACATGAGAGCGAGCTGAGAATATTTCAGCAGGTCAATGATGCAGTGGCCAACGACAATTACTGGGACGACCAACCTAATTACATGGGAAAATTGATCCCTTGTAACGTAGAACAGTTGATAGAAAGAATAATTATTCCTCCTACTTCAGACGATCCTGTAAAAAATAAAGTAGAAGATTTACTTAAAACATACGGACTCGACAAAGAAATAATGAAATCGAAACTGAATGAAGAACCCTACTATTAAGAGCGGACAAAGCGGGCAGCACACAACAAAAGCTAAATGCAATTGCGGGGTTAAGTGTTTAATTTAAGTTTTATCTTCGTCCATCGTTTGGTCACGGGGACAGGACGCGGTTTCAAACACCCGCAACTGCATTTAGCCAGACGTTAGCGGCAATTTTTTCGGACAGATGTACCCACTGACAAAGTAAGATGATTTAAATGTGTACAGAACTAATTATGAATGAATCTCAAGCATTAAGGGACGTTGAAAATTCATTGAGAGATTTTATATCCATTTTGCTGTGGACTAAATACAAAGATAATTGGATTGAGACCTGCGGAGTCACGGACAAAAGAATAGAACAGTGGAAATTTAAACGAGACGAAGAGAAAAAGAAATTACAATCTGGGATCACTGAGGAGAGACTAATATATTATTCAGACTTTTACGATTTAGAAACTATAATTGAGAAGAAGTGGGATACAGATTTCAAGGTTGTCTTTGGTGACCTCGCAACATTCAGAGTATTCTTTAAACAGCTTGAGTATTTTAGGAATCCTGATGCACATCAAAGAGAACTATTGACACATCAGAAACACTTAGTTATAGGAATAGCCGGAGAAATTAGGAACAAGATAGTCGCATACAGAAGTAAGATGGAAACTGACGATGACGTTTTCCCAAGAATAGAAAGCATCAGGGATAATTATGGAAATATTTGGACTCCAGGAAAGGGACATGTTCCAACAGAAACAGTTCTATATCCAGGGGACATTTTGGAATTTATTATTACCGCGACCGACCCTTTGGGAGGAAAACTGTTTTATGGCTTACATCCTTCTTCTAATTGGCAGGACAGTAACGTCATCACAATCAACATTGGAGAAGAACACATTGGACGACCTAAGACTTTCTTGCCAATGATTAAAAGCGAAAGAAACTATCATGCTGAAGGACATCTTGATGCTGTCGTATCATTCGCTTATCCAATTCGACCAAAAAAAGTTATTAAATAAATTGGTTGAACAAAAAACAGCCGCTAACAAAATGTATAAAACATGGCTGGGGATCAGTGTAAATTTGTAGTTTAGTTTTTCAAATTACGTTGGTGTCGTGGGACAGTGACGCGCTTCGAAAGCCCAGCCACGTTTCATACATAAACGTTGTGGGGCATTTGCTAAAAAGATTAGACCATGAACTCAATAAATCTTGACGAAGTCGTAAATCCAGAATTATCTAAATATTCTTTGATTGAATTTAATCACAAAATAATAGAGGTAACTCGCATGGACATAGATTTCATTTACGCTAATAGTAATGGGTCAGCAGAATTAAAATTGAAAGACAATGAATGGCAGCCCATATTTTTAGATGAGGAATGGCTCACTAAACTGGGACTAGATAAGAATGAAAAAATAGAAAATATTAGAACTAAATTGAATTGGACGATTAGGAAGTCCGGTAAATATCATTATCTAACAATTGATAACGACATTTCACTTGGTGAAAATCCAGTCATTCCAATTCATTGGGTGCATGAACTTCAAAACTGGTACTACCTCCTAACAAATCGCCATCTACGACTACCATAAAAAATCCTAAACCATTGAACTATGAAACCAGTAGCCATCATTTTACTTCTTCTAATTTGTAGTTCTCTGTTTGCACAAAAGGGAGTTGAAGCAATCAATGGTTTCAAATATGCCTATGTAGCCATTTTAGAATATGGAAACCAAGGCGAAGACATTTATGGCGTTTCTGAATACTTAAAGAATGAATTAGGCAAAAAAGGACTAATTATTCTATCCTCCAATTTCGATGACTGGCCACAAGAAGCAAAAAAAGATCCTTGTATAGTTGGACAATGGTTTCCCTCAAACTCACCGGGCGGTATTCCTAACTCGGCTAAGGCTGGTTACAGAATAAAAAATTGTAAGAATGAAATTGTTTACGAAGAGGAAGCCTTTTCAACACGCTTTGGTGCGTACTACCCTCAAAATTCCGTAATAGCTATAAAGAAGTCTTTTAAATCAATTCTCGCAATTAATTATAAATTTAACAGAGCATCAACTCCTACAATTGATTTCCCAACTGTGGAATCAACAACCGAAACGGAGCAGTCTCTTAGAGCATACTATACTGAGAATAGAATTGATCCCATTGAAGGTATTTATAAATCCTATCAGAGTGAAGGAATAGGCTATTATAAGATAGGAATAAAGAAAAGAGAAGGAAAATACATCGCCATCATAATTGAATCAGACTTAAACCACTGGAAGCCCGGTGAAGTAAAGGCTTATTTTGAAGGGACATCAATTAAAAATATTTTTTCTACGACTTGGTTAATGGGAAACAAAATAAAAACAGAGACATTTTCAGAATTGGAAAACGAGGGCATTCTTTCAATCGAACTTGACGATCCGCAAACAAAAGACAAAGTACAAAGTGAATTTATTAAACTATACCCTTCTTTAACCACCTCTGTTTCATCAAAACCCTCAAATGTTAAGGCTACAGGAAGTGGATTTGCTATTACACAAAATGGAATAATTGCAACCAATGCCCATGTAATAGAAGGAAGCGATAAATTTGAAGTTCTATTCTCAAATGAGAGTGGTAACTTTACCTATCAAGCTAAGATGTTATTAAAAGATGCAAGTAATGACATTGCTCTCCTTAAAATTGACGATAAGAATTTTAAAGAGTTTAGTGAAATTCCATATTCAATTAATGAAAAAACTGAGATAGGAGAACAGGTATTTACAATTGGATACCCATTAAATTCTGTTATGGGTGCCAACTATAAAGTA
>Ga0302164_10000137_pt1 | contig 27744 bp, 25 predicted proteins | sample I_Fen_E3_1_FD_193500 | JGI IMG/M metagenome (GOLD analysis project Ga0302164, IMG submission 193500) | Peat permafrost microbial communities from Stordalen Mire near Abisko, Sweden - I_Fen_E3_1 | ecosystem: Environmental > Terrestrial > Soil > Wetlands > Permafrost | place: Sweden: Abisko...
GGTCCTTCCTCTCCTTGGAGGTTCATGTGTTTATTATCTGAGAAAACCTCCTACCCCAACTGTGCTCATACCTGCGATGGCTGAGGTTAAACCTACCATGATGCTGACAGTACCTCTCATTATGGAGAAAATATATTTTAATAAAATTTTGCCAACCTTCAGGGACAACATGATATTGAATGTACTCTATAAAATACCCTTTATCAGAAAAATGCTTAATGCTGCGGCCGGCAGAAAATTGGTTACAACATTTGGAGGCAATCTCAAATTCTTTGGTATAGGCGGTGCTAAACTTAATAAAACTGTTGAGAGGTTTCTGCGTGAAGCTAAATTTCCATATGCTGTCGGTTATGGTCTGACTGAAACTGCCCCTCTTCTTGCCGGGGCAAATCCCCAGAAGTCAGTTTTTGAGTCAACAGGTCCCGCAATTGAAAACATAGAGCTGATGATCCATAATCCTGACAAATCAACAGGCGAGGGTGAAATCTGGGCAAAGGGACCTAATGTTATGAAAGGTTACTATAAAGAACCTGATATGACCAAAGAGGTTCTTACACCTGACGGTTGGTTTAAAACAGGAGATCTTGGAACATTTGACCGGAATAACAACCTATACATAAAAGGAAGATTAAAAAATATGATTGTTGGTGCCAGCGGAGAAAATATATACCCTGAAGAAATTGAATCAATTATAAATAATTTCAGGTTTGTAGTTGAATCGCTGGTTGTTCAGCAAAAAGGGAAACTTGTTGCATTGGTCCATATTAATATGGAGGAGCTTGAAAAAAAATATCAGCTGCTTAAACTGGATATGACGCGCCAGAAACAGGATATGACACGCCAGGTTGAGGTTAAAGTGGATGAAGTACTAAATGAATTGCAGCTTTATGTCAATTCTCAGGTTAATAAGTTCAGCCAGATACAGAAAGTTGTACTTCAGCCTGTTCCATTTCAGAAAACTGCAACACTGAAGATAAAGAGGTTTCTTTATACCTGATTTCTTTCCTGCTTCTCAGTCAAAGACACAAATTTCCTACTACTCATTTTACCCCCCTGCCCCTTAAAGGGGGGTTTGTACACAATATTTCATAGAATTATACCTCAGATGATTGTTCAAACTCGAAAAATATTACTGAATTAGCCCCCCTTTATGGGGGTTGGGGGGCAAAAGATCATCCTTTCACTGCTGCCTGATATCTTCTGCCAACTTCTTCCCAGTTGACAACATTCCAGAATGCATCAATATAATCGGGCCGTTTATTCTGATATTTTAGATAATAAGCATGTTCCCATACATCCAATGCTAAAAGAGGAGTGCCCTTGACAGGAGATGTATCCATCAGCATGTTGTCCTGGTTTGGCGAGCTTGCAACTGCTAAATTCTTGTCAGTGCCAAGGTACAACCATGCCCATCCGCTTCCAAACCTTGTTTTAGCTGCGGTGGTGAAAGTTTCCTTAAACTTGTCAAAGGAGCCAAAGGTCTTTGTGATAGCTGCTGAAAGCTCACCTGAGGGACCTGCTGATCCTGTTCCCAGGTTTTTCCAGAAAAATAAATGGTTGTAATAGCCTCCGCCATTGTTTCTGACAGCATCGGTCTGCTTCGACATGCCGGCAAAAATTTCACTTAGAGGTTTCCCTTCAAGAGGAGTGCCTTTAACGGCATTCATGAAATTCGTATAATAGGCACGATGGTGCTTATCATAATGAATCTCCATCGTCCTTGCATCAATGTGTGGTTCCAGGGCATTATATGCAAATGGCAGAGGAGGGAATTCAGCTGGTGGAACTCCTTCAAGGGATGAAGTCTTTACTGTTCCCTGTTCATTACCAAATACTTTTGGGCTGATGTAGGCAGCAGCCGTCATTAACCCCACTGCCTTAAAAAATTTTCTTCTTTCCATATTATGTTTTTATTCAATAACATTTTTTCTCATTCTTTGTTCAATAAATAACCAACAAAGTGCCGCCTTACCATATGATTTTAAACACTTTTAAACCGGGACAAAAAAAATTCTTACATTTATACAACTTATCTGAACCAGGCATATAAGAAAACAACATGAAAAAGCTTAGCACAATTGGCAGAATCCTGTTTGCGGTTCCTTTTGCTCTATTCGGGATTAATCATTTCCTAATGCTTAATTATTATCTTGGAATGCTTACATCATTTGTTCCACTGGGAGCATACACGATAATCCTGACAGGGATAATGTTGATAGCTGCCAGCATAAGTATAATTACGAAAATACTTGTGAAATTCTCTACCTTGTTGCTGGCAGGATTGCTTTTTATTTTTATTATTACGATTCACATCCCGCACCTGTTTACCGATGCAGATAAAACGATTACCATAATCGGACTTCTTAAAGACATTTCTCTTATGGGCGGTTCACTGATGATTGCCGGTATATATTCCGAGGAAGAAAATCAGAAAAAACAATAAAGTTGTCAAACCGAAAGTGAAGACAGGAATTAATTAACCTGAATGAAAAATATTATATCTTTATAGAACTAATACTGTTAAGTTTTACTATGAATTACCTTAAATTGTTCCCGGTATTATTTGTTTGGCTCACTGGTATTAATTCCTTCTGTCAAACCCCGTTGTTTGATAAGCAAATGCAGGTTAGTTTTGATGAAAAACAAGGCCAGTTCGCTGCCCTCGACACAAAACTTATCAACGAAAATGGTGATACGGTTCTGTTAAAGGACGTATTGGATAAACCAGCTATCCTGAATCTTGTGTACTATGAATGTGCAGGAACATGCAGTCCTCTGATGTTTGGGGTCTCTAAATTTATTGATCAGCTCGATCTTAAGCCCGGAAAGGACTATGAAGTGCTGACAATCAGCTTCGATCCCTCTGAAAGAATTGATTTGGGAATTAAGAAGAAAGCTGCCTATATCAGTACAATGCAGAACAAAGAAGCTGCTAAAGACTGGCACTTTTTTGTGGCTGACAGCACGAACATTGCCAAATTAACCAAATCAGTCGGGTTTAATTATGAGAAGATTAATAATCAGTATGTTCATCCTACGGGTCTGATTGCCCTTGGTTCTGATGGTAAGATAATCCGATACCTCAGAGGAATTGAGTTTCTGCCATTTGATATTAAAATCACTTTGGTCGAAGCTGCAAAGGGGAAAATCGGCCCAAGCATAAACCGATTGCTCGCAGTCTGTTATTCCTATGACACCAAAGGCAATCAGTTTGTTTTTAATGTCACCAGGGTATCAGCAATTATAATTTTCTTTTTCGTCTTTTTGTTATTTTTATACCTCTCTCTTTCTAGAATCAATCTAAAAACCAGGCTAAATAAATGAGTACTCAGAAAACTTTTGAGGAACCCAGTTATCTTGAATATAAAGGAAAATACAAAGGCATATTTTCCTGGATACTCTCGACTGATCATAAAAGAATTGCACTATTGTACCTCTTTTCTCTTATGACATTTTTTATCGTAGGAGCAACGCTCGGACTGTTGATGAAGTTAGAGCTTATAGCTCCGGGCAAAACTATTATAACCGCGCAGACATATAATGCATTTTTCACACTTCACGGCATTATAATGATTTTTGCGGTTGTTATTCCAGGCCTTCCTGCGGTATTTGGTAATTTCCTTCTGCCAATCATGATTGGAGCCAAAGATGTCGCTTTCCCAAGACTCAATCTTCTCTCATGGTATTTTTATGTCATCGGGGTTTCATTGGTTCTGATTTCTCAATTTACAGGACAGGGACCTCCGGACACCGGTTGGACATTTTATGCCCCATACAGTTTCAGAACAACTGGTAATATGCTGCCGGCAGTGTTTGGGGCATTCGTTCTTGGTTTTTCTTCAATACTTACCGGATTAAATTTTTTAGTGACAATCCACAGGATGAGGGCTCCTGGCATGACATGGATGAAGATGCCTCTGTTCCCCTGGACTTTGTATGCTACAGGTTGGGTTCAACTTCTGGCTACTCCTATAATTGGTATCACACTTCTAATGATAATTGCTGAGAGGACTTTACATATAGGATTTTTCGATCCGACACTCGGAGGTGATCCTATTCTCTACCAACATCTATTCTGGACATATAGCCATCCGGCAGTTTATATTATGATCCTGCCTGCCATGGGTGCAATCTCCGAAATCATCCCTGCTTTCTGTCATAAAACAATATTCGGGTATAAATTCATTGTTGCCTCAAGCATTGCCATTGCCTTCGTAGGCTATTTCATCTGGGGACATCACATGTTCACCTCAGGAATGAGCGGAACAGCACTCTATACATTTTCCCTGCTGACATTTATTGTGGCTATACCCAGTGCAGTAAAAGTGTTTAACTGGATATCCACCATGCACAAAGCTTCAATTGATCTGCAGACTCCTTTTTTCTGGGCTGTAGGCTTCCTGTTTGTATTTATGATCGGTGGTTTTTCGGGTCTGATTCTGGGGGCTCTTGCGGCCAATATTCATCTGCATAACACACATTTCGTTGTTGCACATTTTCACTTTATTGTTTTCGGAGGTACCGGGTATGCCTTCTTTGGGGCAATGCATTACTGGTATCCTAAAATAACAGGCAAAATGTATGATTCCCGGTGGGCCAATACAGGCTTGATTATCTTTTTTTTAGGGTTCATTACACTTTATGGCGAGATGTTTTTCCTTGGAATGAGAGGTATGCCAAGAAGGTATTATGACTATGATGAAATATTTCATACCGGGAATATATTTTCCTCCCTGGGAGCGATAGTTATGTATTTCGGACTGGCAGTAATTATAATTAACCTGATTGCGTCATTAAAGAACGGTATCAAAGCGCCTTCAGATCCGTGGGGCGGCAAAACGCTGGAATGGACCATTCCTTCTCCTCCTCCGGTTGAAAACTTTGATGAGATCCCTGTAATAACCAAAGGCCCTTATAATTATAAATGAACATGAATATGGTGACCCACCGAGACGATCTGGCATCTAAAACCGGAATGTGGCTTTTCCTGTTCACTGAATTGCTTTTGTTCGGTGGTCTGTTTATTGTTTACTCCGTATACAGATACAGAAATCCTATTGCTTTTCACCAGGCTGCACATGAATTGAGTGTCGTTATTGGCACAGCGAATACAATTATCCTGCTTATCAGTAGTACAACAATTGCCATGTCAATTACAGCCTTGCAAACAAAGAATAAGAAACTTTGTCTTCTGCTGATGGGTGTAACTATTCTTCTGGGACTGGCATTTCTGGTTAATAAATATTTTGAGTGGGGAGCCCATTTCAGGGAACATATCTATCCCGGATCTTCAGTCCTGGCTTTGCGCGGACATGGGGATGTCCTGTTCTATGGCCTGTATTTTTTTATGACCGGACTTCATGCACTTCATATAATAGTCGGACTTGTATTTATTCTGGTTATTGCTGTCTCAATTTTTAAAGACAGAATTAATTCTGAAAATTATGTACTGCTTGAAAACAGTGGTTTATACTGGCATCTGGTAGACCTGATCTGGATCTTTCTTTTTCCATTGTTTTATCTTATTACATAAAACTGATGAAGACTGACGAAAATGAAAAACATCATATAATTCCTTACAGGACATTTCTGTATGTATTAGCAATATTAATATTGCTTACTCTTACATCTGTAACTCTTACACAAATATCCCTCGGTGCCTTTACTGTTGCTGCCGCCCTTATTATAGCCGGAATTAAATCCACTTTTGTTCTGGCAATTTTTATGCATCTTAAATTTGAAAATAAAATGTTTTCAAGAGCAGTATGCGGTGTCATTTTGCTTTTAGCTGCTGTAATAACTATAACACTCCTTGACTACCTCAATAGATAATCTGTATGTATTCAACTACCGGACTCGAAGCTTCAAATTATGTATCAACGTACAATACAGCGTTTTACTTTATTGCCGGAGTATCACTATTGCTCCTGATCGGACTCACTGTTACGATGCTGTATTTCATCTTCAGATACAATAAGAAAAAGAATGCTGTTGCTACCCAGATTGAAGGAAATACTGCTCTGGAAGTAACATGGACGGTAATTCCGCTTATTCTTGCTATGGTAATGTTCGCTCTGGGATGGGCAGGCTGGAAACCTACAACCAAACCTCCAAAAGATGCAATGAATATTACTGTAGTTGCCAGGATGTGGAACTTTTTATTTCTCTATGAAAATGGGAAACAGAGTCCCGATCTTGTTGTGCCGAGGAATCAGGCCATTAAAATTAATCTCGTCTCCTTAGATGTCATCCATAGTCTTTTTATTCCTGATTTCAGGATAAAAGCCGATATCGTTCCGGGCAGGCAAAAATTTATGTGGTTTCTTCCTGGGCTGGAAGGTAAGTATAAAATTTTCTGTGCCGAATATTGCGGATTGCAACACTCTTACATGCATGCTAACGTTAATGTTATGACACCTGATAAGTTCAGGACATGGTATGCTGAAGCCGCCAAGCCTGTCGCTGTAACGGGAACCGGACCAGGTGCTATAGGAGAGGCTATCATGAGAGCTCAGGGTTGTTTCGCCTGCCATACTCCTGACGGGACAAAACTGATCGGTCCAAGTTATTTCAATCTCTGGGGCTCACAACAAGTGGTGCTAAGAGATGGCAAGGAAGTCACGGTAACTGTGGATCCGGAATACGTAAAAAGATCCATTCTTGAGCCTAATGCTGATATTACAAAGGGATTCCCTGCAAACCTGATGCAGAGTTACAGAAGCACCATAACCGATGATGATATCGCAAAAATAATTGAGTACCTTAAAACCCTGAATGATAAATAAGCCCGGATATAATCTTAAGGCATGGCTGGAATTCTCAAAGCTAAAAATTATGATCCCGGTAAGCCTGACCGGATTTACCGGTTATTTTGCATTCAATCCCCATTTTTCTTCAGGAGTTTTCATTCTTAGTTTCGGAGTCCTTATGATGGCAATCGCCGCCTCGGCTCTCAATCAGATCCAGGAGGTTGAACTGGATCAGAAGATGACCAGGACGTGCAAACGACCTCTCCCATCTGAAAGGATTACCATTAATCAGGCCCTGCTTTTCTTCCTTTTCAATCTTATTATTGGTGCCTCAGCAATTTATTATGCCGGTAACCTTAAAGCCTTAATTATCGGTTTCCTTACACTGATCTGGTATAACGGTGTTTATACTTATTCCAAAAGGATGACTGCGTTTGCGGTAGTTCCGGGTGCCTTGACAGGTGCACTGCCTCCTCTTATCGGATGGGTTGCAGCCGGGGGAGGCGTGTGGGAAAAACCAATCGTTTTTATTCAATTTCTGATCTTTATCGGGCAGATTCCGCATTTCTGGCTGTTAATCCTTAAGTATGGAGAGGAGTACAAGCATGCCGGGCTACCAAGTCTGACAGACATTTTTAACGGGATCCAGATTAAATGGTTAACTTTTAGCTGGGTAGCGGCATCCGTAGTTGCGGCTCTTTTCCTGTGTTATTTTGAAATCATTAAGAATCCGGTAATCATTGTGATTCTCATTGTAATTTCAGGATATATTATCTGGCAATTTCTTGATTTGCTCAAAAACCAGGCCGATAATATGAACTATAAAAGATATTCAATCTTTCTTGATTCATACTTTTTACTGGTATTACTTCTGCTTATTTCGGATAAGATCATAAGCTGAAACCGCCTACTTACTCTTGCCCCCTGCCGGAATTGTATCTCTTGCCCCCTGCGTTTCCTTTTGCAGCTCTCTAACATATAAGACTAGCTTCCATCTGTCCTCAGGTCTTATCTGTGCACTGTGGGGCATCATAGAGCCAAATCCGAGGGTGATAGTATGATAAATCTGACCATCCTTGAGCCTGGCTGTAGGTCCTGCAGAAATATCACGGGGTTTTAACGGATACAAACCGCTGCTGAACAGCTGGCCATCGCCCTTTCCATGACTCCCATGGCAACCTATGCAAAAAGTAGTGAACATAAGTTTCCCTCTGGCCAGAACATCTTCAGTAGGCAAATAAGGGTTGACAAGCTCATTCCCTGCCTTAGCACGTGATACTGAATCAATTGTATATCTGAATGGGGTAAAGCCTATAGGCACTGTTCCACTTACCGGAACTCTCATTGTCATGCTGTCAGTAAAATTCGGGTTTTGAGAATAGGTATCATAAGCCCTTGAATATACCATATCAGGTATATAGTCATAACCCCTCATGCTCTTCTGTCTGTCACACGACAAAAGAAATGTACCGGCCAGCAGAAGAACGATTATCCTGTTTGATATTTGTCTTACAGTATGCATATTCAGCTATGATTATCTTTCATGATTCATAATTCAGACTTTCTTTAATAAATGGATCATTCTTTACTACCAGAGGTCTTGCCGAAAGGGATTTGAGTACAATGAACAAGAACAGACAGGCATACATTATCGTCATGCAAATCTCAAATACACCTATTGTGGCTTTTTCACCCGCTCCTGCCGGCATTATCATCAGCCAGTAATCAAGCCAGTGTCCCACGAGCAGAATTGCTGCGATTAAAGCTACCCAGTTAAGATTTCGTTTTGAATTATAGGTAATAAGACCAAAGAATGGAACAAGAAAATTAACCCCAAGATTAATGAAGAAGATCACATTAAAGTGGTGAACCCTCGTTATATAATATGATGTTTCCTCAGGAAGGTGTCCGTACCATATAAGCTCATACTGCGCAAACCATTGATATGTCCAGAATATGCTGAAGGCAAACATGTAGATTGCCATATCATGTACATGGTCAATCCTTACAAACTTAAGGTAACCAAGCCGTTTGAGAAACCATATCATCAATGTAATGAATGCCAGAGATGTTACAAACATTCCGATTAATACATACCATCCGAAAAGAGTACTATACCAACGGGCATCAAGAGACATTATCCAGTCCCAGCTGCTTGCTGAAACTGTAATTGCATAAAAAGCAAGGAAAAGTCCGGCAAACATTCTTCCACGGTTATAATACTTAATATCTGATGATGTCATAAGTGAACTATAGTTCTGCCTCATCAGCCATGAAAAGGCAATCCAGCCTATAAAGTATAGCACGATCCGTGTAAAGAAAAATGGTATATTAAGCCAGCCTTTTTTCCCTTCTATAACTGCATCCGCTAAAGTATTATCTGTCCAGATATATAAATGATGCATTCCAAAATAAATCAGAAGCATAAGAATAAATGCAACAGGAATGAATGTTGTCATTGCATCCGGTATTCTTTGAATTAACGTGTGCCAGCCCGAGAGAGCCAGCCGGTGAATTGCAAGGAAAAAACCTGCACCAAGGGAAAGCCCCAGAAAATATTGATTATTCAGTAAAACATTTGCCCAGATACGCGAGGCTCCAGGTTTTGCAATTAAAATAATTCCCAGGGAAATAAAAAAACAAGCCCCTAATACGATTAAAAGAATATTACGGTACCGGGTTTTAAAGTCAAATTGTTCATCCATGGTTGCTGCTTTCTTATTTTATTTCCACAGTTTGGATTCCTGATAAAATTGATTTAACTCGTTCCAGCGAAGCATCATTATCCGGAGTATCCACAAGTATTACAAATCTGTCATCGGTGATTCTCACGTCTAACGGGGTAAAAGTTATTTCCGGCTTCAATCTCGACCTTATAAGAAGTGCCGCTACCATTGACAATCCGGCAAAAAGAACAGTAACTTCAAAAGTAATCGGAACGAAAGTAGGTACGGAAAAGAATGGCTTCCCTCCAATTATCAGGGGATAACTCACAGTGAAAACCCATGCCTGAAAACCAAATGCCAGGACTGCTCCGAGTGCTCCGAAAATGAAACCAACTACAGGTATCCTGGTTCTCTTCATTGACAGTGCTTCATCAAGTCCATGCACCGGAAACGGCGACAGGACATCTTTTATAATTTCTTTGTTTTCACGTAGTTTCCTTACCGCCTGAAGCAAAGGAATTTCATCTTCAAAAGAAATTGTAATATAGCTTGTATCACTCATGGTGTGAATCTCCTTTAGGTTGATTTCTGCTTCCCGTTTTCAAAATTGATTTCACTTCAGCAATTGAAATAACAGGAAAGATCCTGATAAATAAAAGGAACGCTGTAAAGAAGATACCTAAGGTCCCTATTAACAATCCATACTCAACAATTGTAGGTTTATACATCGTCCAGCTTGATGTCAGAAAATCCCGGTGAAGAGAGGTTACGATAATCACAAACCTTTCAAACCACATTCCGATATTAATTACAATTGAAAGGAAGAAAGTAAATACCAAACTTGTCCGCAACTTCTTGAGCCAAAGAAGCTGTGAGGATAACACATTACAGGTGATCATTATCACATATGCCCACCAGTATGGGCCGGTAGCCCTGTTCATAAATGCATAATGTTCATATTCATTCCCTGAATACCACGACATGAACATCTCAGTCCCATATGCAAGTGCCACAATGGAACCTGTGGCAATCAGAATCTTATTCATGTTCTCAATGTGGCTTTTTGTAATAAAGTCCTCCAGGCCCATTGCTTTTCTTGCGATTATCAGAAGAGTCTGAACCATAGCAAATCCAGAGAATATTGCCCCTGCAACAAAATACGGTGGAAAAATTGTGGTATGCCACCCGGGAACAATTGATGAGGCGAAGTCCATACTTACGATGCTGTGTACTGATAATACGAGCGGCGTTGCAATGGCTGCCAGCATTATCGAAGATACTTCATGGCGGTGCCAGTCTCTGGCTGATCCTTTCCATCCGAAACTCAGAAAAGTGTAGATGGTTTTTTTCACACCTTTACCTATTTTATCCCGTAGTGTGCCAATATCCGGAATAAGCCCTACATACCAGAATACAAGCGAAATAGTAAAATAAGTTGATATGGCAAAAACGTCCCAGACCAATGGTGAATTAAAGTTGACCCACAGACCCCTGGTATTAGGATAAGGAAAGATGAAAAAAGTAAGAAGTGGACGGCCAAGGTGAATCAGAGGAAAAAGTGCTGCGCAGATCACTGCAAATATTGTCATAGCCTCTGCTGAACGGTTAATGCTGTTTCTCCATTTCTGCCTGAATAGAAGTAAAATCGCAGAAATGAATGTACCCGCATGACCGATACCTATCCACCAAACAAATGTGGTTATTTCAAAGGCCCAGCCAACTGTTCTGTTTTCTCCCCAGGTTCCGATTCCCTGCCAGACAGTCCAGAAAATCATGAATAAACCAAAAAACATAGCCATGGTGGCTAATGTCATCCCCATATACCAGTACTTACTGGCCTTATTCATCATCGGGTTAAGAATGTCGCTTGTAATACTCTTATAAGTATTGCTGCCTTCAATTAGAGGATCCCGTACAGGAGATTGAAACATATTAATAAGAATTACTACTTACAATATTTTGTTTTTTATTTTGGTCAGATAATTAACAGATGGCATTGTGAACAACTCTTCAAGAAGATTATATCGTCTGCCGCTGTTGATGAGTTTGACAAGCTCGCTCTCATGATCATTCATATCTCCGAAAACTATCGCTTGTGCAGGACAACTCTGTGAACATGCAGTTTGAATTTCATTCTCATAAAGTGCCCGGTTATCATATTTTGCCTTTAATTTGGCTGCCTGGATCCGCTGAATACAGAAGGAACATTTTTCAATAACTCCTTGTGCACGAACCGTAACATCAGGATTAAGTACCATTTTGCGCAGATCCCCGGTCATTCCTTCTTTGTCTCTCAGATTACCCGTTAGTGTCCCGGCTGCACTGTAGTTGAACCAGTTAAATCTACGGACCTTATATGGACAGTTATTATTGCAATACCTTGTACCGAAACAACGGTTATATATCATCTGATTTAATCCTTCGGAACTATGATTTGTAGCAGCAACAGGGCAAACATTCTCGCATGGTGCATTCTGACAATGCTGACACAATACGGGCTGGAAAACTACTTCAGGATTGTCTTCATCACCGGTAAAATATCTGTCAATTCGCATCCAGTGCATTTCATGTACCCTGTGTACTTCCTCTTTACCTACCACAGGCACGTTATTTTCTGCCTGACAGGCTATAACACAGGTTGCACATCCTGTACATCTGCTCAGATCGATTGCCATTCCCCAGTGATGATGAGGATATGTCCTCATCTTATACAAACTTTCGTTATGTTCAACATTGTATGCATGCAACTCATTACCGGCAGCAGGATTCTTTTTGAACTCATCCAATTCAGCTTCGCGTACCAAGGCTCTGCCTTCCATGCTATGATGAGTCTGTGTCTGTGCAAAAAGGTATATTTTAGCAGTCTTTTCAATGTGATCAAACTTGGTCCTATGAACAATATTTCCATTTTCGGATGTCAGTAATGGCCAGACATTTACCCCTACGCCATCACCTGCTTTGCCGCAATTTGTACGACCGTAACCCAGAGCAACACCTATAGTCCCATATGCCTGTCCGGGTTGAATATGCACAGGCAATTCAATCGTACCGAATCTTAAGACATCTCCGTCAGTCCAGTTGTTTTCTTTAGCCTGTGCAGGCGAGACAGACGCAAAATTGTCCCAGCAGATTTTCGTTACGGAATCAGGTAATTCCTGCAGCCACGGGTTATTGGATTGTCTTCCCTCTCCCAGAGCTACAGATTCATATAAAACAATTTCAGTAATATTCTTATCGCTATTCCCGGTGACATTTACAGCTGCAGGATAAAACGGAACAGAAACCTGTCCGCTTTCTTTTTCTGCAGCAGAAGCCGGTTCAAAGATGCCTTTCTGAATCATATGATCAAAGAAGGCTACAGGGTCATGGAACTCTGATTGGCGTTTCATCATGTTTTCAACCCAGTACGCACGCAGAAAATCGTAGGAAAGAAGAGTTGAACCTGACCATTTCAAAAGGGAATCAGTCATTTGCCTTGTATTAAATATCGGACTGATTGCCGGTTGCATCAAACTGAAATATTCTCTCTTAGCTTCAGCGTCATTCCAGCTTTCCAGGTAATGGTTGTCAGGACAGATATATTGCACCAGGCTGCTTGTTTCATCAGGAGAACCTGATAACCCTATTGTAAGTCCTACCTTTTTCAACCCTTCAACAAATGTTTCATTTTTATACAAGTTGTAAGCAGGATTTACATTCCAGATGAGGATTCCTTTCACCTTACCATTCTCCATTCTTCCGATAAGCTTGTCCATGTCGGAATCTATTCCTGCATGAGTTCTCAGATATGAATTAAACAAAATTGTCTGCCCGATATTTCCAAGAAGGCGGTTGATCTCGTTAACAAGCAATTGAACCTGTTTAATATTTGACCCCGATACAACGAGGGATTTACCTTTCGATAACAGTAGCTTTCCGGATATCTTACTTACATCCAAAACGGAAGCAGGAACATCAATATTCCTGTTTTCAACCGATTTGACAATCTCTTTATAAATATTAAGCAAAATGGCAGACTCCTGAGAGGGTTTTATCTGAATTCTTTTATCAGCGTTACTGCCTGTGAGGCTGAGATTAGATTCCAGCTGTATCAGCCAGTTCATATCATTCTCAGGAATCCTTCTGGAGCTAAATTGTCGTGTGTATTCAATAGGAGAAAGCCAGGTTCCGAGGAAATCAGCTCCGAAACTCAAAACCAGATCAGCTTTGTCAAATCGGTATTCTGGTATAACTTGTTTACCGAAGCTTATCTTATTGGCTTCCAGCATCGCAGAATAGGAGATCGCATCATATTGAACCCATTCTGAAGAGGGGAATTTTTTCAGAAAACCACTTATAATTGCTTCCGTGGCCGGACTGAAGATAGTAGGCGTGAGAAGAACTATTGTGCCTTTTTCTTCAGCTATTTTTTCAAGTTTTCCAGCTATATCAGTATCAATTGAATCCCAGGAAACTGGTTTCCCGTCAACCAAAGGGCCGGTGAAACGGTGACCATCATACAGATCAAGCACTGAAGCCTGTACCCTGGCACTCGTGCCTCCTCTTGTAATATGAGATTCCGGATTTCCTTCTATCTTAATCGGCCTGCCATCCCTTGTTTTGACAATTATGCTGCAATAGTCATTTCCATTAACATAACTTGATGCGTAATAGAGGGCTTCACCCGGTATCATTTCAGGAGGGGCAGTTACATATGGTACTGCTTTACTTATCTGCTGACGGCATGAAGCAAGAGCAGTTACTGCAAAACTGAAACCACACAATTTCAGAAAGTCCCTTCTGGAAGCATGCAGCTCCATATTCTGATCACTCACCAGGTCGAGTAATGGGGTCCCATTCTCTGCCGTCGCTTTGATTAAGGCAACTTCATTCGACTTGTTTCTTGACTCAATATCTTTCCAATATTTTCTCATTCCTCAGGAATTCTATTGCTATTATTAGTAATGACATTTACCGCAATCCCTGCCGCCAATTCCGACAACCCTAATGCTGTCAACCTTCCCGGCCCGTAAAGAATCATAAAAAGTCGGATAGTATGCTTTGTAATATCCGTTTGAAATATTCACTTTCCTGGTTTTGTGACAATCAATACACCATCCCATAGACAGGTCAGCTACCTGGTAAAGCCTGTTCATTTCCTTTACATTTCCGTGGCAGGCTTCGCAATTAATCTGACCGGCACTCACATGTTGTTCATGGCTGAAAAAAACAAAATCAGGAAGTTTATATATTCTCACCCATTCAACAGCTTTCTTCTGTTCAAGGTGGGCTATTATTTTAGCTATCTCGGTAGCCCCTGACCGGGTTCCGTTTCTGACAAGGAAGTGGCAATTATAACAGATACTGCCGGCAGGTATTCCTGCTGTTTTGCTGGTTTTCGCAGTATAATGACAATAATTGCAATCTGTTTTGTTCTGTCCGGCATGTACATAATGCGAAAATTTTATCGGCTGAGCCGGAGCAAAACCTTTCGCCCTTCCTAATGCTATGGCATTAACGGCAAGGATCCACGTTATAAAAACTCCTGTAATGGTAAGAATGGCCCAGTTAATCCGTTGATTTTTAAATATCCTCTTGATTACAATATCAACAGCTGATATAAAGAATAATACGAAGGCAATAATGAGTAATAAAAGGTTAGTAATAACCGGCTTATTTTCTTTAAGTCCGATATTCACAAATTTATCCATATATGCCTTGATCAGAACAATATCTTCTGCCGTTAGCTGAAGTCCCTTATGAACCACTTTCATCTTGGCCCCTGCTGGCTTAAGCAGAACCCTGCTGAGAGCATAGGCGTTCTTTCCGAGATATTTTCTGGAAATTTCCAGTGCGTCCGGATTCCAGTTCAGGGTATCTGAAACCTGTGTATTATGACAAGATGCACAACTGATCGATTTATCCCCTAAATAGACCAGGCCGTAAAAGAGCCTTTCGCCACGAATAAGATCCTCAGCCGTGAAATCCGTCCGTTTGTATATAATTGAATCGGGCACCTGACGGTTTACTGTGTCTTTTGCCTGTAAATTCAGACTGTCTTTTTTCTGAATTTTTGTTGTGTCCCGGCCCTGAGCTTTGGTTGTGTCATTTCCCTGAGCTTTGGTTGTATTACTAACCTGAACTTTAGTAGTGTCTTTCTTCTGTTCTTTATTTATAGCTTTTGTCTGAACATTAGTTTTACCACCTACCTGCGGTGAATTTGAAAGACCCGGACTGACAGAAGAGAAAAGGAAAATAAAAGGAAATAAAAGTCTGATTATTCCTGCATGAAAATTCCTGTACATGGTAGCAAAATCTAGAGTATTTAATACTTAACTATCAGAATTAAATCAGCTGCTCCCTCCAAAATCCATCAAACTCAAAAATATAAAATTGATCGATATATTTTAATATCAGGCTTATTTTTATTCAGTTCTATAAAATAATTAGATAAAGATAGTTAAACACGCGATCATTCCTCTATACTTTCAAAAATTCCGGCGAAAGACCTGGTTTGAATACAAATCTTAACTCTCAGTTTCATTAATAACAACAAAATCATAGATAAAGTTTTTACTCATATAATTTCTCATATAATAAATAAAATGAATAGATGCAATTTTTAGATTTTGACTTTATATCTTTGCAAATAACCTGTAATATATTAAGTTCAAAAACGTTTAAATATTAAACTTAATCTGTTTCCCTATGAAAAAGATAATTCCTATTTTATTTATACTTGCTGTTTCCACAGGTTTTTTCACCGGATGTAAAAAAGACAAAGGAGAGCCACCCACCTTGCCACCTGCAGAATCTATGACAATTGATTTCAGCAACTTTGCCACTGCAAAAAAGTCACTGGAATTTGTGTCCGACGATAAAGGCAATGCAAACAGTAACTGGGCATTTGCTGCAACAGCCGCTGGTGTCTGGAAGATTATAATAAATTCAACACTTGCCATTCCTGTTCTTGCCTTTCAGACGGCAATCGGCAAAACACCTGCCTATGTTTCAACAAAAAACTGGGAATGGAGTTATACTGTCACTTATTTAAATGATGTCTATAAAGCAAGACTTACAGGACTGATCAGGACTAGTGATGTTCAGTGGAAAATGTATATTTCCAAAGACGGCACCAATAGTTTTACAGATTTTCTCTGGTTTGAAGGCACCTCCAAACTTGATGGAACCTTAGGATCATGGACCCTGTATCAAAGCCCGCTGGTTACTGATGCCCTGCTTCAGATTGACTGGACAAAAAGCGCCACTGGAATTGGAACTATAAAATATTCCTATGTCAAAAACGACACTTACAAAGGTGGATTTATTATATATGGCTTAACATCCAATGCTTTAAATGCCTATTATACAATTCATTACTTTAATAATGTGAAGTTTTCAGACATAAGTGTCGAATGGAATTCAACAACTCATGAAGGTCATGTAAAATCAGAAGATTATCTTGGAGATTCTAACTGGTACTGCTGGGATTCCAATAAGATAAATACTGTATGCCAGTAAATGATAAAGAAAGCCCGGCCCGACCGGGTTTTTTTATGCCTTCTATACGACATGGATTTATTATTTCTGCTAATAAAATTTTGATCTTTGAATAATTCTGTTTTACTTTGTAAGGCAAAGTACTTTTAACATACTCCTATGGAAAAGAAAATAGATTATTCTGATGACATAAAAACCATCAAAAAGATCATGGAAGAATCTTCCCGGTTTCTTTCTTTGAGCGGATTGTCAGGGATTTTTGCCGGGGTGACTGCTATCGCAGGCGCTTGTGTTGCTCAATATGGAATACTTAAAAGCAGGACTTTCTTTATCAATGATATGGTTTCAACACTTTCAGATAAAGAGTTCTCATCCGTGAAAATACAAATAGTGGCAGATGCACTTATTGTGCTCTCTATCGCACTTGCCGGATCATTTTACTTTTCTTTCAGGAAGGCCCGTGAAAGTGGTCAGAAGATATGGACCCCTGTATCAAAAAGACTTCTACTTAATCTTTTTATACCGCTTATAGCGGGATCCATTTTTATAATTGTTCTGTATTTTCAGAATCAGTGGCAACTCATTGTGCCTGCTATGCTTATTTTTTATGGCCTTGCTCTTATAAATGCCGGTAAATTTACCTATAGTGAAGTCTTTTATCTAGGGTTGGCTGAATTAATCACAGGATTCGCTTCCGCATTTTTTCCCACAATAACACTCCTTTTCTGGCTTATAGGTTTTGGAGCTCTTCATATCTGTTATGGACTGATCATGTATAGAAAATACAAATGATGAAAGAAGCAATTTCCAGATTAAACAAGTTATTTGAGAACAGGGTCAGGCTTGGAATTATGTCGGTTCTTATTGTAAATGAATCGTATGATTTTATCAGTCTCAAGGAAACACTGGGTGTAACAGACGGGAATCTCGCAAGTCATTTGAAAGCTCTGGAAGAAAACGCCCTCATCACAGTAAATAAACAGTTTATAGGAAGACGGCCAAATACCAGTTATTCAATAACAGAAACCGGCGCTTCGCTGTTCCGCGATCATATTAAGGCTCTTGAAGATATCATAAAGGCATAATATTTTTTTTGCATATTCACTTTGCCATTCAAAGTACTTTTAATTTAATAATTACTCCGATGAAAATTGAAATTAATGACAACAAAAAATTGCAGTATTCACTTACAATAAAAATAGTGGTGCTGGCTTTCTTAGGTTTTTTTCTGCTCATCCCGCTTGAAATGATAAAATCCATCATAAGGGAAAGACAAAAAAATGCAGAAGAGGTAAAAAAAGAAATAGCATTTCAATGGGCCGGGCAGCAGATCATATCCGGTCCTGTACTCAATATCCCTGTCCGGATATTCCCTTCAAAAAAGGAGATTGACCCATACGTATCTGTCTTTCACTTTATGCCGGAGTCTCTTTCCATAAAAGGAGATGTTCAAACCGAAAAGAGACACAGAAGTATATATCAGACAGTTGTTTATACTGCCGACCTGAATATTTCAGGATATTTTGTGATTCCTGAATTGATTGCAGACAGTAACAGTGAAGTTCTCTGGAAGGATGCCTATTTTACAATGGGGATCAGCGATAACCGTGGACTAAAAGGCACTATACAGTTAAAGACTGACACCGGAATCCTGGAGGCTATCCCGGGCCTGAAGGATGCCGATCTTTTCACTACCGGAATAAGTTTCCCGGCAAATCTCACTATAAGGGACAAAAAGTTTTCATTTTCTGAAAGCTTAAAACTTTCCGGGTCAGATGGATTGAGTTTTACACCAGTTGGGAAAACAACAGAGGTAGTCATCAATTCAAAATGGAAATCCCCTGGCTTCAGGGGAAACTTCCTTCCTGTTGAGAGATTGCTCAATGAATCAGGATTCAATGCTAAATGGCTTGTTACAAATCTCAACAGAAACTTCCCGCAGACATGGTCAGGTAAAGCATATAATACAGGGAATGATTCATTTGGCGTGGATTTCATTCTTCCGGTTGATCACTATCAGAAATCCCTCAGAAGTGCAAAATACGGGATCCTCTTTATCGCACTTACTTTTATGGCCTTGATTTTCTCAGAACTCGCAATTAAAGAGAAAATACATGTATTTCAGTACATTATGGTGGCATTAGGCCTGGTTCTCTTCTTTTCTCTTCTTACAGCATTGAGTGAATATATCGGTTTCAATTTTGCATATCTGACCGCTTCGTCATCAATAATCTTTCTGATCTCATTCTATCTGATGAAACTGCTTAAAAACCGGTTTACGGTTTACCTGATTTCAGGGTTACTTGTTTTGCTTTTTGCATTTATCTTCATTTTATTGACCCTGAATGATTTTGCTTATCTGGCAGGGAATATTGGTCTTTTTGTTTTGCTGGCATTAACAATGATGCTCTCAGTGAACCTTGATCTTTTTAAGCATCAGGCAGATCCAGATATCTCCTTGTAGAATTAATAAAAGACACCAAAACACTCAGATATAATTTTCGGGGCTGTTCGAAGTGATTAAATACCCCTGCTACTCCATGGAAAATAACACGGAGTGCCGGCCAGGGTTCAGTGATCCCTTCTGACAGCCCCTTCTTTTAACAGATGAAAATGGTTGTCTTCATTTTTTTTACTATTTTGCGCTCCTTAAATAATTATAAGAATAATGTCTACAGGCAAAAAAGCTATCCTCTTAATATTTGTGATCCTGCTTATTGATCAGGCCTTGAAGATCTGGATAAAGACTCATATGGTGATCGGGCAGGAAATTCACCTCTTTGGTAATTGGGGTATTCTCCACTTCATAGAGAATAACGGAATGGCATTCGGTATGGAAATGGGGGGGAAACCCGGCAAACTTGTTTTAAGCGTTTTCAGGGTTTTGGCTATTTTTGGAATTGGATGGTTCCTTTCTACTCTAATCAGCAAAAAAGCTAACCTAGGACTAATTCTTGCTGTGAGTGCTATTATGGCAGGTGCTATAGGAAATATTCTGGACAGTGCTTTTTACGGCATGATCTTCAGCGAGAGCTTTAATCAGCATGCAATATTATTCCCTCCGGGAGGTGGCTATTCTTCTTTTCTGCATGGGAGAGTGGTTGATATGTTCTACTTTCCTGTAATTGATACGCATTGGCCGTTATGGTCACCATACAGACCGGGGGAATCGCTTGTCTTTTTCAGGCCTGTCTTTAATGTTGCGGACTCTTCAATAACCTGTGGGGTTATAGCAATAGTACTATTTCAGAAAAGAATGTTTAGGAACTTCTCCTGACAGAATTTTTTTTATTATTTATGAAATTGTTCGTCAGGGCTGGCAACAGTTGCTTACGCAATTCAAAATAGTTTTCAGATTTTCATGCTTAAGATAATACCAGGTGTTTTTGCCTTCTCTCTTTGAAGCCAGGACACCTTTATCCTTCAGAATACCAAGATGATGTGAGGCTGTTGATTGTTCTATTCCTAGATGTTTATGAATTTCAGTTACAGTTCTTTTCTTCCCATCCTCAAGACATCCCACGATTGTAATACGTACAGGATGTGCTATTGCTTTTAGCATCCCAGCGGCTCTTTCTAAACTCTCGGGAGTAAGTTCTTTAAATTCCATACTTTAAATATTTCATGATGTAAATATATATAAATATGTCGATATGATAAAAGATGCCTGGCTGCAGAAGAAAATTTTTATAAAGAAATGAAGTATTAAACAAAAGAGAATCTTTGGCTTGCGATTTTATTATATTTGAAATAAATAAATATTTATGTCTGCTCTCACCGGTATAAAGAAACCAGTTGTAAATGAAATGGCTGAATTTGAAGCCTATTTCAGCAGAAAAATGCGCAGTAAGATCCCATTGCTCAATATAATCCTGAACTACATACTTCGTCGCAAAGGTAAGCAGATGAGACCATTGCTTGTTTTTCTGACGGCAAGACTTAATGGTGAAATTGTCGAATCGACCTATATTGCGGCAACATGTATTGAACTTCTCCATACTGCTTCACTTGTTCATGATGATGTAGTTGATGATGCGAATGAAAGGAGAGGTTCACTTTCAATAAATGCTTTGTGGAATTCAAAAATAGCTGTTCTTCTTGGTGATTACCTGCTTTCAACCGGGATGCATATCTGTGTTGAAAATTCCCGCTATGACATGCTCGAAATTATTTCCGAAGCTGTAAAATCAATGTCGGAAGGTGAACTTTTACAGCTTCAGAAAGCACGAAAACTAAACATAAAAGAAGAAGATTATTTTAAGATCATTATCAGCAAAACTGCTGCATTGCTTGCAGCTTGTACAGCTTGTGGCGCCAGATCGGTATCTGATGATGCAGAAACCATCCAGCTAATGAAGGAACTTGGTGAAAATATTGGAATTGCATTTCAGATCAGGGATGATATTCTTGATTATGAAGGAACAGGGATAACCGGTAAAATTGTTGGAAATGATATTAAAGAAAAAAAGATAACTCTTCCTCTTATATATGCCCTCGAAAATTCTGCAAATTCAACAAGGAGACATATCATAAATATAGTCAAGAGCAGGAAAAAAACAAAATCAGAAATATCTGAGGTTATAAGTTTTGTTACAGAGTACGGAGGACTGGATTATTCAGAACTTAAGATGAATCAATACCGCGACAAAGCCCTGGCTATCCTTGATTCATACGCTGATTCTGAGGTTAAAGAATCACTGCGGGAATTCGTACGATATACAACTTCCAGAAAAAAGTAATCTCACTCTGCTACCAGTGCTATTGGTGCAACTTTTCCAAGATCCTTTACATAATGACGTGATCCGAGCCAGAAAAGAACAGCTCCAATAAAAAGTATGAATGGCAGGATTGATAATGCTGTCTGAATGTTTGTAATATCATATATTTTACCCATAATAATAGGCGCAGTTGAAGCTCCTAAAAGATTCTGGACAACCACAGCAATTGCATATGATGTCGCTCTCAGACCGGGATGTATTACATCCTGTGTTACAGAGGCTGCTCCTGATACAAAGCTCATAATAAGAACTCCGAATATCAGAAAGGCCACATATTGTAATGTCCCTCTCAGAACTACTAGCGCCAGCAATAGGACAAGTGCTGTTAGAAATGTCGAAATAGCCGGGAAAAGAAGTCTGGCGTTATCCCTGGATTTTCTCCATCTGTCCGTTAAGAAACCGCCAAGGGGCGCTCCTATAAGAGCAAGCACCATAACCGAGCTTGCCATTCTGCCAGCTGATACCTGTGGAATGTTCCTCATTTTTTCAAAATAAGTCGGCAGCCAGGTCAGCATTGCTGTAGTTACAAATACTACAGCGGCAATACCGAAATATGTATAAAGCACAGACGGTTTTGAAAGAAACTCTTTTATCATATCTTTCTTTTCCATCTTAATTTTCTTGCTGTTCACATCAAAAAAAGAAAGATCAACTGTTTTATAATCTTTAACAAAGAGAAATAGAATTGCTATAATCATACCCGGTACAGCAACAATTCCAAAAGCATGCTTCCATCCGAATTTCACTGCAATTATTCCTCCCAGAAGTACCCCAATTGCCGATCCCAGCGGAATTGAAGCATTCCAGATTCCCATCATTCGCGCTCTTCTGTCAATGGGGTATAAGCCTGATATCATAGCACTGCCTCCCGGAGCATATCCTGCCTCTCCAACCCCAATTAATAAACGAGCCATGAACAACTGTACATAGTTTCCGGTAAGAGCACAGAGTGCTGTTGCTAAACTCCACATTATCGCCATCACTCCTATTGTTTTTGTCCTGCTCCATCGGTCCACCAGAATAGAAACAGGAAAAGTCAGAATTACAATTGCCCAGTAGACAGCTGACATAAGCAGACCACTCTGCATGTGTGAGATCCCATAGTCTCTCTCAATTGAGGAAAACATTGATGTAACAACTGTTCTGTCGATATAGTCAAACATATACAACAGGAAGAGCAACATAAATACATAATTGGAATAACCTTTAGAAAAAAGGTATCCGCTGCGATCATCCGGTTTTTTCATTCTGAGTATTAGTTGGTAAACCTTTATACCAAGTAAATAAAAATAAATGTCAGTTGGATTTTTTAATGTATTTTTAAGTCTTTATACTTAGAGCGAAGACCCCCTCCCGCTTTGCGGGATCCCCCTAAAGGGGGACTAATCCTGTAGTTTTTACCTGATTTTCTATAAAACCAGAGAATTAACCCCCCTTTAGGGGCTTTTCTTTATTCATATCTTTATTGGAAATAATCCTTTCGAGAATTTGTTCAGCCCTGGGAGATCCCTCATTTTTCCACAGATAGTGTTTCCGTTAAATAATTAACTTTTTTTGTGGAAAAATTCGGGAGGACAAGGATTTTAAGGGAGGACATGGGGGAAGGAAGCAGCGACGATTCACCGGAATCTTGTTTTCTTATAAAAGACAATTGAATCGTCGCAGCTTCCTTCCCCCAATACACACAAGAAACATTGTCAATCCCGAAACTCATCCACCTTTGGGCATAACTCTAAAGCAATGGTTATGAGGTGGATGAGTTGAGGGATCTCCCAATCATTATATCGAAATTTAATTAACATATTCTTGTCCGTGATACCTAATCAAATAGTGCGAGGGTCTCTATTTCTAATAATACTTTGAGGCACTGCCGTTTTCTACCAATTAGTAATTGAGAAAAAATTGTGGTGTAAGATTAGCTTTAGGGGGGAAGGGGGGCAAGACTTTAGGCACTTTGAATTTTTTTTGCTAATTTTAAATGTTGAACCATAAAACTATCAGGAACTATGACAACTCTAAAGCAAATCAATGATTTTTTTGAGTCCCAACCTATTGCACTGGTAGGGGCATCGCGTAATCCTAAAAAGTTTGGTTATACTGCCTTTAAAGAGCTTAAAGAGAAGGGGATGAAAATTATTCCTGTCAACCCTCTCGCCGATGAAATAATGGGTGAAAAATCTTACCCCAATGTAAAAATGCTTCCTCCGGAAGTCCGGAGCATTATTGTATTCACCAAAAAAAATCAAACGGCATCTGTTATCCGCGATGCCAAAGAAAAAGGAATAAAACAGATCTGGATACAACAGATGGCCGATACTAAAGAAGCAATGGATGAACTTAAGGATACAGATATAAATATTATTACAGGGGAATGCATTCTTATGCATTATAAACCTCATAGCATCCATAAGTTTCATGCAAGTCTTAAAAAGTTTTTTGGCCGTTTCCCAAAATGACGACAGCAGATAACCATCCGTACAATCTGAAATTTGTAGTAAGGGATTATGAATGTGATCTTCAGGGTGTAGTGAATAATGCTAATTACCAGCATTATCTTGAACATGCAAGACATCAGTTCCTGATATCCAAAGACATAAGTTTCGTTCAGCTTCATGATGAGGGAATAGATCTTATTGTTACTAAAGTAGAAATTGAATATAAGTTCCCACTCAGGAGCCGCGATGAATTCGTTGTTACCGTAGAAATTCAGCGTGAAGGAAATGTAAGGATACTCTTTGTCCAGGATATTTTCAGGTTACCTGATTTAAAGCCTGTTGTAAAGGCAAAAGTAACAGGCGTAGCAACAAGGAAAGGTCGTCCGGTCCCTCCCGGCGATCTTATTACCAGGTTAGGTATCTGAGAAAGTTACCAATGGTTTCACTCGAGACTAAATGTCATACAGGGAAAAAATAATTACAAGGATTCACAAAGAATATTTAAATGAACAGAATATGAAATCAAGACAAATTGTTTTATTCTTTTTCAGCATAATGATGATTACGCTGGGTATCTCTGCTCCTTTTAAAGCCCAATCTATTGAGGGTGACTGGTATGGAAAAGCAAGCATCCAGGGAATGGATCTCAGACTTACAATTCATGTTAAAGCTGCAGATCAAGGATTCTCATCAACGTGGGATAGTCCTGATCAGGGGGCTTTTGATGTCGCTTCCACCCAGACAAATTTTAAATTTCCTGACTTTTCATTTTCATACGCTGGTGCCGGTTTTAAATATTCAGGGCTGGTAAATTCTTCCTATACAGAGATTGTCGGCGTCTTGTCACAGAATGGCCAAAAACTGGATATTGTCTTTGGCAGGAATCCCATCCCTGCTGCTTCTAACAGTCCCGAAGCCTTAAAACAAAAATATGATAAGCAGGAAGTATATATAACAATGAGGGATGGGGTAAGACTGTTTACATCAATATACACACCTAAGGATAGTTCCATAAAACATCCCATTCTTATTGACCGGACACCTTATGACATTGAGCCTGGTGGACCACATAATTTTAATTTCTTCATGCAGGTTTACAGCAGGTATACAGAGGATGGCTATATTATGGTCTTTCAGGATGTCAGGGGGAAATATATGAGCGAAGGGGAATTTGAAGATATACGTCCGATAATTCCTGAAAAAAAGAGCTCAAAGGATATTGATGAATCAACCGATACCTGGGATACTGTAGACTGGCTGATTAAAAACATAAAGAATAATAATGGCAACGTGGGAATTGCTGGGATCTCATATCCTGGCTTTTATTCAACTATGGGAATTATTAACGCTCATCCTGCTGTAAAGGCAGTATCTCCCCAGGCTCCGGTTACTGCCTGGTTTATGGGTGACGATTTTCATCATAATGGTGCTTTTTTCGTTCTTGATTGTTTCAGTTTTTATTACAGCAACGGACAAAAACACAAAGCCCCATCAAGAAACGGTTTCCCTTCATTCAAATGGCCTGTTCCTGATAGCTATGAGTTTTTTCTTTCGTTGGGTGCTGACAGAAATATTTCACCCAAATACCTGGGAGACAGCATAAAATTCTGGAATGATGCTTTTGCACATCCTGATTATGATGAGTTCTGGAAAGCAAGGGATCCACGACAATTCCTAAAACAAGTTACTCCTGCTGTGATGACAGTAGGCGGATGGTTCGATGCAGAAGATCTCTATGGCGCACTTCATGTTTATGAAGCAATTGAAAAACAAAACCCATCATCGGTAAAAAACTTCCTTGTGATGGGCCCCTGGTCGCATGGACAGTGGGCCGCTGGCAAGGGAACCAATCTTGGAAATATCTATTGGGGTATGGATGCTAACAAGAAATTTATGACCCAGGAAAAAAGCTTTTTTGACTTTTATCTCAAAGGAGGAGCAAATCCAAATATAGCAGAAGCCACAATTTTTGTTACCGGTTCAAATGAATGGAGGACATTTGATACCTGGCCTCCAAAAAATGTGGTTGAGAAATCTCTTTATTTTCAGCCTGACGGGGCTATCTCATTTACATCACCGAAAGTAAAAACCAGTTTTGATGAATATATTTCCGATCCTATGAAACCCGTTCCGTATACAGAAACAATTAGTACTCACAGAACAACAGAGTATATGACAGATGATCAGAGATTTGCATCCCACAGACCTGATGTTATGGTTTATAAGACTAATGTTCTGGAGGAGGATTTAACAATCACCGGACCTCTCACAGCTGATCTTTTCGTTTCCACCTCAGGAACGGATGCAGATTATATTGTAAAATTAATAGATGTCCTGCCTCCTGATACAAAAGCGGATCTGTCAACCGACATTAAAGTTCCGCTTGGGGATTACCAGATGCTCGTCAGGGGTGAAGTTTTCCGCGGTAAATACCGTAACAGTTTCGAAAAACCCCAGCCCTTTATCCCCGGAAAAGTCACAGAGGTAAAATATACCTTACCCGATGTGGCACACACTTTCAAAAAAGGGCATCGTATTATGATTCAGGTACAGAATTCATGGTTTCCACTTGTTGACAGGAATCCCCAGAAATTTGTTGATATTTATACCTGCACTGAAAGCGATTTTCAAAAAGCAACACAGAGAATCTATCATGATGAGGCAAATTCATCATGTGTTAAAGTTAATATATTACAGAAATAATCCGGCATAAGGCCAAGCCTATTAATTAATTGATATTCTGACTATTATTGTCATTATTGTTACTATAACCCATAATGAGATCAGGTTTTATATTTAACATAGTTTCTCCTGAGTTGTTATTTTTTATACTGAAAGCGTATCTTGTTGTTTAATTATTGAATCAACCATGGCAAAAAGAAATCTGACCCGTAGACAGTTCGTGACTACTACCGTTGCAGTTGGAACAGGTTCGATCCTGCTGGGGAAAACTGCTCTGTCTTTTCCCATGAAATCAGGGGGAATGGCTGAAGATCCTTTCCGCATTATAACCCTGGGTAAAACCGGAATAAAATCGACCCTTCTGGGTATGGGCACCGGATTCAGCGGATATAACCGGTCATCAAATATTACCAGGGCAGGTGTTGCTGAAACACTTATCCGCCAGGCTTACGAAAAAGGTATTCGCTTTTTTGATTGTGCTGACAGTTATGGCACACATCCATTTACTGCGGCAGCACTTAAAGGAATTCCCAGGGATTCTTATACTCTGGGCTCTAAGATGTGGGTCGGTCCGGGAGGTATTCCCGAATCTGAACGCCCTGATGCTGATGTGGTCATAGACCGGTTTCGAAAAGAATTGAAGACAGACTATCTTGATCTCATACAGATTCATTGTATGACAGATTCAAAATGGACTGACAAGCAGAAGAAACAGATGGATATTCTTGAAAACCTGAAGGTTAAACAAATTATAAGAGGCCATGGCGTATCGGTACATTCACTGGAAGCAATGGAAGCATGTGTTGATAACCCCTGGGTGGATGTTGTGCATGTCAGGGTTAACCCATACGGAGATGCAATGGATAAAAGTGATCCGGCTAAGGTGATACCTGTTATTGAGAAGCTTCACAAAGCAGGTAAAGGTGTCATAGGCATGAAACTCATTGGAAACGGA
>Ga0302164_10000144_pt1 | contig 26133 bp, 25 predicted proteins | sample I_Fen_E3_1_FD_193500 | JGI IMG/M metagenome (GOLD analysis project Ga0302164, IMG submission 193500) | Peat permafrost microbial communities from Stordalen Mire near Abisko, Sweden - I_Fen_E3_1 | ecosystem: Environmental > Terrestrial > Soil > Wetlands > Permafrost | place: Sweden: Abisko...
TGCCTTTCGCGGGTCAGAAAAGCATTAATCCGGGGACAGATAATGAAACCACTGTCTCTGTGGATTATGCACAACCTTTAAGTAAAAATTTCCTGATCGAAACTGGTGCTAAAGTCAGCGATCAGAATCTGACCAGTCTCGCAGATGTGAGTATTTTTCTTCCCATAACAGATCAGTACACAGGCGATCCTTTGCAATCATATAATTTAAAATATAAAATGAAGGTTTATGCCGGATATCTTTCTGTGAATTTTAAGTTGTTTAATTTCCTTGATATTAAATCAGGGGCAAGATATGAAGCCACTAATGTGAAGATCGATTACCCGAACACATCTATTCCGGCTTACGGCACCTTTGTTCCAACTATTGTTTTTTCGCATAATTTTGATAAAAACAAGACTCTGAAACTGGCTTACAGCAAACGTATTGAACGTCCGGAATATCGTGAACTGAATCCTTTTATTAATCTCAGCGATCCGTATAATATTTCTACGGGTAACTTATTCCTGAAACCAGAAATCGGTAATAATTTTGAGTTAGGTTATAACACCTCCTTTAAGAAGGGCGGAAATCTTTATGTTTCACTTATTGAACGGATTAATACGCATGACAAAAAACAGATAACAACCTTTTATCCAAATTATTTAATCGGTGATTCAACTTATAATAATGTTTCTGTGACATCAAATGAAAATGTTGGAGAAGAGTATAATTCAGGCATAAGTGTATCGGGTTCATATCCAATAACCTCAAAGTTAAATCTACGCGGCAACCTGATGATAACTCACCGGTATCAGGTTACACATTTGCCGATGGGGAACCTTTCAACAGGAATAAGAACCAGGTTCAACATGAATGCGACTTATCAGCTTCCTAAGGATCTTGTTCTTGAGTTATTTGGTTTTTACAGTTCAGCTGCAAAAAGTTTACAGGGTAAGTCTCCACAGTTTTTCATGTATACATTTGCTTTCAGAAAATTATTCTGGAATAAAAATGGCAGCATAGGATTTACAGCAACAAATCCGTTCAGCAAATATGTAAGCCAGGTATCAACTACTACAACTGATAATTCCGTATCTGCCTATATTCGTAAAGTTCCTCTGAGATCTTTTGGAGTCAGTTTCACATATAAATTCGGTAAGCTCGAGTTTAGTAAGAAGAAAGAGGGGAGTGATAATAACGTAATGGAAGACAATACCCGATTTTAACAAAAAATCCCGCAAAATTATTGTATGCGGGATTCGGGATTTTATCTTACCACCATCTTCTGAATTTTCGACTGAACCTTCGGTCAAAAGTAGATACAGCCAGGGTAGTATTGTTGGTAGCAGTTATAAGGGTATTCCTCGGATGATTCGGATCTTCCTTGAAGATCACTGTAAACGAGGCAGCCGAGGTACCGGTAACTGCATAGTCCAGAGTTCCTGACGAGATTATAGGTGTCCCAAGATAAAAGGTCACCTGTAACGGAGTAGAAGAACTAACAGTTTTGGTATAGGAATCTCCCTTCTCGTTAATACCTGTAACAGTTCCTGAAAAGGAAATGGTATCCTTTGACAAGTTGGTTCTGAACCTTGCAAATCGCCAGAGAATTCCTCCGTAATTGTCATAATAAAGAGATGCTTTTCTTAATCTTGACACAATTCTGGTAAATTTCAGAGTATCAGATACACCTGTTTTTGTGATAGCATAGCTTAAGTTTGCAGTGATATTATCAGTGGCTGTAAATCTGGCGTCTGCCGCACCGTTAAATTTAAAACTCCGGGCTGTTCTCATCATAGTCCGGATTCCATTAATTGTAAAAGTAGTGCTGTCGGTGGTAACAGAAAAATGTTTGAAGGTCATTGTCCTGGTTACCAATAGTTTGTCAGTGCCATTGAGAGTGACAAGTACATCTATTTCACCATTTTTTACAAAACTTTCCACAGCTGTACTGTCCTGAAAATTTGTGTAAACCAGGGTAATAATCTTTGGGAAAGTTGTGCTGTCAGGATGATTAACGGTTATGACCAGACTGCTTGCTGCTGATAATGATTTCCCTGTGGGAACCTGGTAATTTTCAACCTGAAGCTGATCAATGCTTTTGTCTATATCCTGATCGGTCTTTTCAGCAATTGCATCCTGAACATCAGAATTTTCTACCTGGTCAAGTTGCTGACTGGTGAGTTTTGGAGATATGGATGAATTGTTATCCTTCTTGCAACCGGAAATTAAAAATCCAAATGCTGCAAGAATAATTAAGCAATAAATTATTTTTCTTGTTTTCATAAATTGAAGCATTTAGTGTACGTTACAAACATTATAGTTCTTTTTTTGTTCGATTGTTAATTTGTTAGATCAAATGAATTCTAAAAGGTTTAACCGTCTCTGCAAAATATTTTATAAATCAATCCATTTATAATAAAAAAACCCGCAGATTATTCAACTGCGGGATATCCGGTTTTGCATTATTGTTTCTGAGTTGCTTCAATTAATGAGATTAACTTCAGATTCACCAACTTCCACCCCATCAACTTCCCATACACCTTTCCAGATTCCTTGAGATTCTTCGGAAATCAGATCGCCGACAACATATTGTGAATGAAGAAGAGTTTTTCTATAGAGTTGTATTTGAGTAACTTCACGAATTAAGTAACCATCAGGTGAGAAAAGGCTGAAGCTGAGTTTGCTTCCGCTTGGTGATTTAGTAAAAAACCCGACAAATAAAATATTCTCAGTGGCATGAAATGTCTTTTTAATATCTACAAATTCATAATAATCATATTTGCCATCCTGATTACGGTCTACCCATGCGTTGCATGCGAAATAAAGTAAAGGTCTGGCGGAATAATTTTTATTTGTAATACTGCATGATGTTAATACCAGGAATATGAATAAAAGCTTTTTCACCAGATTTTATTTAGCTGTTAATTCAAATCCAGTCATATGGTGTTTCCTGATAAACATAATAATTAAGCCAGTTAATAAAAAACAGATTGGCATTTGCCCGCCATTTTACCAGGGGCCTTGCTTTCGGATCATTATCAGGATAATAGTTTTCAGGAATACTGATATCCAAACCCTTTTCCAGATCACGCTCATATTCATCCTTCAGGGTATTTAGATTATATTCAAAATGACCAGTAACAAAAATCTGCCGGTTGTTTTTTGCAATTACAACATGAACACCTGCTTTTTCTGACCATGCAGCGAGCGTCAAATCCGGATGCTGCTGAATATCTTTTATTCTGTTTTCTGTGTAGCGCGAATGGGGTGTTTGAAAAGTATCATCAAACCCGCGGAATAATGGTATTTTATTATCTGTTATATGATGTTCAAATACGCCAAATAATTTTTTTCCCATCGGATATTTCTGAATTCCATAATGGTGGTATAAGCCTGCCTGCGCTCCCCAGCATATATAAAGAGTGTTGGTTACATTTGTTTTGCTCCATTCCATCACCTCTGAAATGGCATTCCAGTAATCGACACATTCAAATTCAAGGTTCTCTACAGGAGCTCCGGTAATAATAAGACCATCATAGCGGTTCTGTTTGATCTGATCAAAAGTTCTGTAAAAGATATGCAAGTGCTCTTTGGAAGTATTTTTTGAATCGTGCTTATCCATATAAAAGAAATCAAGTTCTATTTGCAATGGAGTATTTGACAGAACTCTTATAAAATCGGTTTCAGTTACAATTTTAAGCGGCATCAGATTGCACAGTGCAATACGTAAAGGACGGATATCCTGTTGAGAGGCGCGTTGTTCATCCATTATAAAAATGTTCTCATTCTTAAGGATGGCAATTGCAGGCAGATTATTCGGGATATTAATTGGCATTTTAATGAACTCTATTTATAAGGACGCTAAATTAAACTTTTCAATTATTAATAAAACAAATATTGTATCTCTATATAAAACTTAAGCCTCTTTATTTTCAATTCTAAGATGCTTAACCGGAAAAAGAATAGGCCATTCTTAAAATTATCAAAACTCTTCTTATCAAAAGAATGGATGTATTGGTCAAAATCGGTAATGCAATTAATAAGTAATTAATTCGCCTGAAAAATCAATATATAAAACTGATTATCAATGCTTTTAAAGAGCATTTCCAGGCTGATATTTGTAACCCATCCAATATTAACAACTTTCCGATACCTGATTTTTACCAATTCAGCTATTTCTTACATAAACAGACAAATATCTTAGATGTTCATCCATTTTATGATGAGAATTGAACAAAAGTTGATTCTATGTTAATCAAAATCCGGTAACAACAGGTTGACTTTATTACACATAATTTATAAATTTATTTTCAGCCGAAGAAATCTGATTATGAAGAGCAAAACAATTATAGAAAAAAGAAAAAGAACAGATAATCAGCGAGTTAAAAGATCTCCGGATCTTAAAAGCTCAATGATTAAAAATACTGAAATGAACCCTGTTTACACAGAACTTGTTGGTGAAGGTCATGAAGACTTCTATAATTACCTCGATTGGCTTGGATTTGCAAGAACCCCTGATCTTTTAATTCTTACATCTTTACATCATTATTATTTCGAAGTTGAAGATCTCAAAAATGTAAGGACAGTGGTAAATCTGAAAAAATTAAATAATATCAATAAACCTAAAGATTTTCTACAGGAAATTTACTCGGTTCTGCCAAATAAATGTCATCTTATCGGAAGTTTCACAGATAATAAAAAGCAAAATATATTTTCACCTTCAAAAAAGCCTCAAAACCGGATAGATGATGATGAATCAGGTTCTGAGATGGAAACAGGCCGGTGGAATTCATTTTTAAATGTTTTGTATGGCGTTATTGATGCAAAGACTAACAGGTATTTGTCTGAAAAATCTGTAAGATTACTACTTGAAGAAACAGGTCTGAAAATTCTTGATTTAACCGAATTTAACGGTCTCACTTATTTTTGCGCTCAAAAGACTAATCCGTCTGTAGAATAATTATTACATTCACTGCGTTGTACACGATTTTAATTTATTAAGGCAAAAACCCTGATACAAAGCATTCTGGTATATGGATGTTTTTACTAATTATTACAGACTTCATAAAGATACCGGTTTGAAAGAACGGAATCTTTTAAGATATATCTTGAGTTCCCTCGATGTTTTGGCAATCATTTTAGCATTCCAGACTTCATATATCATCAATTATTTTGAACGTGGCGGATTATTTTTTACTGAGAGTAGTATATTAATCCTGTTTATTGCGATTTTGCCTTTCTGGCTTCTTATACTTTATCTGATCAGGAGCACAGGAATTCATACTAAACGCTATAAAGTCCTGTCCATATTATATTTCCAGTCATCGACTGCGATTTTCCTTCTGCTTACTCTTTTTTATTTTTTCTTCAGGTTGAATCCTATTGAGGGACTGTTTTTGCCTGAGCTTCCTTTTTTTGGTTTTCTTTTTTTATTCTTTGGAAGGATACTGATATATAATGTACTTAACAGATTTGGTGAAAAAGATCACAACAATGTGATTGTTATCATAATTGCTGACGATTCTTCTTTACCATTTATTGAAAATCTTTTATCAAATAAAAGGTTGGGATATAAACCTGTTGTAATTTTTACAGAATCAACATTAGTCAAAAACAGATATGAAAATATTTGTATTATACTTCCTGAAAAATTTTCTGATATAATTGGAGATCTTATAGAGGTTGATTTTGTCGATGAAGTACTTTATCTGAAAGAGAAAGCCGATTCAACTACCGTGCGCGATATAATTGCTATCTGTGAAGATCTGGGAGTTACTTTCAGACTGCGTGATCCAAATCCCAAAGGTAATCTTTCAAGCGCTCTTAAAACAGATATTGCCGATGGCAAATTTCTGAGTTTTATTAACCTCCCAAACAATACCTATGCGCTGGCGATCAAAAAGACACTGGATATCAATATTGCTCTTCTGATGATTGTAGTACTATCTCCTGTATTGCTACTTCTGAGCATTCTTGTTAAACTTACATCACCGGGTCCGATAATAAGCAAAGTATCCAAAGTAGGATGGAGAGGCCGTCAAATCAAGGTTTTTCGTTTCCGGACCATGTATTTAAATGCAGATAAGAGAAGTTTCTATGTGGACTCATATATCAAAAGTCCGGATTCTGAGTTCCGGGAAGATCCGCGAATTACAAAAATGGGCAGATTTCTTTTAAAATCGGGATTGGACGAGCTGCCACAACTATTTAATGTCTTAAAAGGAGATATGTCCATAGTCGCACCAAAACATCCTCTTGAAAGCGAAAAAATAAAGACGCATAACAGAAAGTATTCCTGAAAAAAACCCCTGAATGCTTTTGCCCAGGGGTTTGCTGGCACCAAAGAATGTTTTTGATATCATTATTGGTACCGGAATATATAATTATGAAGATCTTTATTTGCCGTCTGGAACTTTTTGTGCACAAAAATATGTAAGTCCATTGATTTCTGTCATATTCAACACATTCAATGAAACTTCTTTCAGATGTAAATTGACACTTGTTTTCGTCATATACCTTTTGATTCTGAAATCAATTAATCTGTACAGCAAATTAAAAAATGGGACACTTGAGGAAATTCCATTCTCGATAAGGTTGAAAGGTCCGGATGATTCTGCAGCTGGTTTACGCGGATCAGGCAGAAATATATTTTTATCCTTATTATTAAAAAACGTTCCGATGAAATAGCTTTTTAATGGCAGAACAGATGAAACATTACACAGAAAATCCCTGATATTTTTTATATCGTTAAGTTGTTTAAGATTCACCAGTATTTTTACCTTCTTCAGATCTTTAGTCTCATAATAATAATGCTTTGCAGAGGGGAGTACCATTAAATTAAGATCCCGGGGAATATTTAAGAGAGCAATATAATCAGAAAAGGATTCAGTGATATCTGTTAGTAATTGGCTTAATATGGGGTTTTCCGGCATAACATCATTAGTCGATATGAAAGTATCAGATACTTTTCTTCGAGTTCGAATCTGGCCATTTCTGGATATTGAGGTTATTGTATCCAACTTTTAAGGGTTAACAGATTTCTGAATTAGACAATAAAGGTACTCTCATGGATCATACCCGTTATTACATAATCAGGTGAAAAAGTTACATAATTCCCACATATTCAGGTAATCAGATAAGTGAAACATGTAAGTATTATCTTGAATAATGTAATATGCAAGCATTATTGGTCCGTACCTTTGTATCAGTTAATTTGGATTACAAAGGATTAATAAATAACAAAATGAAAAAATATCTTATTCTTTTAATATTATCTGTATTCATCGGATTTTTAGTTTCATCATGTATGGCGGGAATGAGCCGTGACGGCAGCTATGGTGGCGATGTCAGTTACAGGAGCGGTTATGATCAGGGCTACCACAGAGGTAACCATTTCAGAAATCGCAGAGACAGAAATAACCATAACGATGGCAGAGACCGTGACGATCAGAATGTTTTAATCATACGTTAAGTCTCAACAATGCGTGCATGATAGTTAATCTGGTTCATCAATCTTGTCAATTCCTTGGCTGATATTGAAAAACTGATAACTTTGTAAAGGCTAAAGATTGAAGACATTATGAATATTACAATTCGATTAAGATCCGTACTGCTTATTATTTTCCTCTTCGGGATTGCCAATTTAGGTTCCTATAGTCAGCCAATGGAGAAGAAGCTGAATATAGATATTGTATTTATTGGTAACAGTATTACCGAAGGAGCACAATTGAACAAACCAGCAGACGAAGCTCCTCCTGCCACAGCCAGTAATTATCTACGCCTTCAGAAAAAAATTGGGTCGATAGCGTTTATTAATCAGGGCAGAAGCGGGTTTACGACAGTTGATTATCTTCCTTCCGCCGCTGGTGCACTTGCACAGGTAATAGCGGCGACTAACTTGCTGCACAAGGACACACAACATATCTTGATATTTTCTATTTCGCTGGGTACTAATGATAGTGCCGAAAAGGGACCAAATGGTTCGCCTGTAAAGCCTGCTGACTATATTCAAAATCTGAAGGCGATAACTGATAAATTATTATCAGATTTCCCGGAAAGCAAAGTATTTTTTCAGCAACCTATCTGGTATAGTCCCAATACCTATAACAGTGCAAAATATATGGCTGAAGGTCTGGCGCGGTTGCAGAGCTATTTCCCCGAATTGAAATTGCTGGTTGAAAAATATTCACACTCAAATCCAGGCCATGTGTTTATTGGAGACCTGAAAGGATTTGATTATTTCAGGAATAAATATCTTACGGATCTAAACCCCGAATCAGGCAATGCCGGAACATTTTATCTTCATCCAAACAAGAAAGGATCGGAGGCTCTGGGTAAATTCTGGGGAGAGGCTATTTATAGCAGCCTTTTTAAAGATTAACAGACAATTAATTATTTTTAATATAAGATCCTTACCCTTACAGTATTGGGAATATTCCTGAGGTCTTGAAGTACGGAAGCTCCAAGTTCACTTTCTGTTTCCAGGATAACATAACCCAGGTCCGCATCAGTCTGCAGGTATTCCGCAGAGATATTTATGCCTCTCGATGAGAAATAGTGGTTTATTTCCCCAAGAACACCAGGGACATTTTTATGGATATGTAGAAATCGTTGTTTGGAGGAGTTAGCCTGAAGAGCGATCTCTACAAAGTTTACAGCACCGATTGTTGAACCGGTATCACTGTAACGTACCAGCTTTTCAGCAACTTCAGTTCCTATATTCGCAAGAGCTTCCAGAGTACTGCCGGCTATATGTGGTGTAAGAATCACATTATTAAAGTCCTGGAGATCATTTTCGAATGGCTTGTCATTCGATGATGGCTCTACAGGAAAAACATCAGCAGCAACTCCTGCGAGGTGCTTCGATCTAAGACCATTAGCAACAGCCTTGTAATCAACAACATCCCCGCGGGATGCATTAATAAGACAAGCTCCAACCTTCATCATGGCTATCTGATTTGTCGAGATCATATTCCTGGTTAATTCTGTCAGAGGTACGTGGATAGTAACAGTATCTGATATCTTTAACAAGTCATTCAAATTTGAAACAGGCCTGGAGTTTCCAAGACTTAATTTCTTCTCAATATCGAAATAGACTATATTCATACCCAGGCTTTCAGCCAGGATAGAAACCTGTGTCCCAATGTGTCCGTATCCGACAATTCCCAGGGTTTTACCTCTAATTTCAACCGAGTTATTAAAGGATTTCATCCAGATTTTATTATGTGCCAGAGCATTCTTTTCCGGTATGCCCCGCATAAGCATAATAATCTCAGCAATCACCAGTTCAGCAACTGAGCGTGTATTGGAAAAAGGAGCATTAAACACCGGTATGCCCAGCATTTTGGCGTCCTGAATATCGACCTGATTTGTCCCTATACTGAAACATCCGATAGCAAATAGCTTGGGAGTTTTGAGAAGTAAGCTTTTACGAAGCTCCGTTCGGCTCCTGATACCGATTATATGTGTTGCCGTTAATTTTTTCTCAAGCTCCTCACCGGAAAGTGCTCCATTCAGACATTCCACATCGGTATAACCATTCTCCAGAAAGGTCTGGCTTGCATTTGCGTGGATCCCTTCAAGTAAAAGGACTTTGATTTTACTTTTATCAAGTGAAAAATTTGTCATGAATGCTTTGTTATAGATAATTAATTGTAAAAACCTGCTAGATATTCTTGATTATCTGCTGCAAAGTAAATAAAAGAGTCCGGTTGTACAAATTATTAGAGTTTGTGATTAATGTGTTTCATTATCAAAAAAACAATTCCATTGAGCATTTTTATAAAAAAAATAATTATCTCTGACCTGTAAAATATTCATTTAAGATTCTACTTCTATGAAAACAAATAGTATAACCCGCCGGAATTTCATTCAGAAAACAGCCGTTGGTACAGGTCTGGCAACACTTGCTCCAATGGGTATGACAGGAAAGATTTTTTCCGCAAAAGCTGTTGAAGAAAAACTTCCCCGTGAAGTCTGGATTGCCGGGGTCTCTCAAATGGATCTTCATGCAGAAACTTCTGATCTTATGGTTGATAAGATATTTGCAATTCTTCGGCAGATAAATCCATATAAGCCTGATTTCGTTTGTATGCCTGAGCTCTTTCCTTTTACCAATGTGGAAAAGGAAACTACTCCCATTGAGAGAGTTCAGATTTCTGAACGGGTCCTGAGCAGATTTTCTGAGTACTCAAAACAGAATAACTGTTATACAATATGCCCGGTCCAAATACAGAGAAACGGGAAGTTTTACAATGGTGCTGTTGTTATTGACCGGGGAGGGAAAAGGATTGGTTCTTATGAAAAAATACATCTGCCTGAGGCTGAATTAAATTATGGATATTCCTGTGGTCCTTTATACCAGCCCGTTATTAAGACAGAATATGGTCCGATTGGTATTCAGATTTGTTTTGATATAGAATGGGATGAGGGCTGGTCAATGCTCAGGCAACAGGGAGTAAAAATTATTTTCTGGCCTTCAGCATTTGCAGGAGGCAAGTGTGTTAATACAAAAGCCTGGGAACATAAATGTGTTGTTGCATCTGCTTCCAATAAAAATACCGCAAAGCTTTGTGATATATCGGGTGAAGTTATTGCCCGGACTGGGATTTGGAATACAAACTTCTATTGCGCTCCGGTTAATCTTGAAAAAGTATTCATTCTTACATGGCCTGCAGTCCTTAAGTTCGGTGAAATACAGAAAAAATATGGCAGAAAAGTTCTGATAACAAATTTTGATGAGGAGGAGTGGTCCATTATAGAAAGTCTATCCCCTGAAATTTATGTAAAGGATATTCTGAATGAGTTTGAACTTAAAACTTGCGAAGAATTTCTTGCAGCTGTTGAAATCCGTCAGAAAAAAACCAGAGACTAGTATTATAAGTTCATCATTTACAATTCGATACATAAAAAATTTAAATATGTTAAGACCTGATGTAATATTCAAAAGCAGAAAAGGATTAAAATTATTTGCCCTTGTAACATTGATTCTTGTTATATCACTGACAGCGAGAGCCCAGTCAGGCGATATCAGATGGTCAAATGACGGGAATTCATATTATCGTGTGGAGCATAATGAACTCATTCAGTATACATTACCCGATAGTAAACAGATAGTGATATTATCCAAACAGCAACTTACTCCTTCGGGGAAGACAATTCCTCTTCAGTTTAGTTATTATTGTTTCTCAGGTGATCAGCAGAAAGCGCTTATTTTCACAAATACAAAGAGAGTCTGGAGATTAAATACAAAAGGTGATTACTGGTTAATTGACCTCAAATCGGGAATGCTTACACAACTGGGGAAATCGCTTCCGGAATCTTCCTTAATGTTTGCCAAATTCTCACCCGATGGCAAATCTGTTGCTTATGTCAGCGGGAACAATATTTATGTCGAAGACCTCTCTACATCACAAATCAAAGCCCTGACGACCGATGGTTCCGTCACATTGATTAATGGTACATTCGACTGGGTATATGAAGAAGAATTTTTTTGCCGTGATGGGTTTCGCTGGAGTCCTGACAGTAAAAAGATTGCCTACTGGCAGATTGATGCCAGTCACATTAAGAAATTCTACCTGATAAATAATACAGACTCCATTTACTCGAAGATTGTACCGATCGAGTATCCTGTTGTAGGAGAAAATCCTTCATCCTGCAGGGTTGGAGTTGTAACTGTCAGTGATAACAGGACAACCTGGATGAATATTCCGGGTGATCCGGTGCAAAACTACATTGTACGGCTTGAGTTTATTCCGGGTACAGATAAGTTGCTGACCCAGCAGCTCAATCGTAAGCAGAATGCAAGCAAACTTTATATTTCAGAATCATCTACAGGTGTCTCTAAAGTGATCCAGGAAGAAGCTGATGAAGCATGGGTTGATATCTATACACCCGGAAATCCCTATGCAATAGATTTTACCAATAAATTCATATGGCTTGATGGTAATAAGAGTATTCTCTGGGACTCCGAGAAAGACGGATGGAGACATTTATACCAGGTATCGCTGGAAGGGAAACCTGAAAAACTGGTAACAAGCGGGAAATATGATTTTTCAGATATTACATATATCGATTTTAAGAAAGGTTACGTTTATTTTACAGCTTCACCAGATAATGCCACACAGAAATATCTGTACCGTACCAGGCTCGATGGCAGTGGCACTGCCGGATTGTTAAGTCCGGCTGTTTTAAAAGGCACTCACAGTTATTCCTTTTCTCCAAATGGCAAATATGCATTTCACACATTTTCAAACAGCTTTACACGTCCGGCAAGGGAGTTCATTACAGTAGCAAATCAAAAACCTCTGGATGAAAAAAAGGGCATTATCTCCCGACTCGATTCACTTAAAGTAATGCAGACAACTGAATTCATCAGGATTAAGACTGCCGATAGCGTTGAAATGGATGGATGGATGGTAAAACCGAAGGATTTTGATCCTGCAAAGAAATATCCTGTTGTATTCTATGTTTACACCGAGCCTGCTGAAGCAACAGTAATAGATTCGTACGGAATAAGCAGAAATTTTCTTTACCTGGGAGACATGACCAAAGATGGTTACATATATATCTCTCTTGATAACCGTGGTACGCCCGCTCTTAAAGGGGCAGCATGGAGAAAAGCGATATACAAAAAAATAGGGCAGATAAACATTCACGACCAGGCAATGGCTGCCAGGGAGATATTGAAGTGGAATTTTATAGATACTGATAGAGTTGCAGTGTGGGGATGGAGCGGAGGAGGCTCTGCCACCCTGAACCTTATGTTCCAGTATCCCGACATTTATAAGACAGGTATTGCAATTGCTGCGGTTGCCAATGAACTGACGTACGATAATATATACCAGGAGCGATATATGGGTCTGCCTCAGGAAAATAAAGCGGATTTTGTGACAGGGTCACCAATCACATATGCAAAAAATCTGAAAGGAAATCTTTTGTATATTCATGGTACCGGGGATGATAATGTTCATTATCAGAATGCCGAGATGCTTCTAAATGAACTTATAAAATACAATAAGCAATTTCAATTCATGGCATATCCAAACAGGACACATGGTATCTCAGAAGGAGAAGGTACCTTTCTTCACCTGGCCACGTTATACACAAGTTATTTAAGAAAATACTGTCCTCCGGGAGGAAGATAGTCTATGATATTTGTCTGACTTCAGCTTATCTTTTATATCGTCCCATTAGCTGTCCTTCCTCAAGGATATGCTTTTCAATTGCCCTTAGCAATTCCTTCTTGGTGATAACAGGTTTATAATCAAGAATAAAGTCAAGGGCATATATTTTGAAATAATATCTGTGAGTACCGCCCGGGGGACATGGCCCTCCATAGCCGATACTTCCGAAATCCGTTTTCCCCTGTCGCGCACCATTAATTAGAGTTTCCAGTTTAAGCACATTTTCCGGAAGCTCATGAATACTGTCCGGAATATTGTATATGACCCAGTGAACCCACGTTCCGCCGGGAGCATCAGGATCATCACAGATTAATGCATAGGATATTGTTCCTTCCGGGCCTTTTGACCATTCAATAGGCGGTGAGAAGTCAAGATCATCGCAAGTATACTTTGCCGGGATTGTTGCACCTTCTTTAAATGCTGGACTTTTAATTTCCATATTCTTTTATCCTTAAAATTGATCAGTTAATTTTTAATCTGTTTTTACCAGATCTATTGATCAAGACACAACATTTTTCTAACCTCTTCAATAGAATGATTTACAGTTATATACCCCGTGGCACTAACCACGCTTATAGCAACTTTGTTTTTTGAGTTTAGATGTGAGAAAAAGGTAATGATATACCGTGGATTAATGAAAATTGTACTTTCCTTTCCTTTCTCATCAACTTTGAATTCAATAAATTTAATTGCTTCCATAACTTTGAATTTTAATTTAATAAACTCAGGGATTTCATTCCTAGTACAAGTCTTTAGTCAGATATTAACAATTAATGAATAAGATTTGTTAATGTATCATCTTTATATGATCGGAAAAAAAGCCGGAAATTTTAAAATATATGTTTCATCAATTCGTCTTAGGAACTAAACAAGTATTAAAATGAGTCCCAAAGAGTCAGAAAAAATCGGTGCTGTTTATAAAGACGAGAGGAAACGTCTTCTCGGCTATATAAGAAACAGAGTACCCGATAAGGTAGAGGCTGAGGACATTCTGCAGGATGTTTTTTACCAGCTTACCATTGGCTTCAGTGATATCAGGAGGATTGAAACTTTGACGGCATGGCTATATAAAGTAGCCGATAATCGCATCACCGACCTCTTCCGTAAGAAGAAGCCTGTCAACATCAGCTACCGTGAGAATTTAAAAGCTGAGGATGAAGGCCCTTTGGCACTGGAGGAGATACTACCTTCCTTAGGCTCAACACCTGAAGATGAAGAGCTGAAAGAACTAATATGGGAGGCTATTGAGGACACTCTCTCTGAACTTCCTGAGGAACAGAGTTATGTCTTCACTGCTAATGAGTTTGAAGATATGAGTTTCAAAGAGATTTCCGAAAAAACCGGTATCGGTATCAATACTCTTATCTCGAGGAAACGATATGCTGTCCTTGCCCTCAGGGAAAATTTAAACGAATTATATAATCTTTTAAAAAATAATTAATATGAAAGCACTTAGAGTTTTAAAGTTTATTGGTTTTGGAATCATTGGTCTTGCATTTGTAACATTGGCTGTGTTTATCACGATGAGCCTCTGGAATGCTTTGATTCCTTTGTTGTTCCATGGTCCGGTACTTACTTTCTGGCAGACTGCCGGTCTGTTTATCCTGTCAAAAATTCTTCTTTCCGGGGTAGGTCCAGGAGGACACAACCGCAGCAGGAGAGACTGGCGTAGAAGATACCACGGTAAGTTCAGACCCGGTTGCGGTTATTCCGAGGATACATCAACACCTGAAAATGCATAGGAAAGAACCGGCACCAGCCGGTTTTTTTATGCTCTATCTATATCCTGCGCAAACAAATCATATTACTAATTGTCTAATGTAAGGATAGACAGATACTTTGATATAAATTCTGATCTTGAATCCCTCCGGATTCGTGGACTTACAGATCAGGAAGAATAATTCACAAATATGAGGAAAGAAAGATTAGAAGCGTTCAGTGATGGTGTGCTTGCCATAATAATAACAATTATGGTGCTTGAAATAAAGGTGCCACTTGGAGATAAGATATCTAACCTGAAACCGCTCTTGCCGGTTTTTTCAAGTTACGTTTTAAGCTTTATCTATCTTGGAATTTACTGGAACAATCATCATCATATGATGCATACTGTAAAGCATGTGACTGGCAAGATTCTCTGGGCTAATCTGCACCTGCTTTTCTGGTTGTCACTCGTTCCATTTGTTACCGGATGGATGGGCGAAAATCATTTTAAATCTGCTCCTGTTGCACTGTATGGCATTATTCTTTTGATGGCAGCTATAGCTTATTATGTACTTCAAACTGTTATAATTAAGGGTCATGGATCTGACTCAATTCTTGCACGTGCTGTAGGCAAGGATCTTAAAGGGAAAATTTCTCCAATCCTCTATGTTATTGCGATTGTTTCCAGCTGGATAAGCGGATGGATAGCAGGAGCTATCTATATTCTTGTGGCGTTTATCTGGCTGGTTCCTGACAGAAGGATCGAGGTTATCTTCAACAGTGAAAAGTTGTAATGCATTAGATCTAATTCGTAATTTCTTCGCACATTTGCCTCGAAAATCTATAATTATGAAGTCCTGGTTTTCCGATGAGGCCTTTGCGGTAATACATGTTAAGAATTTCCGATTTTATCTTTTCTATCGTATTTTCATGACAATGGCCTCGCTTATGCAATCAGTCATTGTGGGATGGCAGATTTACGACATATCACACAACGTACTCTGGCTTGGGTTTATTGGTCTGGTTGAAGTAATTCCGCAGGTCAGCATATCTCTTTTTGCAGGGCACTATATCGATTTGTGGAACCGTCGTAAGATTGTCAGATATACTACTCTAATACTTATCCTTGGGTCACTGATCCTTTTAATCTACAGTTCAAACACAGCATATTTTACTGCAAAATTCGGTATCCTCCCGGTTTTCTTTACAATATTTCTGACCGGACTCGCCAGGGGTATTCTGGGCCCTGCCCAGGTAGCCTTGCTCGGACAGCTGGTTCCCAGAAATTTATATGCTAATGCGGCAACATGGAACAGCGCTAACTGGCAGGTTGCTGCTGTACTGGGACCGGCAATCGGCGGAATGGTCTATGGTTTTTGGGGAATAATACCGGCGTATTCGCTTGTTCTAGGCTTATATACTTTATCTTTCTTTATGATCCTTTTCATTAAGGTTGGCAAGCATGAAGTGGGCGAAACAACCGAAGGAGTATTCACCAGGATCAGAAGCGGTATAGACTTTGTCTTTAAGACACCTGAATTGCTGGGAGCTTTTACCCTCGATATGTTTGCCGTATTGTTTGGAGGTGCAGTTGCAATGCTGCCGGTATTTGCCTCTGATATTTTAAAGATCGGACCTCAGGGTCTGGGTCTTCTTCGGGCTTGTCCTGCTATTGGCGCTACCTTTATGGCTTTTGTGCTTATGTTCCGTCCGCCGATGAAGGAAACAGGAAAAATATTATTCATTTGTGTTATTGGTTTCGGACTTACAATGATTGGTTTCGGTCTTTCAAGGAGTCTCATATTATCCGGTATATTGCTGATTCTCAGCGGAGCGTTTGATAATGTGAGTGTCGTAATACGGGGTACGATCCTTCAGCTGTTTACCCCGGATGATATGCGGGGAAGAGTGGCATCTGTTAACAGCATATTTATTGGTTCCTCAAATGAGTTGGGCGCATTTGAATCGGGTGTTACTGCTAAATTAATGGGGCTTGTTCCATCGGTTGTTTTCGGTGGTATTATGACGCTTGCTGTTGTTTTTACAACTATCAGAATAAATAAGCCATTACGCAAACTTTCGCTCAAGAATAAGATGTAGGGTGACTATCTCTGTGGTCCTTTGTGACAGTTCTTATTACTTTAGTTACACAGAGAGCCACAGAGAAGACACAGAGAGCCAGGGAGCTTGCTAGTTGATGCCGAGTTTCTTTGCAATTGCAGCAGGTATCGCATTTTTATTTACCATGATGTTGGTTGTTCTGAGCATCACAAACGGTTTCGATACAAAAATGAATCCGTCATATTTACCTACTATTCCCCATGAGTTTTTCACTTTATAGAAAGCATTGCCTGCCTGGTCGGTAGCCAAACCAACAATATGCATTCCGTGATCATCTGTGGTTAAATAATTATCAAATTCTTTTTGTCTTATTTCCTGAGTGATGACTTTTTCGGGGTGTGGTCCGTTAAAAACCTTCGTGGCTTCTTCTTCTGTCATCTCGATCCAGCTTTTCTCAGGGATAATAGCCACTCCCTGTTTCATTGAAAATCCTTTATCACTCATGTCGCTTGCCCACGCAACGGTATATCCAGTAGAAACTGAATTATCGATGATCTGAATCAGATCATCAAGAGGTACGTTATAGAATGAACCAGCCGCCCAGTTGTCAGGTATCTCCAGCACGCATTGTTTATAGAAGGGATGATGAGTAAATGAAGTTAGTAGTACATAATCATCAGGATTTATACCAAGCTCCTTTGTGAAGCTGGCTGGAGTAAAGGTTTTTCCTTCATAGCTAAATGTTTCAGGCACTTTCCCGAGGTATGCATCAAGGATCCCATTCAATCCGGCAAACCATGCAGTGGTTAGTTTCGGACTTTTAATAACCGCATCCATATATCCCCGCATTGCACCATCCATCTCACTGTGGTTATGTTTTGGCTCACCATAGTTCAGTCCGGGATAGGCTGCATCCGGCACCAGACCAACCTCACGACATCCGTTCAGAAGATCTCCGTATTCACCACCTCCGGCAAAACTTGAATTGCCATGCATTCTGACATACATCCCGGCTTTTTTCTCGTAAGTATGTCTTACAATATACATTTCTGAAAGATCGTAAGGTTTCTTTCCCATACGTAACAGCTCGGATTCAAACATGGAAATACCGGAGAAGCACCAGCAGGTCGAAGTTGCGCTCTGATTTTTGACCGGTGTGCAGGCCAGTTCTTTCTTCATTGTAAAAGTGTAGCCTGTTTCCTGGCTGTAAGCTAAAGTACTGACAAGCAGAAGGAGTACGGTCAGTTTAATGAATTTGTTCATAATATAAGATTATAAGTTTTATAGAATAGAATTGATACAGATGCAAACATTTTAATTTTCCCGGGGATGAGTTTTCAAATCTAATTATTTGAATTCATTTAATAGTTCATGTAAGTCATATAAATATTTTTTGACAGATTTTATAAAAGCATACAATGTATATTTATAATTCTGAGGCGGATTAAACTTTATTGATCCGGTAATTGTTAATACCTGCAATACTATAACCCTCAGCTGATCACTCATGCTTGATTTTAATTTGATATTACAAACTGAAAAAGTAATACTGCGCCCCATGATCTCTGAGGATTATAATTCCTTTGAGAGGTTGACGGAAGATGGATCGATGTGGATCTATTTTACATCTGATTTGTCGGTTAAGAATGAACTGCATATCTGGATTGATACTGCATTAGATGAAATCAGGAATAAAAGCCGGCTGGCTTTTACAATTATTGATAAATCTTCAGGTAATCCGATAGGATCAACAAGTTTCGGAAATATTTCTGAGCGTGACAAAAGAATTGAAATAGGCTGGACATGGATCTCGAAGGAATTCCAGGGAAAAGGAATTAATGGTCAGATAAAGTATTTAATGTTAAAATATGCATTTGAAACGATTGATATTGAGAGAGTTGAAATTAAAACAGATGTTTTAAATCTTCCGGCAAGAAAAGCGCTCCTCCGTATAGGTGCCAAGGAAGAAGGGGTGCTTCGAAGCCATTCACTGATGACACATGGCAGGCGCAGAGATACAATATATTACAGTATTCTAAGATCGGAGTGGGAAGCTATAAAAGTCATGAATAACTGGCAATAGGTAATTGCATTGAGTAGCCGGGCAGAATTGCATCTTTTGATCAGATTTGGTAACTTTGAAATACAGACAGATAAAAGTATATTCTAAAAGAAATCAGCCATGAAAAAAGTAATTCTCAGCATCTTCCTGACCCTGGTTGTTTTGATAATAGCCTTTATTGCATACATATGGTCAGGATCCTATAATATCAGCCAGCTGTCACCCCATAATTCAATTACCCGGCGGATTATCGATATCACTGTCCATCATTCAATCAATAAAAGACTCAAAGACATTAAAGTTCCGTCACTGAATGATACGGCGATGATTGCAGAAGGTTTTGGACATTATAACGAAATGTGTGTCATTTGTCATGGTGCCCCTGGTATCGAGCCTTCAGAAATGACAAAAGGGCTGTATCCCGAACCTCCAAGGTTCTATAAATCTGATGATATGCCTGAGACTGATGAGGCATTCTGGATAATTAAATATGGCATAAAGCTGACCAGCATGCCGGCATTTGCTCCTACACATACCGATAATAATATCTGGGCAATCACGGCTTTTATGCTGAACAAGATGAACAAGATGTCGCCTTCAGAATATCAGGAGTGGATAAAAAGATACCCTGAGATGGAAGATGAATCGGGAAAATGATAATTTTATTTGTTCCCAGCCCACTTTTTCCACAATTCCTTATTATCGAGCATCTTGATATAATACCCTCCGACCACGCTTCTTGCCTGGAATCCGACCATCTGCGCATTATCCACGATATACCAGTCTGATACAGGAACACGGTTAGCAGTCTTGTCGGCGTAATGGTAAACCGGATCAAAAATTAAACGGAAGTCGTTTTTATTATCAGCGAGGGTTGCACTCCATGTTATCCAGTCATTCTTTGAATAACGTTCGCGGTTATCCAGAGGAAGCCCGAATTCGGCTATTTTGGTCTTATAGAAATTTATTTCCCTGTCTAATACCTCCTTTGGGAAAAGATTAAATCCGAGAATCTTATCCCAGACAAGGTTATATTTCTGACTCCAGGTTGATTTCTGATCATATGCCAGAAGAGTATGGTTCCCTTCTGTAGCCAGGTTTATCCACTCTTTTGCCAGTGTTGCTGCTTTCTCGAGTGATGATGCAGCTTTCTCCTTATAACCATTCATGTCGCAAAGCATTGAATAAGAACGCAGAGCAATAATTGCCTTTGCAGACAGGTTGACATTATGTGCAAGGTGACCGGCGAAATCATCTGTGCATAACTGATTCTCAGGGTCAAATCCTTTTGAAATAATATAGTCAGCCCATTTTTCAATAACCGGCCAGTACTGTTTTGAGAAATCTGCATTTCCTTCGACTTTTGCCAGGGCAGCAAGCATAATGAGCATATTTCCCGTTTCCTCTACCGGCATCTGGTCTGATTCATCATTCTCACCACCGCCGTATACCTGACCGGTTGCGTAGGGGTACTGACCGAGATCGTGGGGTGCAAATGGAAATTTCCAGCGGGGCGAAGAGGAATAATCAAGCACCGGTCTTAACATTGCTTTTGCAAGAACCGGACTGAAGAACAATGCAAATGGTGAAAAGGGATAAATGACATCAACGGTACCAATACAGCCGTTACTGAAATTCTCTTTAGGGAAAAACAAAGGGTTACCCTTATTGTCGGCAACCAGCTTATGAGCTGATAAGCACTGGCGGTAAACAAGTGCACACATCTGGGCATATTTTTCCCCGCCGGCTGTATTGAGGTCAGCCATCAGCTCCCTGTCAAATGAATTACAGGTCATAATCAATCTGTCATGATCAGTGGAAGCAGTCATCAGTAAATTGTCAAATGTCATTCCGCTGCGGCGCCACCATGCGCGTAGGTCACTTTCAAAATACCTGATGGAATAGATGTCATCGTATGCTACCATAGCCCAGACAGTATAAGGAGCTGTTCCTTTCTTTCCGAGGTCCCAGGCTGAAGCCATTGATATTGATCCTGCATCTGCTTTTTTTTGTTCTGAAGATTTTTCTGATTCAGGAAGTACTCCGGTTTTAACAAAGCTATCTGCCAATGAACTTCGCTGTGCAACAGATATTGAAGATTTCTGGGACTCAGGCACAGACAGATAAATATAACCCCAGTCAATTCTGACATTATCTCCGTGCTTATTCAGATATTTTTGTTCCAGTGTGCCAATTCTTTCTGTTTTAAGACCCTTAATGTCAGGCTGTTCCCAGCCTATCTCCTGATCTGTCTTATTTACGGAAAGTTCAGATCCGCAGGCAAAATATATTTGAATGTCATGAGCTTTACTATCAGTCGATTCCACTTTCCAGGATACATATGTAACAGGACGTGAAATGACTTCAATATCCTTTACCAGGAGGGGTGAGGTAAATGTCATTGAGACCTTCACACCGGCACCGGCAAATGTATAAACGGTATTTGTCGGAAGCACTTTCAGGGATAACTGTTTCATAGGTTCAACATAGGAAGGACTGCTTCCCATAAGGCGGTAGGTTTTTCCGTCGATCCTTATCATGCTGTTCAGGGGATTCTTTGCACCTGTCCAGTGTACTGTTTCCATGTCGGTTAGCCTGTCGGACGGTGACCATATGCTGAAATAAGGATCATGAGTAATCAGAGGGACTGAAGGAGGTCTGAATTGGAGCTGCACATTTGAAACCGGTTGTGAACCGACAATTGCACCAAAACCAAAAAACAGGATCAACAAAGCAAGGGTTCGTTTCATATCGTATTGGGGTTTTGAATAAAATATTCTCATCCAAAATTAGGATAATTATTGTTTATTTTTTGCTTATCACAAACCATTGTTACAACTTGGAGGGCATAATCAATTATTAATACAATTTCAGAAACAAAATGAAAAGAAAACTTTTACTTCTCATTTTCTTGATTCTTCCAGAAGCTTTTATTGCAGCACAGACTTCAGATTTTAATGATACCATCTCGGGCTACCTCGGTGAGATCCGGCAAAATACGAAACTGAACAAGGATCTTTGGAACCTTGATCTGTTTGGACCAGTTCTTCTTGTTGATCCTCAAACAAGGAAGATTTATTCCAATTTTGCCGATTCGTCAGGAATATTAAAACCTGACGGTGATATTTTTACAGGGCTTTTACCCGCCAGGATCAATATAGCAAATACATCTCTAAATTGGTCCGGGAAATCGTGGGCAATGATAATGCTTCCTTTGCCGCAAAATAAGCAGGAACGGCTTGATCTGCTTTCTCACGAACTGTTTCACCGGTCTCAGCGTGCACTTGGCTTCCGGACGGCAAATTCCGACAATGATCACCTCGATAAGCGCGAGGGCAGAATTTACCTTCGTCTTGAACTCGCAGCTCTTGACCTTGCCCTCAAAACATCTGAACCAGCTCTGATCAGGGAACATCTAACCAATGCCATGTTTTTCAGAAAAACAAGGTATTCTCTTTTTCCGGGAGCAGCTACAAATGAAAACAAGCTTGAGCTTAATGAAGGTCTGGCTGCCTATACAGGTATCATGATGAGCGGAAGAACTGATAGGGAAAAACAAGATTATTTTGAAAATACACTAATTCAATTTCAAAAATATCCCACATTTGTCAGATCGTTTGCCTATATCACCACACCGATCTATGGCTTCATTTTAAGCAGATCAGAAAAGGAGTGGAACAAACAGATTTCCGATACTACAAATCTTACTGATTACTTTATCAATGCCTTCGGAGTATCTGTTCCTCCAATTCTTTGCCAGTACTGTTTAGCCAGATACAGCTATAAAGATATTCTTGATGAAGAAACCACCAGGGAAGAGATAAAGGCGAAGCAGATTTCTGAGTTTAAAAAAACATTCATTGAAAAACCCCATCTCGATATAATTCTGGAAAAAATGAATATCTCATTTGATCCCAGAAATATTATACCACTCGAAGATTACGGAAATGTTTATCCTGTCATGCGGATTACCGACAACTGGGGTATACTGACGGTAACTGGAGGAGCTTTGCTCAGCAAGAACTGGGATAAAGTAACAGTATGCGAACCAGCTGTTATGAATTCTGAGAAAATCAGTGGTGAAGGCTGGACCCTTGAACTAAATCATGCCTATAAGGTTGAAAAAAATCTCTCAGGAAGGAACTATTCACTTAAGAAAAAATAATCAGACTACGTTTTTCAGGTCTTGAGTACCGGTTAAGGTACAATAAACAGGTACCCGTTTCCTTTGAGCGTAATTATCTCTATTGATTTGTCAGTGCTGAAAGTGTGCCTGAGCTTCCTGATATAAACATCGAGGTTTCTGGAATTGAAGTATGAGTCATCTCCCCAGATAGTCATTAAAAGATCTTTCCTGACTGTTATCCTGTTCCTGTTGGCATAAAGCATTTTCAACAGCTGCATATCCCTGTTCGATAGTTTTATATTACCGGAAGGTGATTGAAGCTCATACCGTAAGGTATCAAACCTGAACGATCCGATCATCAGTAAGTCAGTTTCAGTTTGATTATCCATCCTGGTTTTTACAAGTTTGAGCTGGTTTTCAATCCTGATGATAAGCTCCTCAATGCTAAAAGGCTTTTTTATATAATCAGTGCCGCCCGATTCAAATCCTTTAACAAGGCTGGGTGTATCGGTTTTTGCAGTCAGGAAAATCACCGGCAGAAGCGGAAACCTGCTTCTCAGTGTTCTGCAGATAGTATAGCCGTCAACATTTGGAAGCATAATATCAAGCACACAGATCTCTGGATTATAATTTTCAAGGCCGGAAATAACTCTTGCCCCATTACTCTCCCATTTTACTTCATATCCTTGTTTCTCAAGAGTATCACTCACTATTTTCCCCAGGGACAGTTCATCTTCAATATAATAGACCTTTATTTTATACATTAATTCGTCGGAAATTTTAGGATAAATGAAGAGCCGGGATTCAAATTTCTGGTTTCAATGCTCCCATTATGCAATTCCATTACAAGCGAAGCAAAGCTCAGACCGAGGCCGTATCCTTTCACGTTGTGTACATCTTCTGAAGGTAGCCTGAAGAATTTTTCAAAAATCTTTTTCCGATATTCTTCAGGTATTCCGGGGCCGTTATCGTTAATCTCAATCACTATTTTATTATCATTCCTGCTTGTGAATACTTTTATAACTGGTTCTTTATCACAGTATTTGATACTATTATCAATAAGGTTAATAAATAGACCCTTAAGATAAAGCGGATCAGCTGATATTCTTATGTTCTCTTCTCCGGGATTGAATTCAATTCTGCCTTTTTTTCCAAGCTTGATGCTCATTGTGTCCGCAACCTCACTGATAAGTCTGTTGAGGTCAATCTCCTTAAGGTCAAGAGGATGTTGTTTCTGTTCCAGAAGTGTATGATCAAGGACCCTGTTGATCAGTTCTCCCAGCCTGTGAGTTTCCTCTGAAGCCAGCCTCAGGTATTCCTCCATTACCTGAGGTTCTTTTTTCATGTTGAAATTGCCCAGAGCCTCAAGCGCCACCATGATGGTTGAAACAGGCGTTTTCAGTTCATGTGTTATGTTACTCACAAATTCGTCACGGAGACTATTCAGTATCATGTGATTACGAAGACTTCTGTAAGCCACAATAAAAGAGAGTGCTGTAATTAACACCAGTACAATCCCAAAAATAATCTGAGTCGTCATTCTTCGCAGCAGGTAACCACTATAACCATTCATGGCTGCCGCCGGAAGAGGGAATACGGGAAGAGGTTCTATGACCATTGCCTGTCGTGCTTTTGCCTTAGCGATCTCAGTCCTGGCTGCAATCCAGTCAATATGGAAATTCATCCCGTTCTTATTGATTCTCTGATAAAAGGCTTTCTTAAACTTTGATGTATCCATTGCGGATGAAAATTCCGTTTCAGGATTATCTATATTTAAGGTATCCCCGGAATGAGCAATGATAAGTTTTATACTTTTTAACAACATTTCCTCGGGCAACCCTTTATGCTTTACCAGTGTGGTGCTTTTACCTTCAGCATTTTTTCCCTGCTTTATATTCACAGTGACAACTGCAGAGTCATTCATTCCCAATCCGGATTTATTGGCAGGTGTTTTTGACAAACTGATTACTTTTTCCTCTGCAGAATCTGAACGGATAATCCGGTGATCCATCAATATGATCCTTTTTTCGGAAAGGACCGGATCTATATAAGTTTTAAACAATAAAGTATCGAGAATCTCATCATGAGATTTTAAATAAAATCCGGTCAGTTCTTTAGCAAGGAGACCTTTTTCTTCATGGTACTGGGAAAAGAGCCATTGAATGACAAATCCTGTCAGAAGCAGCTGGCTTGATATCATCAATATCAAGATCCTCTTATGTCGGGTTTTCTTTTTCATATAAATAACTGATCACAAAGATACTGACCATCATCGATAATGCAGGCATCATTAACCTTAATTAACCTTGTTTACCTAATCCTTAACCTGCCATTCTGATATAGTGAGCTATTTTTGAGAAAAAAATTAGACCATATGAAAGCAAAATTATTCGGATTGTCATTAGCTATGTTATCTGTCATTTCATCGGGACAGGAGAAGCCTTCAGAAAATCTAAAATCAGGCAGGATATATTATGAAGAAAAGATAAAACTGGATGTCAAACTTGAAGGAGATGCTGCTCAGTATTCTGAAATGTTTCCGAAAGAAAGGAAATCGGAAAAGATCCTGTCATTTTCAAATGATGCCACACTATTTGAAACCAGCAAGGATATAGTTGAAGATATGACACAGGTCCACCAGGACGGAGTAAATATAAAAATGGTAATCTCCGGTGACAATAAGGTCTACACTGACCTCAAAAATCAAAAGATTATCGATCAGCGTGAGTTCATGAACAGGATGTTCCTTGTTGAAAAGGAAATAGCGGTTTCTGACTGGAAGCTTACAGGTAATCAGAAAGTTATCCTGGGTTATCCCTGTATCGAGGCAACAAAGCAGGACACCGCAGGTGTAAAGACAATCGTGTGGTTTGCACCTTCATTTGAAATTAAGGGAGGTCCGGCCGGATTTAGCAATCTTCCCGGAATGGTTCTGTCAGTGGATGTCAAAGATGGCACCCATACATACCTGGCAAAATCAGTAGAAGCTGTTGAGGCGGGAGCACTTAAGATAA
>Ga0302164_10000145_pt1 | contig 26036 bp, 17 predicted proteins | sample I_Fen_E3_1_FD_193500 | JGI IMG/M metagenome (GOLD analysis project Ga0302164, IMG submission 193500) | Peat permafrost microbial communities from Stordalen Mire near Abisko, Sweden - I_Fen_E3_1 | ecosystem: Environmental > Terrestrial > Soil > Wetlands > Permafrost | place: Sweden: Abisko...
CAGGAGATTTTTTTCTGGCTCGGGAAAGCTATTAATAAGCTTCTTGACTTCTCAAAAGCAGGTGGGCTTTTCGTTTTTGGTGATCTCACAAAAGTTACCCAGATTCTTCCTGAGGGTATTGTCAAAAGCGGGATTTTTCTCTTTATATTATTACCTACGATTATATTCGTTTGTGTTCTTGTCGCGATTGCATATCATATCGGTCTTATGCAAAGAGTTATTGCTGTGATAGCCCGTTTTGTTCATTGGGCAATGAGAGTGAGCGGGAGCGAAGCATTATCGAATGTGGCCAGTGCATTTGTTGGGCAGGTGGAAGCCCAGATTATGATAAGACCTTACCTTTCGGGAATGACAATGTCGGAGTTACTGGCTTCAATGACCGGAAGCATGGCCTGTATTGCAGGAGGAGTAATGGCTGTTTATATTTCCATGGGTGTTCCTGCTTCATATCTGCTGGCGGCGAGTCTTATGGCAGCACCAGGGGCTCTGGTCATAGCGAAAATTGTCTTTCCGGAAACCGAAGAATCAGAAACGAAAGGAACAGTGAAACTCGAAGTGAAGAGGGAACACTCAAATATTATGGATGCTATTTCACATGGCGCCAGCGATGGAATGAAGATCTCTATTAATGTTATAGCAATGCTCATCGGAGTTATTGCATTGATAGCACTTTTAGATGCTCTTTTGGGATATTTTGGTCATTTTTTATCATGGACTGGGTTGTCTCTCAAAGTATTGGGTTTAAATGTGGATAATCTTCGTTTGAAGGATGTCATGGGAGCATTTTTCAGCCTCTTTGCAGTAGTAATGGGGGTTCCTCCATCCGAATCATTGCATGTTGGTTCATTAATGGGAACAAAAATGGTGATAAACGAATTTGTTGCTTATTCCGATCTTACACCCATGATTAAACAGGGACTGTTAAGTGCAAAATCGGTTGTAATTGCCAGTTTTGCTCTTTGCGGATTTGCTAATTTCAGCTCAATTGCTATTCAACTGGGGGGAATAGGTGTTCTGGTACCCAGTCGTAAAGCAGATCTGGCAAAACTGGGTTTTAAGGCGATGCTGTGTGGCACAATGGCGTCATATATTTCAGCATCTCTGGCCGGGATACTCTTGTAGTATTTTAATATAAAATTCGTAAGTTTCCCCTCCTTTTGAAGGAGTGGTGGCATGACCGCAGGTCATGACGGGGTGGTTGATTATACAATTCATACGGATTGCATTCGGCAATCCCTCTGGGGGGCACCCAGCAAAGCTTAAATGAACCCTTCGGGTCTTAGGGGATTGCCTTCGGCGATCCCTGGGGGAGAACCTTGCAGACCAAATTACTCCCTTATTCGTTTCACTCATAAGGTTTTTAATTTATAGCTGGTCTCATTCAGGCAAGCCTGATTCGTCCAGCTATAAATTAAAAATCCCGCAGCAAGCTGCGGGAGTAATTTGGTTCGCGGAGAGGGGGGGATTCGAACCCCCGGTTCGCCGGAAGGCGAACAACGGTTTTCGAGACCGCCGCATTCGACCACTCTGCCATCTCTCCTTAATATTCTTAATAAAGGATTCCAAAAGTAATAAATATTTGTCTTCTTATCATCTTTAATAATGAATTAGGCATTCATTCAAGTATCCATTCCGTAAACTAATCTGATATATTCGTAAAGTTTCTTTTGATTCCAGATTTGAAAAACCTTATTTTGTACTCTGATCGTTCTAAATAAAATAATTTAAGTTTCTAACTATGAAAAAAACTTATAAAATGTTGTTATTGTGCAGTATTCTGGGTTTAGCAATAACAGGATTTAAAAACAAACCTGTAGTCGCAGTTATTGAAACAAATCCATTCTTTACCGCGTATGGTACACCATTCGAAGTTCCTCCATTTGAAAAAATTATGGCAAAGCATTATATGCCGGCTTTTATAAAAGGAATGTCTGAAGGCAAAATCGAGATTGAAAACATTACCAAAAGTAATAGCGAACCAACATACCAGAACTCAATCGATCCATTCGATAAAGCAGGAGAGCTTTTAACCAAAGTTTCATCCGTTTTCTTTTCTCAGTCTTCTGCAAATACAAATGATTCTCTTCAAAAGATTGAAGTGGATGTCTCTCCTTTACTTTCAGCATACCGTGATGAGATTCTGCTTAATGCAGCACTTTTTAAAAGAATAAAATCTGTATATGATAACCAGGCTAAGTTCAATCTTACTTCTGAACAACAATTCCTACTTGAAAACCTTTATAAAAGTTTTGTCAGGAATGGTGCAAACCTGAATAAGCTCGATCAGGATACTCTGAAGCAACTTAACCAGCGATTGTCTGTCCTGACAGTTAAATTTAGCCAGAATGTACTTGCAGAAACAAATAATTTTAAAATGTTCGTAAATAAAGAGGACCTGAAAGGACTTCCGGAATCTGTAATCTCTACTGCAGCAGAAACCGCAAAAGAAGCCGGACAGGATGGGAAGTGGGCATTTACAACTCAAAGACCCAGTATGTTCCCGTTTCTGCAATATTCTCCGAACAGGAATCTGCGAGAAAAGCTCTACCATGCTTATACCAACAGAGGAAATAACGGGAATGAATTTGATAATAATAAGGTACTTACAGATATCGTCAAATTAAGGGCTCAAAGGGCAAAATTACTGGGATATAAAACACATTCTGATTTCGTTCTTGAACCTAATATGGCTAAAGTACCCGAAAACGTCTTTGCTCTTTTGAATAACCTATGGGAGAAAGCAATTCCGGTTGCTAAGAGTGAAGTTGTGGATATGCAAAAAATAATTGACCGGGAGGGAGGAAAATTCAAGCTTGAACCATCCGATTGGTGGTATTATGCTGAAAAAGTCAGAAAAGAAAAATATAATCTGGATGACGCCGGATTAAGACCATATTTTAAACTTGAAAATGTCCGTGAAGGTCTCTTCACGGTTGCAAATAAATTATACGGAATTACTCTTATTCCGATTAAAGACATTCCACGCCCTCATCCCGATGCGCTGGCTTATGAGGTTAAAGATACAGATGGATCTCACCTTGGCGTATTATATATGGATTTCTTTCCAAGAGCCGGTAAACAACAGGGAGCATGGTGTGGTAATTATCGAAGCTATCATGTAGTCGACAACAAAGGAGTAACTCCGGTCGTAACTGTCGTCTACAACTTTACGCGTCCCAGTGGTGATATGCCTGCACTTCTCAGCGTTGAGGAAGCAAGTGCGATGTATCATGAGTTCGGCCATGCCTTGGATGCCCTGTTCAATAAGAGCACCTACAACGAGACAAATGTCGCTGTCGATTTTGTAGAGCTTCCTTCACAACTCATGGAACATTGGTCAATAGAACCTGAGGTTCTCAATATGTATGCAAAAAACTATAAGACCAATGAACCAATCCCTGCTAATCTTATAGAGAAAATAAAGAAAAGTGCATATTTCAATCAGGGATTTTTAACGGTTGAATATCTGGCTGCCTCTCTTCTCGATATGAAATTTCATACTCTTACTGCTCCTGCAAATATCGATGTGCAGAGTTTCGAAAAAGATTATTTTAATAAGATCGGGTTGATACCTGAAATCATCTCACGATACAGAAGCACTTACTTTCTGCATATTACCGGAGGCTACGATTCGGGATATTATAGCTATATATGGGCTGCAGTTCTTGATAACGATGCATTTGAAGCCTTTAAAGAAAAAGGAATCTTCAACAAATCGGTTGCTGCTTCCTATCGTAAGAATATTCTCGAGAAAGACGGAACCATGGATGCAATGCAAATGTTTGTAAACTTCCGCGGACGTAAACCCGTTATAGAACCTCTGCTTAAGAACAGAGGTCTGATGCAGGTAACAACCGGAAAAAACTAAAAGGCATTGCTTATCTCATGCAGACTCACTCCAAGTACCTTTCGTGAGATCTCATCGAGTTTATTAAGATCTCCGGTCAAATGAAGGGTAAACTGTATATGACTGAGACTTTCTCCCGGCTTAAGATCAGCCGCTGGTGAGGAGGTCTCAAGTTCATAAAAAGGACCCATCTGTGACCCGTCTGCCAGAGGTCCGTCATTATAGGAATTGAGCGCATCTCCCGAGAAAGGATTCTCCTGGATCTGCCATGCTGAGTTAACATAATCTGTTTTACCTTCAGGCAATCTGCAAATCAAAAGCGTCAGAATTTTATTTTCTGAATCATAACTTCCCATGACACCCGTTGCTCTTAAAGGTGGAATACCAATTTTCCCCCTGCTTTTCCCGTCTGCTTTAAAAAAGATTTGATTACCTGAAACCTTCAGACGGTCACTTGATATCTTACCAAAATAGGTATCATTTACCTTTGGACCTATCAGCTTATCATCTCCCGGTTTAACAGGAATCGTAATGATAATGGCAGGAGATGGGTTAAACATTCCAAGCATCCATATTGACAAAAGGCCGGTCTCTTTTCTCCATGCAATATCTCCTTTGTTAATTATTTTATTGCCGGAGCGATAGGCAACACATCTTAGTCCGGCAACATCTATCGAAGTTTGTTTTTTTATCTCTTTATCCGAAAGGAGAGTTACCTCTCTCTCAATACGGAATTTGAAGGATGTCCCGCTGTAATTCTCTGTTGCAATATCATTTCCGAACAGTGCTGATGTATCTGTTGAAGAGATGAGATGGAACGGAGTAGTATCCAGGAATGCCGGAGTTTGCCAGTTGTCGTATACGAATGATTTTCCTTTGCTGAAGAAAATAGAATATTGTCCTCCCTCCGGGCCAATCCATAAACGCTCTTCTCCTCCAAAAGCATTAATATGAGGAAGTACCTTTCCGGATTTTATAAGTGCTGTATTGATCCAACCGAAACTAAATCCCGAATCACCTTCGGCAGTGCTGGTCATCACTCTTGCCTGCCAGGATGGTACCAGGACAATTTTTGAATCAGCGTTTTTCAGTTCAATAATTGTTGCATATTCCCTAAGGAAATCCCTGTTAAATCCGTACTGTTTCGTGCTGTCGATAGTCATGGCTTTTTCTTTTAGATTAATTTTTTTTACCTGATGATTACCTGTGCATGATGCCAGTGTAACAGAGGCGATGAGTAATATTTTTACTGGGTTCATTCTATAGTTTTTTAATTATGACCGGAGAATCAGAATTAACTTTAATATTATTACTTTTTTTAGAAGTATATCTCCTCCAGAATGGTAAAGCGGTAAGTGACGTAAACCGGATTAGATATTGTACAGGTTTCAATCCCATTGCATAATGAATTATTCTGTACAGAAGTGTAGCTGTAATAACCATTACAATGATGTTGATAATAATGGAAGCTATTCTCCACCACCAGACTTCAGGTTGAACATGTAAGGTGGTTATGATCAATAAAAATATCCGGGTGCTGATAATTGTATAAATAATCCAAAATAAAGCAGCCATTCCATGAGCTGCTTCAATCGCTCTACATGGACAATGGTTCAGACATCTCATACAGCTTTCACATGTTAACTTCCAGTATGGTTTGTTGTCAACATATATTATTGAGGATGTCGGACACTCTTTGATGCATAAACCGCAATTATTACAGTTATAATTGGCAATAAATGTCTTTGAAAGAAAGAATCTTGCTCCAATATAATAAAGAAAAGCAATGGGACTTATAATCAGATCGACAGGTAAACTTAATAATCCCCGGTATACTCTTTTTCCACTGAAGATTTTATCTGCAAATTTTCTGACAATCTTTTCACACCGGATAAAGATCGATTCGATAACTTTTTTCTTAAGACCGGGGTGAATCGGAATCCAGTTTGAAGGTAGATCAACGGGCCTGAATCCTATACATTTGTACCCCTTCAGCCATAGGATAAATGCAGGTAGTAAGAGTGCAACACCGCTTAACCCGGGCATAAAGATTTTATATAGTTTCATGCCAGCCCTGGTATTAAGCAGGAATATTTCCCTGCATAATTGAGGGGGGAACCCGGAAATAAATTTAAGCATTATAGGTGCCGCATTAAAGCCATGAGTTGGGAACGCAAAACCAATCAGTGGTCTTTCCCCTGCTGTCGGCATCACGATGTTCTCCAACCTGTCAATTTGTTGAACAACTGTCATTAAACCTCTTTTTTCTGCTTCATCAGCAATCCATTCAGATGAAGCTTTCGCATTACCGGTTCCGGATATGTAGTAGATATATAACGACTTCCAATGATTCATTTCAAGCAGTATTACCTTAGAATAGTGTCATGATACCTGATAATAGTTACTAAGATATTGATATTCGTTCTATTTTTGCAAATATCCGGCTAATATGGTTAAGAAGAATCTTTGTGGTTTAACAGCAGATGAAATATATGAGCTTATAGAAACTTCAGGGTTTACGGTTGCTCATGCGATATCAATAGCGAATAGTATTTATAAAAAAAGTATTTCCGATATTTCACATTTCGCAAAAATTCCATTAAGGCTCAAAGAAGAACTTAATAATGTTGCGAAAAGCGGAATCTATTTACCTGTTGCTGATGAAGTTTCAACAGACAAGTCGGTTAAATATTTATTCAGGACTGAAGCAGGGAATGAGTTTGAGACTGTTTTTATACCTGATAATAAGAGAAATACAGTTTGCGTCTCAACCCAGTCTGGCTGCAGGATGGGATGTTCTTTTTGTGTTACTGCCCGATACGGTTTCAGAGCCAATCTGACGGCAGGAGAGATCGTGAACCAGATAGTAGCTATTCCTCAGGCCCGGAAGGTTACACATATAGTTTTTATGGGTATGGGAGAGCCGATGGATAATCTTGAAAATGTTTTAAAAGCATGTAGCATAATTACAGCAGAATGGGGCCTTGCCATGAGTTCAAGAAATTTAACCGTCTCAACGGTTGGTATATTGCCGGGAGTTAAACAATTCCTTCTGAGATCTGATTGTAATCTTACATTGAGCGTTTATTCTCCTTTCAGTGAAGAGCGAAAAAAAGTTATCCCTGCAGAATATAAATATCCTGTTCAGGAGATAATTGATATAATGAAAAATTTCAGGGCTAAAAAGAAGAGGAGATTTAGCATTGCATATATTATGGTGAAAGATATAAATGATACCGGTTGCCATCTTGAAGGGCTTAAGACTATTCTCAAGGGTTCACAGATAAGAGTTAATTTGCTTCATTATCATCCTGGTTTGACAGATCGGAACTGCTCTTCATCAGTTGAAAGGATGCAGTTTTTCAAACATAATCTTATAGTATCAGGTATTTCTGCTTCAATTCGTAGATCGCGCGGAGAAGATATCTCAGCAGCTTGTGGTCTTTTAGCTGCAAAAAAATAGTTTACGTGTAATTATTTATCAATCAATTGAAACATATATTCATCAATATAGCCGTTGGAGGTCTGGATCCAATCTTTTTTGATTCCTATACGGACAAATCCCATCTTTTTGAACAAATTAATACTCTCAGAGTTACTTACCATGATATTGCAGTAGAGCTGATGAAGCTGAAGTGTTTTAAAGCAATATTTTATCAGACAAGTGAGCGACATAGAGGCATAGCCTTTTCTCCTGTAGGATTCGTTGGCAATAAGTATTCCTATGCCGGCTCTTTTGTGAAATGAATCAAAGTCAAAAATATCTATAGTCCCGATAGTTATTTTATCTTCAATATGGTAAATCATGAATCTTAACTGGCCTGTTTCATATATACTTTTGTGAGAATTCTCAAGATACCGTTTGAGTGTATATTTTGAAAATGGAGAAAACGTATTACTTATTGCCCAGTAGGATTCGTTATTTTCCCATTCATAAAGAAGTTCCAGATCCTCTGGCTCCAATGCTCTAAGTTTGATGCTTTTGTACTCCATGAGCCACTATATGATTACTACTGAGTCAACAATATGTAAAGATTCCTGACAAAAGCATCATCGTATCCTAACTTCTTTATTGTTAAAAGTGCATCTCTTGCCTTTGCCTGTGTTGAATATTCGCCAAAATAATATTTATAGAATCCATCGGTGGCTCTGAACTCATTAACTTTTTCGAGTCCTTTGAAAATAATTTTAATATTTAACGGATGTTGTGTCGCCTTCAACTGAATTGTGTAAACTTCCTGGTCAATGTGGCTCAGAGCTTCTTTTTTTTCTTCCGGGTTTATAATAGCATTTGATTCACTATCAAGGTCATATTGATTCAATATGTAGGCTTTATCAAATCCCTTCTCTCTGGCATAATCAAGATATTTCAAAGCATCATATTTATTATAAAATACCCCGAGAGAATACATAAAAATTGTATCTGATTTAAAAGTTCTGATAAACAGCATGTCATCTTTTGTCAGTGCTGAAAAGTATCCGGCAGAAAGCCTTTTATTTGTTTTTGACAGGACAATGCTGTATCTCATCGAAAATGGTTGTCTGAGATGTTCCGGAGTATAAGTTTCCTGACGGATTATGACACCGGTTTTAGGATCTACAATACCAAAAGTGACTCTTCTGTTATACTTTCTTCCTTCAGGATTATCTGAACCGTCACGGTTATTGTTGAGAGCGACAAAATTAGATTTCCCGAATGCTCTTTTTACAAATCTTGAAGGGGACGTGCCTGATTTTGCTAGATAATTTATTACAGCCTGAGCTCTTTTGTCAGCCAGTTTTCTGTTATATACTTTGCTACCTATAGCATCAGTGTAGCCTTCAACCTCTACTTTTAATTCAGGATAACCGGTCAGAATAGATTTAAGAATTTCCAGCGAGGATAAAGCTGCTATACTAAGTTCAGCGCTATTGAACTCAAACAGGATATTATCTATAGACAGGAATTCGCCGCCGGAAACCTTATCAGGTACCAGCGATGAATTGACAGAAACATAATTGCCTGAAAAATACAAAGGAATATTCAGGTTAATAGTGTCGGTCTTATATCCGGGATGACTTACAAATAGCTGATAGTCTCCGGGTTTAATTTCAAATTTAAAAGATGTTGAATCAAAAAGGGTTATAGTTTTAGGAGAATTTGCTCTTTTAGAATCAACCAGCCAGATCCTGGTCTCTTTAGGATTAACCGACATACCGTCCTGCAGGGTTATAATGCCTGTTGCCAATGTTACTTTATCAGCAGGATCTTCAGCGACAATTTCATAAATATTTCGTGATTCGGTCTTTTCATCATAGATACTTGTAATAAATCCGGGTTTATTATTATTAAGAATAAAGAAATTGTTCTCCAAAATAGTATTAAAGGCATATGGGATCCCAACAGGAACAGTCCATGTTCCGTTTTTCTTTATAGATCTGAATACATCGTATCCTCCCATACTTGTATGACCAACTGAGCTAAAAAGCAAAGCTCCGGTTTCAGGATCAAAGAAAGGAGTATCTTCATTATAGGGAGTATTAATAACATCGCCGCAATTTACAGGCTCACCCCATTTCCCATTCGCGGTTTTTTCTGAATACCAGATGTCAAGTCCGCCCACTCCTCCCGGCTTGTTACTTGAAAAGTACATTGTTTTACCATCGGGTGTTATAAAACCATGAGCCTGCCAGTATATACTATTAATAGGTTTTCCGACACTTTTAATTTTTGACCATGCAGAATCCCTTCTTTGACTATAATAAAGGTTTCCATCACCACCATCATCCATATAAATTATTAATAATTTACCATCTCCTGTAATTGAGTTTGAATAGAATCTGTCATAACCTCCGAGTTGTTTTGTTATATCAACAGGTTTTTTCCAGGTACCTGATTTATATGAGCATAAAATACGGGTTTTGCCTTTTACTTTTTGGGTGAAAATGAAGACTGAATCATTTTTTGACAGAACCGGATTGCATGCTCCGGGATAATCTCTTATCCATTCTGTGAACAGATTGGTAATGATAACCAAAGGTTTCTTCTTCATTTCGATGGCATAACGACAATCTCTTATCTGATTGTCAATATATTCCTCCCTAAAGATTTTAGATCCGCTTAATTTATTCTTTGCATCATTATAAAGTACTATGGCTTTTACAAGGCTATCATTCTGATGATAGGCTATAGCGAGATAGAGGTAAGTATCCAAAGGCGCTTTATCTCCATATTCCAGGTAATCCTTATCGTTGTTTACAATATTCAATGATGCTTTGGTCAGAAGTCTGAGAGCATCAGGTTTTTTACCATCCAGGTTTAAGTAGCATATACCCAGCTTCGCAGCAATGTTGGAGTTTTCCGGATAAATTTTAAACAATGACTCATACTTCTCCGCAGCCGTTTCATAATTCTGGTCATAATAGTAATAAATATCAGCTTGCTGAAAGGCTTTGATGAATCCATTTTTGGAAAGCACTTGCGAAAAAAGCGGCAGGAAGAAACAGGACAGAATAAGAAGCAAGACTGTCTTTCTAAATACAATGTTCATTATTTTGAAACTTTCTTGATAAAGATTTCTTCAGGATAACCTTTCCTTATCAACTCAAGTCTTAATGAATAAGCATCTTCCCTTGTAGGAAATCTACCTGTAGTATAACGGTAAAACTTATCGATATCATTATACATAACTTTCATATCGGAAATGTATTTAAAGTAGGTCACATCAACAGGATTATGCAGAGCCATGACCTGAACAGTATAATAGAGAATATCGGAGTCCTTAATATTAATATCACCCACATCACTTACATTCAGATTTCTTATAAGCATACTTGTATCAACATTAGCAATAGTTGGAATCAGAGATAGATTGATCTTGTCGTAAACTACCGGTGGCATGTTGGTCAGTTTGACAGATGGATCCCTTTCGAGTGATACATCTATATTTAATGCAGGATTTGGGTTGTTCTGCAAAATTGCAGTGTCGATTCTCTGAGTTTTGTATCCGTATCCTTTATAAAATATCCTGAATTGCCCTGGAGACACAGAAAAACTATAAAGGCCGGTATATTTATTTGGAAAACCGACGTCGAGTGTATCTCCCGTTGAATTGTTAATAAGATGTATAGAATAATTTTCATCAAAAGTCACGATTGTATCTTTCAGGCTGAATTTGCCTTTTATTTCAAATACCTGGTTGACATCTGTTTTCCCCATTCCCAGGAAAAATATATCTTTCTTTTTGTAATCGGTTATCATTGAATAATAAGCATTTTGCCCATTATTTACCGGTTGAAAGAATTTATCATCGTCAGTTGTATTAATAGGGAATCCCAGATTGGTTGGTGTTTTCCACGTTGTTCCTTCTTTCTGGCTTTTGAAATTATCAAACCCCCCCATAGAACTATGTCCTTCCGAACTAAAATATAGTGTCGAATCATTCTGAGTTATAAAAGGAGTATCCTCGTTATATGGTGTGTTGATTGCAGCTCCAAGGTTTACTGCCGGCCCCCAGTCGCCCGTTCCGTCTTTTTCAGAGACATAAATATCGAGATTCCCCTGACCACCATCCCTGTTGCTGGTAAAATATAATTTTTTCCCGTCAAACGAAATTGAAGCATGGGATTCATAAAACTTCGTATTTATGTTTTTATTTAGTTTTTTTATTGGCGTCCAGGCACCATTAATGAACTTTGATGAATATAAAGCGCCATCGTAATTATCAATTTTATACAGAAACAGTTCAGTACCATCGCTGTTAAGCGAGCAGGTAGAACAATCTTCTCCGGCATTGAGTTCCGCAGTAATTTCAATAGGTGTCTGCCATTTTCCTTTTTCCTTTTTAGAATAAAAGATAGCATTGACCATTCCTCTTCGTTCAGTGTAGGCTAAACTATTCCCGTCAAAGCTTACGGCAGGGTTATCGTTTATTGATCCCTGACTGAAATCGCTTCCCAATGTTTTTTTGCTGAAAACCACAGGATTCCCTTTATACTGAATGGCATTCTTGCAGGCCTGAATCTGTTGTTCGATGTATTCGAGGTTCTTCATACCTCCTTTGGAGGTTGATTCATGTGCAAGTTTGTTAAAGGTCTGAAGCGTACTGAGAGCTTTTTCAAACTCATTATTAATCAGATAGGCTTTAGAAAGGGAGAAATAGGAGTCCAGGGGAGCCCGCTTCTCTTTGAAAGATTCAGTTTTGGAATCATAACTTGCAGTTTTAACAGCACTTTCAAGGTAGGCGATTGATTTCTCTTTTTCTCCTGGAATATTAAGATAACAATTGCCTATCTTATATTTAACATTCATATTATCAGTGGAATCAAGAAGAAGGTAGAGCTGATTTGCCAGCTCATATTCTTCAAAGAGATAATATGATTCTGCCTTTGCAAAAATCTTTTTCATTTCACTGGCAGACTGAGCTGAAACAGCTACTGGAAATACAACCAGAGTTAATATCTGCAATAGAACACTTGTGATCTGTACTCTGAATTTTACCATTAGAACAAATATAGTATTTTTTCTAAAAGTTTTAGCTTTTTTTGGGCCAATTTTTATTTGAAGGTAATCTTATATATGTCTTCTTTCCCGTATCCTCCTGTATCTTTAAACTTTGAATAATAACCAGATTTGCCATCTCCTACAGGCATAAAGAAGATATCATCATCGGGGGTGTTTACAGGATAACCCAGGTTTTTAGGTTTACTCCAAAGACCATTTGATTGCAGATCGGATCTGAACAGATCATATCCCCCAATGTTTTCATGCCCCTGTGAACTGAAAAAGAGGGTTTTTCCATTATTTATAAGAAATGGTCTGTCCTCATTGAATTGTGTATTAATTTCAGGTCCCAGGTTTACTGCCGGTCCCCAGTCGCCATTAATTTTATGAGATACATAGAGATCGAGTCCGCCAAAACCGCCGGGTCTGTCAGATGCAAAAATCAGCTGACTGCCATCTTCTGATAGAAATCCATGAGATTCCCAATATTTAGTATTGATATTCTTATTAAGTTTTACAGTCTTGCTCCAACTTTCTCCATTATATGAGCTCATGTAAATATCACTGTTAACATGATCATCTTTAGAAAGAAAGAGTAACTTACCATCTGCCGAAAGGCATGAAATGTAAAAATCTCCATCAGATTGGAGCTCAGGAGTGATATTGACAGGTGCTGTCCATTTTCCATTTACAATTCTTGAAAACATCACAGCATCATAAAACTTCAGGGAAACCATATAGGCAAATGATTTTCCATCGGCAGAGATCAAGGGGTTAAAGTTTGATTTTTCATCATTAAAAAGTTCCCCTAAATTTTCCTCTGAGTATGCTACTGGTTTAGTTATCAGGTCTTTAGCCATATCGCAAACTTTAATTTCGTTTTCAACAAAATCAATATTTTCATGATCGTCAGGAAGAAGTGTAGCTAAATATTTTGTGAATGTTTCTTTTGCTTTATCAAACCTGTAATTTATGCGGTATGCTTTTCCGAGTTCAAACAAGGCATTATATGGGGCAGCTATCTGAGTGAGTGTGCCCTCTTTATGCTTTGCTGACATATTTCTTGAGGCGTTTTCGAGATATTCAATTGAGAGATTTTTTTTTCCTGGAATATTAAGGTAGCAGACGCCAATACAATAAGCAAGGTTCGCGTTATCCGGCAACTTTTCGTAGAGTTGCAGATAGTATGTGAGAGCATCAGAATATGATTCATTCATCAGGAAATATTCAGCCTCCAGAAAGGAATCCTCAAGGTCTTTATTCTCTTGTGCATAAACAGGAATGATCAAAACTACTGTAAAAAACAGACATACTGCTCTTTTGCTCATAGACAGAGATTTTGGAAAACAAATTTATTAAAAATATTAGCAAAAGAATTGTTAATCACATATTATTTTATGAAAATGACCGACAACAGCCGGTCATTTTCCTTAACTTCTATTTTTTCTGATTCCTTTTTCTCCCCCAAAGTATCAGGAATAATCCCAGGATACCGGCAGCAAGCAGAATCCATATAATCCACAGATACCCATGACTGACAGTGGTAAGATGTGATTTAATATTTTCTGCAGAGATGTTTTTCGCTGAGATAAGGTTTGCAATGGCCTTAAGAACTGCTTCCTCAGGATATTTGTCCTTATGCGTCAGAAGATATGTAATCAGATCCTCAGGTGTTTTGATTCCTTCCTTCTTCAGATCAATTGATTTCAGTAACGAGGTCAATGGTTCTTCAGAATATTGAATAAGATCCCTGAGATACTGTTCAACATTAGTATTGGGAAGAGAACTTATAGCAACCAGCATTTCGGATATCTGTTTCTGTGTAAGCCCGCGTTTAACAGCTTCATCATAAAATGCCTGGAGCCATTTCTCTTTTGTACTGAAGTTGTTCCGGTCAACAGATGCTACAATCTGACGAATAAGATCTCCTATAGCTGATCCTTCTCCGGATGCAAGAATTTTATTTCTCACCAGTTCAATGGAGGCGTCTTTTTCCGCCAATATTGCCGCAGCAATCCTGTTCAGATCTTCAGGACTTATTTTACCACCGCTCTTGGTTCTGATATATTCCTGCAAATCGGTCCATGTCTTGAGGTTTAATTTATAAATATCAATCTCAGAGAGGAGTTTTTTCAGTTCTCCATCGGTGTGTTTTGCCATATAATCAACAGCAGATTGAGTCAGGATATTATCCATAACAGCCACCCTCAGAGCCAGCTTATCTACTTCATCAGAACTCAGGTTCTTTTTACCGGCTTCTTCTTTGAGGAACGAAATATAATCATCGACTTTCGCGAATTTCTTATTCTCAATATTTGCATCTGTAACAACCTGTAATATACTACCATTGGCTCTATTCTTCAGCATTGTTGAGAATGATTCAATCTGTTTTTGAGCTATTATCCTGTTATATTCGGGGCGTACAAGAGGTTGTTTTATAATCTTTCTCGCCCTTGTAACCAGAACCTCCGTCTTGGTTGTATTATTAAACCTGTCGGTAAGCTTAAAGACAATCCTGTTTTTTCCCGGTCTCGGGACCATTTTATAATTAAAGGTTGAATCGAGGATTGTAAAGTGTTCGACTGATACTAAAGAATCTCCCACCCAGTGTTCAACTGTAAGGAAGGACTTTGGTTCAACCTTCATCGGAAATACTATCGTGTCTCCCTTTGTAACAGAAATGGTTTTATTGGTCTTAACCTCTAAATCTGCAACAAAGTCAGTTTTTGCCAGTATGGTTCCCGGCATAACGATGGTGTCAGAAGAATTTAATAGTGGCAGATTAAGTTTTCTGATGACTTTTTCTCCTCCTTCACCTTCATAACTTATCTGATAATCTCCCTGCGGAAGCTGGAACTCATATTCGCCTGTTTTAGGATTCGAATAGACAATTATTGTCTGGTTCGGGTTATTGATATTCAGAGCACTTATCTTGATGCTGTCATTCATGCTATTGATCAGGTCAGCTATTTTTACCATTCCCCTGACAAAGAATTTTCTGGGATGGTCATTTGAATAGATTTCGATCCTATATATATCCTGTTTACCAAGACCACCCGGGAGCTCTTTTGCCATATATCCTTCATAACCCTGATTCAGAGGCTTGAAGAACACATCATCGTCGGTAGTATTAAGTGGATAACCTACATTCAGAGGTACAGACCATTCCCCGTTACTTAGAAGTGTTGAATAGAAAATATCGTATCCACCCATATTGAAATGACCCCTTGAGCTGAAAAACAGGGTTTTGTCATCTTCACTCAAAAAGGGAGATTCTTCATTATAAGGTGTATTAATGACGGGACCAAGATTTACTGCAGGTCCCCAGTCACCTGTACTATCGCGATTGGAGACATAAATATCGAGACCACCGTAAGTCCCTTTTCTATTACTGGTGAAGTAAAGTTTTTTATTGTCATGGGAGATTGTTGCATGTGATTCCCAATATTTGGTGTTAATGTTATCATTGAGCTTTACAATAGGAGACCAGTTTCCGTTTTCGAACCTGGAAGTATAAATAATTCCGTCATAATCAGCAGAACTGTACAGGTACAGATCCTTTCCGTCTTTCGAGATTGAAGTCGGAAAAAGATCCCGGTCAACTTTTAACAGCTCATTCATATTTACGGGGTCAGTCCATTCACCATTAACCTTTTTTGAATATAGAAGGGCATCATAAAATGCCTGGCTTCTGGAAAATACTAGAAGATCCTCCTTGTCGGAAACAACGGGATTAAAGTCATTGTTGGAACTATTTATAACGCTTCCAAGGTTTTTCTCCTTTACATAAAGAGGCATCTTCATAAGGTCCATGGCATTATGACATGATTGTATCTGGAGATTTACCACCGTGGTGTCATAAACTTCAGGGTTGAGGTTCTTCCTGAAAAGTTCATAAGTTGTTAGGGCTTTATCGATCTGGTTATTTATCCTGTATGCATTGGCAAGGTAGTAGAGGGCATCATAAGGCGCTCCGGTCTCACTGAACTTTCCCTCTTTATATTTAGGGTTAATATTCTTAACTGCCTCCTCCAGGTAACTTATAGCTTTGATTTTCTCACCTGGTATGTTTATGTAACACTGGCCGATCCGGTATTTGAAATTTGAATTATCCGGATAGCTTTTCACTAACTGCTGATATAAAGGCAGCGCATCCTGGTAGGCTTCAAACAATATCCAGCTTTCAGCATCATAAAAATTATTTCTGGCTCCTTCCTTTGTCTGAGAAAATAAATCAGAATTGATAAATGCAGCCAGCAGCCACGTTAAGAGAATTAACCTTTTCATCATAATACAATTAAATCTAAATGGAATGTAGGCATATAAAGCTTTTACAAAAAAATAATCCTTAATTTCTATTTTTAGAATATAGAAAGTCAATCTGTTATTTCTCTACTCAAGGCTACTAATATAGGATAAATATTAGAAAAAAGGGCTATTTACAACAACCCTTTTTACCAAATCTTACTTTTTTTTCAAAATCAGCTTAATTGCCTGTGAAAATGATTAACTGTATCTGAATCTAAAGAGCGGATTAAATGGGATCAGGAGAATAATTTTCAAGGATTTCTTTTACCTTATGGAGGAATTTTCCCGCAAGTGCACCATCAATTACTCTGTGATCGTAGCTTAATGATAAAATCATTACTTGTCTGATGGCAATCATATCTCCTTCTTTGGTTTCTATAACTACAGGTGTTTTTCTTACCACACCCGTTCCAAGGATAGCTGCCTGTGGCTGATTAATTATAGGCGTGCCGGCGAGATTGTTATAACTACCAAAATTTGTTATGGTGAATGTACCACCGGTAATTTCGTCAGGTTTTAGTTTATTGATCCTGGCTCGTTCCGCAAAATCATTAACTGTTTTTGCCAAACCTGTCAGACTTTTCTCATTGGCATTTTTTATTACAGGGACAATCAGATTACCATCGGGGAGAGCTGTAGCCATTCCAATATTTATGTTTTTCTTTTTTATAATGTTGTCACCATCAACCGATACATTGATCATCGGAAATTCATAGAGTGCTTTTGCAACGGCATCAATGAAAATTGGAGTCAAAGTAAGTTTTTGACCCTCAGCAGCCATAAACTTTTCTTTGTTGGCATTTCTCCAGTTCACGAGACGGGTAACATCGGCATCAATAAAGGAGGTAACATGCGGAGATGTTCTTTTCGACAAAACCATATGCTCAGCTATAATTTTACGCACCCTGTCCATAGGAATGATTTCATCGCCGGCTGACCTTGTGGCAGATATTGGCTCTTTTTTTGATGTCTTTGCAACATCCACAGCCTCTATAACCTCCGGTGTTTCCATATTTGTTCTTGATTCTTTTCCCGAATCTCTGTCTTCAATTATTTTCAATATATCATCTTTCGTAATCCTTCCATCCATACCAGTTCCGATTGTATTATCAAGATCTCTGTAATTTATTCCTTCACGAGCTGCAATACTTCTTACAAGAGGGGATATGAATTTTCCGGAAGGTGTGCGGTTTTTCATCTCATGCGACAAAACTTCTATTTCAGTTTTTTCCTGTTTTACTGAAGAAATTGTTTCACGAATTCTTTCAACTTCTGCATTAACTTTTTTCATATCTTTTTTGGTCGGCGCAACATTATTTTCAATAATGGCTAATAAGTCACCGATTTTGGCGACTGAACCCTCTTGTACAAGTATCGAAACAATAGTACCAGCCACAGGTGCCGGAATTTCAGAATCCACTTTATCGGTTGCCACTTCAACAAGAGGATCATCCTCCTTTACAATTGAACCTTCTGCAACCAGCCACTTATTAATTGTAGCTTCTATTACTCCTTCTCCCATTGCCGGTAATGTGATGTTCAGTTTTGCCATAAATCGTGTGTTTTTTTATATCAACTTTCATTTGTTTTCTCTCATGAGGGAAACAATAATATCACCCTTTAATGATGAAATATTTCTATCATACTAAACAACTATATCCCTGAAATGTTTCAGATATCAGTTGCATGTTGAAACAATAATACAATGAGTTATGATTGCCTGCTGAATATCAATCTGAAAAAACGATTTATCAGAGCTAATCCTTCCCTGAAACAGATTGCAGGTATTACAAGTGGCAGGTATGTTCTGTTTGTTCCTTCTAATGCACGCTTCTTTATATAAATCCGCATCGCTTTGTAAAAATAGAGAATATCGCTGAAGCCTTTCCTCGGTGTACTTCTTCCTTTAAAATGAACTATCCGGATTTCAGGAAAATAATAATTATTATACCCGGTTTGCATCAATCTGTAACTCAGGTCTACATCTTCACCATACATGAAAAAATCTTCATCCAGTAGTCCTGATTTATTGAGAGCTTCACGCCGGATGAACATGAATGCCCCTGAGATTACCTCAGTAATTGAAGTTTCATGACTATCAATCTGAGGAAGATAATATCTATTGAAGAACCGGGAGTTCGGAAACAAAAACGAAAACCCGAACGATTTAAAGAATGCAATTCCAAGGGTTGGTATGGCTCTTTTCGATTCGGGAAGGAATTTTCCTTCCCCGTTTATCATTCTTATTCCCATTGCACCGGCATCAGAGTGGCTGTTCATGAAATCAATGCATTTCGAAAAGGTGTCCTTTTCCACAATGGTGTCGGGGTTGAGGAGTAAAATATATCGTCCGGCTGAAATTTTAATTGCCTGATTATTTGCTCTCGAGAAGCCATAATTTATTTTATTTATTATTAGTTTAACATTGGGGAACTCTTTTTTTATCATTTCTACAGAACCGTCTTCTGAGTTGTTGTCAACGACAAATATTTCAGAGTCTATTTTTTCAAGAGCAATCTCTACAGAATAAAGACATTCCCTCAGAAAAGCTCTTACTCTGAAACTGACAATAATTACTGATAGTTCCATCAGGTAGTTATTTGCAATTTAATTCATCGCAGATAACCTGTGAAAGTCTCTTAACGCCTTCTTCAATTTCGGTGTTATTTGAGAAAGAAAAATTTATTCGCATTGTATTATGTCCGGAATTATTACAGAAGAAGGATGAACCGGCAACGAAGGCGACATTTTTAACTATGGCTTTTTTAAATATTTCATCAGCATCAAGCTGATGTGGCAGAGTCACAAACAGGAACAAACCACCCTGTGGTTCTGTCCATCTGACACCTTCAGGCATGTATTTTCTGAAACATGTTATCATCTGATTACGCCTTTCCCGATAAAGGTCAATTGTCTTTTTCAGATTTTTCTCAAGCAAACCTTTCTCCATATATCGTGCGATGATTTTCTGTACAAAGGGAGAGGTACAAAGATCGGCAGTTTGTTTTGCCATAACTAGTTTATCAAGTATCTCGGGGTGCCCTACAACCCACCCAACCCTGAACCCGGGGGCAAAGATTTTTGAAAAAGTAAAAAGCGTTATAACCCTTCCTGTAGTATCTAGTTCTTTCATAAGCTTTTGAGGTTTTCCTTCAAAGCGCACCTCCCTGTAAGGACTGTCTTCAACAATCAAAAGGTCATACTTGTCAGCAATTTCAATAATCTTCAGTCTTCTGGAATCTGGAATTGTTATGCCGGAAGGATTCTGAAAATCAGGTATGACATAAATAAGCTTGATTTTTCGTCCCAGCTCCTTTAACGTTATTATAGTCTCCTCAAGTTCATCAGGTTTCATGCCGTCTTCATCGAGTGTTATGCCGTGCAGTTGTGCGCCATAAAGTGAAAATGCATTTAGTCCACCGAGATAGGAGGGCAGACCACAAATAACGTAGTCGCCCCGATCGAGAAATACTTTCGCTATAAGATCGAGAGCCTGTTGTGATGCAGAAGTTATAATCAGATTCTCCATACCAATTTTTAACCCCTGCCGGTTATGCCTTTCCACAAGCATCTTTCGCAGAAGCGGATCTCCTTCTGTCGTTCCGTATTGCAGGCTTTCGGGTCCGTTATTCTCAAGTATTTCAACTGCAATCTCCTTGAGATCATTAACCGGAAATGTTTCAGGGGCAGGTAGTCCGCCTGCAAATGAGATCATTCCGGGTTGCTGAAGATGTTTAAGGATCTCTCTGATTGCAGATCGCTTCATGGACTTTCCCGAATTTGACAGGAATTGATTAACTGATGTTATCATTGCTGGTATGCATTTCTGTTATTAATTGCCCGTCCTAATGTAATCTCATCGGTATATTCAAGCTCATCTCCAATAGCAACACCTCTTGCAAGGGTTGTAATGTGTATATTATATTTATTTAGCCTTTTGTAGAGGTAATAGTTTGTTGTGTCACCTTCCATTGTGGTACTCAGTGCAAGAATTATCTCATTTATACCTCCGGCCCTGACTTTTTCTTCAAGGTTGTCGATTTTCAGATCGGAAGGACCTATCCCGTCGATAGGTGAGATAATTCCTCCCAGAACATGATACAATCCCTGAAACTGCCTGGTGTTTTCAATGGCCATCACATCCTGTATGTTTTCCACCACACAGATTACAGATTTCTCTCTCTTTTCATTATTACAGATATTACAGATTTCTGTATCGGAGATATTGTTGCAGATTTTGCAATAGTGAATATCTTCATGAAGCCTGATTATACTCTCACCAAACTTTTTTATCTCTTGCGGATCTCTTCTTAACAGATTCATTACCAGTCTGAAAGCTGTTTTTCTCCCTATACCGGGAAGTGAAGCAAATTCATTTACAGCATTTTCCAGAAGCCTGGAAGGAAATTCAGTAAAACTCATAACTCAAAACTTTTGGACAAAATTAGTTCAATTTTCCGGTGTTATTAAACCGGAACGGAATTTTTTGTCTTCCTTTCTTTTTGCTATTCTTGTAAACTAATTGATTCAGATATGTCGCCTCTCCTGATACTTGGTCTTTTTCTGGTTTATACACTGGTTTTATTCTCAGTTACCTGGTTCACGGCGCGGAAAGCTGACAATCAGTCATTTTTCATAGGGAATAAGATTTCACCCTGGTTCGTGGTTGCTTATGGAATGATCGGCGCCTCTCTTTCCGGTGTGACGTTCATGTCCGTCCCGGGATGGGTGAAAGATACTCAGTTCAGTTATATGGTTGTTGTACTGGGTTATCTGTTTGGATATTTTGTTATTGCCCTTGTCTTACTCCCTCTGTATTACAGGCTAAAACTGACCTCTATCTATTCATATCTTGAACAGCGGTTTGGGTATTGGTCTTATAAAACCGGCGCAGGTTTCTTCATCTTATCAAGAACACTTGGTGCCTCTTTACGTATGTTTCTGGTTATAAATGTCCTTCAGATTTTTGTTTTTGATGCGTGGCATGTTCCATTCTGGGTAAATGTTTTTATATTCATCACACTTATCGTTCTTTATACTTTTAAAGGAGGAATAAGAACAATAATATGGACTGATACTCTGCAGACTACCTTTATGTTGCTTGCTGTGGTGCTGTCTGTAATTTATATAGGAAAAAATCTGCATATTCCTGTACTGAAACTGGTTTCCATTGTAAAAGAGAGTTCCGCTTCAAAAATGTTTATAACAGACTGGCATCATCCCAGATTTTTTCTGAAGCAGTTCTTCAGTGGGATGTTTATAACGATCGTAATGACAGGTCTTGATCAGGAAATGATGCAGAAAAATCTCAGTTGCAGGAACATAAAGGAGGCACAAAAGAATATGTTCACATTTAGCGGAATTCTCGTCGGGGTGAATCTTTTATTCCTGTTTCTTGGTGCGCTTCTGCTTATTTTTATTCAGGAAAAAGGTCTGATTATAGCTTCAAGTGATGATATTTTTCCAACTATCGCGATAAGGTACCTTGGACCTGTGGCAGGTGTCGTCTTTCTGATAGGTTTGATTTCTGCTGCATTCCCTAGTGCTGACGGGGCATTGACCTCGCTGACTACATCTGTAAGTATTGATTTTTTAGGACTTGAACGTAGAGAAGGTATTACTGAAAAGGCAAAGACAAGGATCAGATATACAGTACACTTAACAATTGCCCTGGTGTTCTTTATAAGTGTTTTGATATTCAGTACCTTGAATGACAGAGCAGTAATCGATAAGCTTTTTACTATAGCAGGCTATACTTATGGCCCTCTGCTGGGATTATATTCCTTTGGGTTGTTTACCAAAAGAATTGTAAATGATAAGATTACTCCGGCTATCGCTATATTTTCACCGGTAGCCTGTTTCTTTCTGAGTAAATATTCGGTAGAGTTATTTAACGGGTACAAATTCGGATTTGAATTGCTGCTCCTTAACGGATTGCTGACCTTTCTGGGTCTATATCTTTTCAGTAAAAAAACCCTAAGACACACAGACAGGGTGTAACCCGTAAAGACTTATGTGACTGACCTGTTATTTGATAATGGTTCCCTGCTGTCTGTTCCCTGAAGTACTTTTAATACTCTTATTACCTGTTGTACTATTAGCATCTGAATCACTGTCTTCGTCGGTCTCTTCCTTAACCTCTTTTTTAAGTATAACCTGTATCTTTTTATAGGGAATGTTCCAGACAATAAAATAGTTCATACCAGTGGTGATTGTTTTTGTGCCGTCGCCGAATCCCGGTAAATAAACAGGTCGCAGGTCTTTCCCTGTGCCGGAATAGAGCAACAGTCTCAGACTCACTGTCCATCCGATACTTAAATGATTAAAAATTTCTGTGCGCACACCGGGAGCTACTTCCAGAAAATGTCCCCAGTTAGTTTTTTGAGCTATCGAAGAGGTGGTTATGCCCCAGTAATCTGTCTTCTGAAATGACGGAATTACAGAAGTGAATCTGCTTAGACCATATCTCAACCCTATCCCGGCCCAATACCTGCCCTGCGATTTGTCAGGTTTCAGAAGATTAAATTCCATACCTAAACGAAGGTAACTTCCTTTATTGAGATAAGAGTAATTATATTGACTGTACTTAAAATTCAGATAGCCGGCGTCAAGTATGACCGATCGCTTTTCATTGAGATCTACAGAAAAATATCCTTCAGCATTCAGAATGTTTTTATCAGAATAATATATTGCCGGTCCGGACACTTCGATACCTGCCCTTACTTTAAGAGGTACGGATATTGTGTCCTGGGACTTAACCTGAATCAGACTGAAATTCAGGAAAAACAGGAGACTAATAGAATATGCGAATGTTTTCCACATTTAAATTTGTAATAGTCGGGTTACTCAGATAGATGACTTTTATGATGTGTTTTGTAAAAGGTGGTATTGAGTCAAGATGATGATAAAAAGTATAGCCGCACTCTTTTGAAATAAGATGAGGGTAGGAGCTATAACGGAATTCAATTGTATCCGTAACTCCGTTAATAATAATAACAAATTTGCTGCTTTCTGTGGAAGCATTCAAAGGGATCAACGCAGGTTGAACACCCGTTTTACTGGAATAGATTATTGAATCTCTGTCAAGTCCGTATAGAGTCAGACTGTCAGGAGTCGATAATACTGTACTTTTGTAAAAGGAAGCTTTCAGATAGCATTCAGTTTCCTCAAAACATGATCCAGGAGCACACGAGCCAAGATATATAAAAATACCTGGTATAATGATAAAAAGGCTTACCCTGATAAGTTTTCTCATTACTTTTCTGAAAGCCTCAAAATTACAAAAAATACTATGTAATCTGTAAAAAACAAAAACTTATGAAGTATTAGAGTATTATATTGAATTAAATCTCTAAAGGTGACTCTATGCTTCCACATTATGACTCCGATTAACTAAAAAAGAACTGACACAGAGTTCAGAGAGAAGACACGGATAACCACAGTGCAAGACTTTAATTCAGATTCTTTATAGACTTTACTACCTGTACCACCTTTAAAGCCAGTACTCCTTAGAACTTTGGCAGATTCTTCAGTACTCCGTTTATGCCGTTTTTTATTCTTAGCAGTACATTATTATCTTTTTCTCCGTTGAAATATATTTCTGCAATGATATCCTTATATTCATTTGAGAGATAGTTCCTTTTCAGCTTCAGGGTAGGAGACAATTCTCCGGTTTGCGGAGTCCATTCTTCAGTCACCAGACGGAACCTTTTGATCTGTTCGAACTCGCCAAGGGATTTATTTACCTCCCTGACTTCCCTGTTGAATCTTTCTATTACTTCGCTTAACTCAATTAATTCCCTATTATCCCGGAACTGGATCTTATGGATTGAACACCAGTCGTGCAGGAAAGTAAAATTGGGAGAGAGAACTGCACTTGCAAATTTCTGATTTTCACCTATTACCATCGCCTGTTCTATGAAAAATGATTCTTTAAGCTTATTCTCAATAACCTGGGGAGCAATGTATTTTCCGGCACTTAATTTAAACATCTCTTTCTTCCTGTCGGTAATTCTTAGGAATTTACCCTCTTCAATTACACCTATGTCACCTGTATGAAGCCATCCATCCTTGTCTATCATCTCGGCGGTAAGCTCCGGAGCTTTGTAATAGCCCATCATGACATTCACTCCTCTGCATAAAATTTCACCATCTTCAGCAATCTTAATTTCGACTCCTTCAATAACAGGTCCGCATGTCCCAAATCCTATTTCGTCTATTCTTAAAGGATTAACTGTTATTACCGGTGATGTCTCTGTTAGTCCATACCCCTGAATTATAGGTATCCCGGCTGCCCAGAAGATTTTTTCGAGTCTTGATTGAAGTGCTGCGCCTCCTGAGACAAGCACCTGCAACTCTCCGCCGAGAGCTTCCTGCCATTTGCTGAATATAAGCTTCCTGGCTATTTTAAGGCGAAATCTGTAAAATTGTGAATTGCCTTTTAATCTGAACTTAAGTCCAAGGTTGACGGCCCAAAAGAATATTTTCTTTTTTAACCATGGAAGGTTGCGTCCTTTTCCTATAATATTATCGTAGATTTTCTCTAACAACCGGGGGACAGTATTGAAGATGTGTGGTTTAATCTCTTTAACAGTCTCAGATACTGTACCCATATTCTCAACATAATATATACTTATTCCTTTATATTGAAAGTGGTAATTTACCATTCTTTCATAAACATGACATAGTGGGAGAAAACTGATAGCCCTGTGCCCATAGCCAAGATGATGGGCTTTTGATGTGGTAATTGCATTTTTTACCAGATTATTGTGAGAAAGCATGACACCTTTTGAATTTCCTGTGGTGCCGGAAGTATAAATGATAGTTACAAGATCTTCAGGACTGATGCTCTCTTTTATTTTCTCAAGCTCATCATGAAATTTGTCTGCATTCTGTTTACCAGCTTCTATTATTTCATTAAAAGATTTTACCCCTTCAACAGGGTCAAATGAATAGATTTCTTTGAGGCCATGTATTTTATTGACTATCGGGTTTACCTTATTAAATATTGTTTTGTTGCCAAGAATGATCATTTTAACATCAGAGTGCTCAAGAATAAATTCATACTCATCAGTTCCAATGGTAGGATAGATAGGTACATGTATGAGCCCTGTTTGTGCGAGACCCATATCGACAAAATTCCATTCAGGCTTGTTGCCGCTTATTGTCGCTACTTTGTCACCCTTTTTGTATCCCAGTGAAAGAAGCCCGTAGCTGACCCAGTTCACATAATTACTTACTTCTTCAGTAGAATAGATTATCCATTCTTTATCTTTTTTTCCGCCAAACATGTCTTTACGCGGATATTTCTCCAGGTTCAACTGAATTATGTCAAAGGTCCTTGTTACTTGCATCATGAGTTTAAATAAATCAGGAGGCAAGTCTAACGATTTTTTCGAA